>Ga0233434_1000600_pt1 | contig 39648 bp, 39 predicted proteins | sample SI_122_August201_4_FD_182738 | JGI IMG/M metagenome (GOLD analysis project Ga0233434, IMG submission 182738) | Seawater microbial communities from Saanich Inlet, British Columbia, Canada - SI_122_August2016_120_MG | ecosystem: Environmental > Aquatic > Marine > Inlet | place: Canada: British...
TGTGGGAGGAAACCAGCTTGAGAATTCGGGCCCTTTCCTTTTCCGGGTCCGTGCCATCAGTAATTATTTCTGATGCATTCTTCACCCTGTCTTTAAAAAGACTTAACAGGTGCTCCGATTCCTTAATATCTTCACTCAGGGATAGGAAGTTTCTTGATGAAATCATAGCTATGGTAGTGCGGGTGCGCGCAATTAATCTTAGTAAACTACTAAAAATAGGATATCCTATATATTCTACATCTATTTTCATTTCCTGTAAATTTAATTTTATCACCAATGATGATTTAGCCTTCAAGGAGAAGGAAGGAAGGGTTTTTTGAGGGATCCCAAACGAATATTGCAGAAACTGCTGGGTCCGGAAATGGAAGTCGAGTCTTTTGCGGGAACAGGCGAACCTCTGGAACAAACCGTCGAAACGCTGCGTGACGTGGTCAAATGCCGAAAAATCCGTGAATTTGCGCTGGATCGTTTTGGTTTCGACCTGGCCATTTCACCAGAGGTTTTTTACAGTCTGCTGGATATCCCGCAAATCAATTATATTGAAACCACAAAAAGGGATCTGGAAGTGGAGACGGTTTCTTTAAAAGAAAACCGTGAACCTGATGACCCCGTCGCCATCAGTAATCTGAATTCAGTATTGCGGGAACTTTATGCAAGTCTTTTCATGATCAAGGAACGACTTCACAACGACATCCCCAATGCAGTCCTAATAGGAGAAATGCGTTCGGAACATATTGACCGGGTCCAACAACTCGCTAAAACCATCTCTGTATTGCACGGCAATTTGACAGGTTACCTGCTCACCGGTTGGAAAGCAGGTCGCATCGAAAAAGAATTCATGTCCCTTTTCCCAAAATCGGCCAAGGCGCACCCTCTTAGAAGCACCTTCCCCCTCATTGAGCATGAACTTGAACTGTATCGCGAAGTTCTTAAAGTGCAGAAAAAGTGGGAGCCGCTACAACTCGACCTGTTCGCCATACTCCGTAAAGAAGACGGACTGTCTCAGCTTCTCGAGAATATTCAGGAATTGGGCAACCGGTTGTGGCAGATCATTTACCAAAGTTCTGCCATACGGCAATGTGTAGACTTGGCGGGAATCGATTTCGGAGACATCCGGCCCCTGTTCGATAACGATAAAATAAACCTGAACCCCTTAGGCTAGCCACTAGGCGTGGGGCCAACTGGCAATAACTTTTTACTACTGGCAACCGTGCTCTCGGCCCAACGAGCCCTTGCTATCTGCCTCCCCTGCTAAGGGGCCACTAGGCGCCAGCGTGACGCTGGACCCGGTGTGCCATCGTTTTATTTGGCTAGCAAAAGGTCATCTCGGCTTAAAATGTGATTGCTATATTCCCTCCCACGGGAGTGGGCTCGGCCCAACGAGTCGTTGCCCAGTCGCCAGCGGCGGCTCGCCGCGTTAGTTTTTGACTTGGAAGCCTTCTACTTTGTCTAGTAGCAGGTGTTTGACATTAGACATTTTTTGCGCTTCCCGGAGGGCATCTTTTCCCTCCTCTTTGATCCGGTTGAGGCGCAAATCGAGCCGCACAAGGTTGGTGAAAAGAGGAAGGAATTTCGCCAAAACAATTGCCCCTTCATCGGTAATTTCATTATCCGTAATGACCAGGTTCTGCAAACTCAAAAGGTTGTCTGAAACCGCGAGATACTTCACCCCTTCGTTGCCAATCCGGTTATAAAACAGGTTCAGCGAGGTCAGATTAACCAGCACTTCAGACTGGGCAAGGTATTTCACCCCCTTGGGACCACATAGATTGGTTCCAAAAGCCAGGTTTGTTAAAGGCCGCAAAAACTCCATCCGGGCGATGTCTTTGGCCCCATACTCCTTCAAATAAACAGCAGTAAGATCAAGGGTAAGCCCATCTTTGCTCAAGTGCGTTCGGATAATTGACTCTGTTTCAGCCAGGATCCTTTCCTGACCCATAGAGGTCTTGTTTCCAGCGTAATCCATAATTCCTATTCTCCAACAATATTTCCAGGCACCCGGTACGTAAACTCCGCACCAGACTGAATTCCTGACATGAGTTGATACCAACCTTTAACGATGTCACAATTATACACTCTAACAAGGGGCCAGGTCCAAGGGAAACTAGCAAGGGCTTGATTGCGCCGCCAGCGTGACGCTGGACCCGATGTGCAATCACTTTATCTTGCAAGAAACCATTTTTCCCGGCCTAACGAGTTCTTGCCCTGCTTCCTCAAGGCGTAGCCTTGTTGCCAGCCAAATAAAGCGACGGCACATTGGCCCCACGCCAAGAGGGTGGATTTTCTTGGATATTTGGCAAAAAATATTTTAGAATGCGCCCTAAACCTCAATTCAGGGAGTGGATGGCATGGCTGGATTATACAGAACCGAGACTGAAATGAGTCTGGGCAATAACGTGATCGTGACGCAAATGACCCAGGCAATAAACTGGGCACGAAAATATTCGTTTTTTATCTATCCTTTCATCACCGCGTGTTGCGGTATGGAATTCATGTCCGTGGCCGGTCCCCGGTACGACCTCGACCGAATGGGTGCGGCGTTCCCGCGGTTTTCACCACGGCAGGCCGATCTGCTCATGGTAGTGGGTACCATCAGCCACAAACAGGCACCTATTCTTACCAAGGTCTATAACCAAATGACCGAACCAAAATGGGTAGTCGCCTATGGGGTGTGTACGGTTTCAGGCGGATTCTACGACAACTACTCCACCGTGATGGGAATCGATACCCTCATCCCGGTCGATGTCTATATTCCCGGATGTCCGCCAAGACCCGAAATGGTGATCGACGCCTTAATGAAACTGCAGGATAAAGTACAAGGGGAAACCCTGGAAGACCACGTTAAAGGTCCCGCTCTCGTCACCCCCGCCAGCAAACTCTAACCGGCCAACGGCCGGTGGTAACTAGCAATGGCTTCTATTGGCTAGCAAAGGGTTATCTCGGCTTAATGAACCTTTGCCCAGTTGCATTCACTGCAAGAACCTACTCCCGCGAGAGAAAACGAGGCAAAAGCTTGATTGAGCCGAGTTAACTTTTTTCTACTCAGAAAAATTTATTGCTCACTGGCCCCACGCTTAGTGGCAGGAATGCTTTCCAGCATCCGCAGAGCCCCTTCTTTTTCAATCAGAGTAAATTTTGGGGAGTCTGCCATTTTCGCGATATCACGACGTTTCTCTTCAACAAACAACTTAAAATCTTTCTCATCCGGCACCACCAGTTTTACTTCTCCGTTTGCTCCGATGAATCGTTTTTTTAAAAACCGAAAATAGATTCCCAGTTGGGTTGCCGAATCCTTCAATCGCAAATGATAACTCATTGTCATCAAGGCCTCCCGCTTTCGATCTATACGATAACCCAGCCGGGTGTTATCGAGTTTGTTGAACTGCCTCTCCAAAATGGAAAACGCTTTATCCAGCGCCGAGGGGTCGAGATCCAACGGTGGGAGGGGCAGGATTTTCACCGCCGCGATGTCGAGCAATAGCGAAACAGCATGGGTCTGTTCCCCAAGATAAGCAGACTCCAAAGGATGCTCCCGATTCAGGCGGGACACCTCCCTTAGCACCGGTTCCAACTTTTCTATTGCTGTGGCCACCCGGTTCAGCGTGTCGTCTTCAAAAGGCATTAAAAACCACTGCACCTCTCTGGGAACAATCATATCCTCTCCGAGAACATTCGTTGCCTCTTTAACCTCACGGGCAAAAAACCGGTTGAGAATATCGGGAAAATCCGTAATAAAAAATGCCGTTATCGTATCCGCAAAATAAGGGAAATTCAAAAACAGGAACTTGGGGTCGGAGCGAATATTCAGCCCATACGCTTCCAGTTCATTGGCAATACCCAGAAACGGCTGGGTCAAGTGCAGGGACTCATGCAGGTGAGTGGCGTTCCCGTACACCCGACTGTCCACCAGAATTGCGGCAGGAGAAATACGGATCGTGTCAAAAGTAGTATGCGCAAACTGGCCGGGTCGCAACCATTCATCCGACCAGGATTGGATGATGAATTGTTTTAATGGGGGCGGATCGGGAAAAACAGAGGAAAGGCGAACCAGCGATTTTCGCATCCGGTCGATGGACAGGTCCAGTAGCTGTTCTGCCTGATGACACTCCCCGCAACCATAAGCTTCAAACCCAGGAATTGTGAATACGGTTTCTCCACTTTCCGGCAGGAGTTTTATTTTTTTGGAAGGACCAACATCTTCATGAAATTTTTTTGGCAGGTGAAGTTGAATCAGCCGGTTCAACTCACTTAAGCCCACAGGTTCTTTCGCCTGCAACGGGGAAGCTATAAAGGCAAGAGAAATTAAAAAAAACGGAATGGCATTGCAGACCTTTTTTCTCAAGGCATTGGCTTCTTAATGTTAAAGCGTTGCCAGACGCTGATCACCTTGCGCCCGTTTCTATCTTCCTTAACTCCATCCCAGACAGCAAATGCCACCAGTGCCGGATCGATACGCTGGGCAAAGTCCACATCCCATTTACCGGTTTTTGGCATATCACGGATAAAAACAACGGTCCAGATTCCGTCCTTCCATTCACCCTGGCCCTCCACATTCTGATTTTCCAGCGGCTGTGGCGTGACAGTGCCGAACCCTTCAGCATTCATTTCTTCAACAGGGTTCTCGCCGGTGGTGTTTAAGCGATACACAGGGTTTGACATGATGCCGCCATAGATCAGCGCATCCATATCCACCCCACCGCCGGCATATTCCAGGTCGTCCTCGGCTTCGAGTGCTTCTTCCAGACCGGCTTTCCAATGCCAGATGTTAACCGGTTTGTTGCGGTTACCCATCCCGAAAAACGGTTCATTATGACCATGGGTATGAAGCGTTACCGCCCCCAATGCAAATTGCACCGCCACCCCATCACGAAATATATCCGAATGTAGTTCAGAAAACGCGTCATGAGTCGGGTCCTCCCACTGCAGGCGTATCGCCAGTTGCTCGCCATTATTCACAGAAGCCACATTAATGAACTCCACCGCTTCCCGCCTGGCGGATAAGGGACGCAATACCAGGCTTGTGCTGGCCACGCCTTCCCACACTGGACTAAAAGGATCGGCATTCAGCTCCACGCCAACAGGCAACGAATAAATATCCGTTTCAAATTCCGCCTCTTTAAATTCCTTCACAGACTTTGAGCGAATATAATGCACCAACGCCCAACGGTCTTCTTCCGGAATATGAATGTACGAACCCATAGGCGTTCCATCCAATCCAGAGGTGAGGGTTCTGAAAAGATCTTCCGGCTTGTGTCCACTCTTGAAATAATTCGGATCGGTGATGTCGTGCACAAACACGGCGTGTTTCCAGGCATCCATGAGTGATTCAGCCAGTTCGCCATCCCCTTTTAAAGACTCTCCGTGACATCGAATGCATTTTAACTTTTTAAAAAGTTCCTTGCCTCGGGCCACCAACGCCGGGGAAGAAACAAGAGAAGCACCCACTTCTATTTTTTCACCCTGCGGTTCGTTTTTGAATCGCGGAGAAAAGTTTTTAATATGATGTATCAAAGCCCAGGTGTCCTGGGGACTCAACGCATCTTTCCAGGCTGGCATAGAGGTGCCGGGAATACCGTTTATGATGGTCCGGTATAAATCCTCATCGCGGGGAAGCGTCCCCGTAGGAGTGGTGCGGAATTTAAAAATCCCTGCTCTGAAATCCCTCGGCCAGGGATATAAATATTCAACCGCCTGGCCACCGCCATTGCCATCTACTCCATGGCAGAACACACACATATGCATATAAATGTTGCGGCCACGGGCCAGAAGACTTTTGGCATCGACATCTTCCGGCTTGTATTGGTCCGCCTGATCATGGGATCCTCGGGTGCGAAACAACCCTTCTTCGTGGTGCATCGCACCGTGACCGCCATGATCCATAGGCTCATCCGCCCGGTATTCCTGCCCGGATACCGAATGATCCATCGCAGAATGGTCCATTTTATGCTCTTGCGCCATTGCAGACGAAGAACACAATCCCACCAACACCAACAAAATAAACACTGAATGAAAAAATTTTGGTTTCATATTATTTGTTCTCCAACCGGCCCACTAACGTGGGAGGTAGCTAGCGATGACTTGTTAAGCCGAGATGAGTCATTGCTAGCAGATAGAGTTATTGCCAGTTGCCGCCGGCCGCTTGGCCGGGCCTAGTGGCGGACCTAGTGGCGGACCTAGTGGCGGACCTAGTGGCGGACCATTTTGACACCTTGCTCCAGGTCTGCCAGGTCTTTCAGGTTAAAATAGTTTTCTTTATGACCGAGACCAAAATACCAGGCATGGTCCAGTCCGCGTTCGTCCCCGGTCCATATATAGTAACTCCCTCCACTTGCAAATCCGGAGGGAAGACCAAGCGTTTCCTCATCTTTACTTTTTATTTTTCCTGCGGCTATCCACAACTGATTCAGTTCTTTCAGGGTAGGCAAACGCCAGTCGTCATGGTCCGCGAACTTTTCTGAGTTTTTTCGCGTGATATACTCCAAAGCTTCATACCAGTTGAGACCTTTTTGCAAATCATGAAAGGAGTCGCCTTTTTGCCAGACCAGACCAGAATTGGAATCTGTCACAGTTCCATTTCGGTTGTCGACAAAACCTGCCGCCTCAACTGGAAAAACATTGAGAAAAAAAACAAGGAGGATTGTAGAAACAAAATATGATAAAGCTGGCATGTGCTCACCCCTTTTTACAATTGAGCAATTACCCATAGATTATACCGGAGAAGAAAACCGGAATGAACCCGAAAAACCATACAGAGCAAAATGTTTGCAAGAGGTCACCCGTTACCCCAAGAACCCTGAAAAATAAAGGCTTTGCCAGAAAAAACCAATCATGGAATACATTATAGACAGCATCACAAACTTTGTCGTTGACCTGCCACCTATGTTGCAGATGTTAGCCGGCCTGTTTGGAACCCTCGCGATTCTCCGGATATTCATGTTTGTGGTGGACTTCATCGAAGACCGACGCGAGGGGAAAAGTTAGGTGTTTGCCTAACGGGGAATGTTTAACCCCCCTCAGCCCAACGAGTCATTGCCCAGTTGCCACTTTTTTCATAATTGAAACTGCATACCGTCACGAGCCAAGGCCAGTTCGCCGTCATAGACAGCGGATACGGTTTCGCGCATGACATCCAAATCGCAGGGCGGGTAAAAATGGGTGAGGCAAAGCATTTTACAGTCGGCTTCTTTCGCCAGCTTGCCTGCCAGCGAGGGAACCAGATGCCCCGCTATTTTATTTTCCTCTGGCATGGCGCATTCCAGGATCATGAGGTCGGCCTCTCGGCCCAATTCAATCATGCCCTGGCAATAATCCGTATCTCCAGATAATGCCACTGACTTTCCGGCACGGTTCTCAAACCGATAGCCCCGGCTCATCTCTATATGCTGGACTTTTTTGAAGGTGACATGATGGGGACCAAACTTTTTTGACCCCTCATCAATTTCCGTGATTTGGATTTGGTATTCGCTGGGGACGAGCCAATGCTTGTATGCGGACATGAGTTTATCGAAAAACTGCTGAAATCCGGGTCCCGCCACAATTTCCAGAGCCTTTTTTCTTGCAGAGAGATGGTATCGGGTGCCGAATAAAAACGGGACCAAATCACATATATGGTCGGGGTGGTTGTGAGTGAAAAAAACCCGATCAATATCGTGGTAGGTGATTCCCAGATGCAAAAGTTGTTTCAGGGTTCCGTAGCCGAAATCAACCAGGGCATTGTACCCCTCTTCCTGAATGAGCACGCCGGACGAATTGCGCTCCAGCGACGGCACCGCAGTACCGGAGCCCAGTATGATAATGTTCATAAATCCTCCACCTGCTAGCCAGAGAGTGTTTACCCACTAGCCCCTACTTAAGGGAGCGGAAAATGCCGAACGAACTGGTATAGCCGTGTAAAAAGGTAGTGTTTCCCACCGGTCCAATTTCTCCATTGCAGAAAAATCCTCCCAGAGGAATTTTCCCCAGTTTACCCAGAAACATATCGGTATCGTGATTGGCTTTACCATAAAGGTGTTTCCCACGACCCAGGCAGGAAAACAACAGGGCTCCTTTGGCATTTTCAGCGTTCCCCTGTTTCAGGTAACGGGTCAACATGACATTCAGGTCCTCTGCCGACATCTGTTTATCGCGCAGATGGAATTGCACCAGTTGTCCGTTTCTTAATAAAGCACCTATACCCAAAGCTCCACTCTCCCGGTCAATCCCCATTAAGTTACGGATGAGGAAATCTCCCTGCTTTGGGCTGTCTTTCATTGGGTCCATTTCTATCCCCAGAAACAGAGAGGTTTGCAGTAGTTTTTTGTCGGCATCTGATAACGTTTCGTGGAGTTCTTCGAGTACTTTCAGCGGGGGTTTCCCTTCCAGTTCCTTCAACAAGGTCTGCTCGCACTGAGTGATCGGCATGGGTTCTCCAATGGGACGACACCCCTGCGCGACAATGGTATCAACTTCGATATTGCCGCTTAACGCGATACCCACCAACCCACTATTATAGATTTTATCTCCGAGATACATGGCGTTGCCGCCCGGACCCTGAGCACCGCTGGCGAGTCCGCCAACTTTTTTACTGTTGGGGTAGGCAAAATCCACCCCCGCCAGAAATTCTTCGCCTCGGAATGAAAAGGGGTCTGCCAGAAAAACAAAATGCGGTTTGTCTTCCACATCCACCTTCAACCACTCCCTCCAAGCAGAGGGGGCAGTATCCTGATCCGGCAGGTCGGTGGTCTCGAACTGCAAGGGCTGAATTTTTACACCGGGCAATTCTGCACAGGTGATGCTGAGTGCCGCCTGTTGCTCCGCCTCTTCGCCATTACCAATGATTCCCCCTCCTGAACAACCAAAGAGTAGACCGGGCTTGAAATATCGACTGACTAAATCAGGAATCTTGTCATAAAATTCACTGAACTGGGGAGAAACAAACACTATGGTCAAGTCGGCATGGTCTTTACCAAGTTGGCGGATAGCAGATTCAGCCGCTTCTTGTACTGCACTATCAATATCTGTTTGCCGGGACAGAGCGGAAACCCATTGCATAAAAACTCCTTTTTAAAATCTTATTCTGTTTTGTATGTTGGATGCTAAATTTCTGCTGAGGATTTGCCCGTCAGGAACTGGATCGCTGATTCGGCGGATTGATTACCATTTTGGATGCAATCGGGTATCCCGATCCCGCGGTAGGCACTTCCTGCCAGGAACAGGCCCGAAAAATTTTCCAAATCCTTCATGATGGAATCAATATGCCTGGAATGGTTCACATGGTATTGCACATTGGATTTTCGATTGTGAAAAACTTTGCAGAATACCGGTTCTTCTTCGATTCCCATAATTTCCTTAAGGTCCTGCCGGACCAGGGTCGCCAGAGTTTGTTCATCTTTTTCAGCAATATCCTCCTGCAATGCGCCTCCGAGATAACAGCGGAGCATGACATATCCTTCTGGAGCCCGGTGGGGGAACTTCGACGAGGTCCAGGTGCAGGCAAGAATGCTCCGGCCCTCACATTTGGGAACAACAAATCCGAACCCATCCAGCGCATGAGAAAAGCCTTCCTTTTTGTATGCGAGAGTAACAGCTGCAGTAGAAACATATTTGATTCGCTTTAAGGTTTCCGCGGCATTGGGGGCTACCGGCTGTAAAAGCCGGGCAGTGATATGGCCAGGGGTAGCCAGTATTAATGCGTCCGCTTTATGTTCACCACCGCCTTCTAAATTTACGCACCAGCCGCCTTCTTTTGCGGAAATGGATTCTACCCTGGCTCCGGACTGGAATTGAATATCAGGAGATTTTTTAATTACTGCTTCGACCATTTCCCCTAAACCGTCTTTCAAGGTCATAAACAGGGTGTGGTTATTTGCAGGGCGCTTACTGGCATTTAAGAGCATGGCTTTTTTTCTTGCCAGCATTCCAAGAATGAGGGATCGGTATTTGCGTTCGGTCTCAACAAACATGGGAAAGGTACTGCCAATACTCATAGTTTCGGGATCACTGGCATAAATGCCGGCCAGCATGGGCTCGGCCATTTTTCTCAACGCTTCCTCGCCCATCCGCCTGCGCACAAACGAAGCCAGGCTTTCATCGTTTTCATCCACTTTTTTGGGAATCAGAAGATCGAACGCCATACGGATTTTCCCAGCCAGACTGAACAGGGGTGTCAGGGCAAAAGGCAGGAATTTAGTGGGAATCATCAAACTCAGACCATCCGGCATGGTTACCAGCCTGCCTCCGGTGTAGACATAGGTGCTGGGGGTTTCCGGATTGGTACCAACCAGATGGTCTGCAATGCCCAGTTGTTCACATAATCGGATGGCCGCAGGTTTTTGCGAAATAAATGAATCTGGGCCCCGTTCTATGACAAACCCGTCAGATTTTTCTGTGGCGATTTTTCCGCCAAATTGGTCTCCACCCTCAAGCAGTGAGCATTCCAGCGGAGTTCCTGATGATATTTCCCTCTGGACACGGTATGCCGCCGCCAGCCCGGCAATGCCGCCTCCTATGATAATGACTTTTTTCATGGGCGCATTATGTCAGGTTTCCCATACTCCCGCAACACGCCTGGATTCACATGGATAACATTATTGCTATTTGGGCAAAGGATTTGCTATATTTTTAAAGTCCCACTAAAATACTATTTATACAAAACAATTAATTTTGTCAGGAGATTCGACAATGTCCAGTTCCGCCGCAGTGTTAAAAGAAGCTGTTGAGTTTGAGAAAAAAGCTTTGGGAAAATATATAGAGGCCGCCGCTTTAGTGACGCATCCTGAAACCAAAGAAAGCATTGAAAAAATAACTTCCGAAAAAAAACAGACCATTGAGTCCATGCACTGGGTCATCATGGCGGAAGCGGGAGAAATCGAAACCGAAAAACCTGCACCTGCCGCCGAAGGTGAGGCTCCCGCAAGTAGCGCCAGCAAATGTCCTTTCTCTGGTGCTTTAGCTGAAATGGGCATTGATATCACTAAAATGTCCAAGGAAGAAGCCATGGAAAAAATGGGGGATATGTCAAAAATCTTTCCGGAAAGCTCGGACTCATAAACCGCCATGACCTTGCAGACACCTGTCGAGCTACTGATAGAATGCGGAGGTTGTGGGCTTGAAAATTTGATTCCCGCATTCACTTCCGAAGTGCCGGCTATATGTAATCAATGCCGAGAAAATATGCTGGCTTACGATTTGCCCCAAACCCATCAAGGCCACACCTGCGATTCCTGCGGCAGAGCTTATCTACTCAAGACCGAGACAGAATTCGTAGATGGCGAATCGGAATGCCAATGCGGGGGGCGGGATTTCACGGAATTGGACTTGAAAAATTTCGCTGACCAAACATCCCAGACAACGAAATCTAATGATGCCGATGACGATCCTGATTTCGACTGGTGCCGCCCTGCATCGGATAATTCGGCTACGGAGGATTACAACGAAATATTTGATGACAACCCGGGGATTTAGTAAGCCCACCCCGCCAGATTTACGCCAAACCCTGTTAATTATCGGATGTCCCCATCTTCTAATCCTGCCCTTTAGCATTGAAATTATTAAATTATTTGCCAAGTCGTTGAAAAACCTTTTATAATATTATTTCAGCCAAAAAAATTAACCCTCGTCATGCACATGTATATATGAAAGAAAAGAAGCCTATCAATGGGTCAACTTGGGAAACAAACCTGAGTCAGGCCATTGGCGTAATCAATTCCAGCAACAGTTTTTTGTTCAGTGGGGATATCGACCCGGACTCGGTAGGCTCTATGTTATCTCTTTCCCTTTACCTGAACCAGTTGGATAAAAAGGTCTTCTTGATCATTCCCGACACGCTTGGAGAAAATCTGGACTTTTTTGAAAAAATCATCCTATACAACTCTATCCGCATTCTCAGAAACCAGGAAGAGGTTGAAGCGGTTAAGGATGAAATCGAAACGGTTATTTTTTGCGATACCGCCAACACCAAACTGGTCCCTTTTTACCCTTTCATTTCGGAATCCATATTATCAAAAAAACCCAAGGTCATAGAAATTGACCATCACTTCGGGGCAGATAGCGAAGAGTTGACCGATTATGGTATCAAGCTGTTCCGAAATGCTAATGCCAACACAGAGATTATTGGGACCATTCTGGAAACACTTTATAATGAACACCCGGAAGGGCCCAATCCGCTCAGCCAGCGCAATATCATTCTGGGACTGATAACAGGAATGCTCGGTGATACGGTAGGGGGCAAGGTGATCCATTTTAAGGAAGACTACGACCAATGGATGGGCAAACTCGGGGAACAATTGAAAGAAATTACGCGCTGGCGAGATGCTGACGATAAACGAGGAGAGGATTGCCGAACTGATAAATTTGGTGACCCAAAACAAATTCTGGATTATTTGAACAGGCTTACAGAAGATCAGGAAGTCTGCTTCAATTTATTGAGCTCCCGTATTGAGATAAAAGGAAAGATGGGATTTTTAAACCTCCTGCCTTCAACTTATCAGGAAACAAAAGGAAACTGTCAGGAGTTTGATTCGGATTGGTTTGTGGATATCATGAGTTTTCTTGTAAACGCTGTGCCGGAAAAATCTGGACATGCCGGAGTCGTTATTTTTGAAGGAAAAAATGCGGAGGGAGAAGATTGCGTCTTTATCAAAATTCGAAGAGCTGTAGATTTTTCCGGCGTTGACTTGCGCACTAGCGAAGACAAAATCAAGGAATTATTTGGCGATCTTTATATGGGAGGAGGAGGCCATGCTGGCGCAGTGTCCTTTCGAGTCCATCTACTTGAGGAAAAAGAACTCCTGACCCGGCTGGAAAATATCTTTGATTTTTTTAACGCCTCTATTGAGTCGGGCGCAATTGGCTGAACACCATAAATTATTCCCCTAACAACCTCCATTCCTTGCTCACACCCTTCCTTCTCGGTTTAAGATATTTCTCATCACCTGAAAATCATGCTCGTTGAATGCCCGAAGCAGGAGTAGCAACACAAAATAAACTCCCATACCTGTAAAAATTAAAGGAAAAAGGGGCCATGCGACTTCGGTTAAAAAATAAGCCATTCCTGTGGCTGATAAAACCGGCTTCCATATCAGAGAGAAAACAGGTGTGTGGCCACAGGTACTCCTGATAGAGCTAAAAAATAAAAAAAGCAGGAGAAATTCCGTCAACCCTGCGACAATCGCGGCTCCCGTTATTCCCATGCGAGGTATTATCAGAATATTTGCGACAACACTGAATATCGCTCCGACAATCGCTATTTTTATAACACTCCTGGTTTTATTAACCGCCAACAATAGATAAGTTATAAACTCATTGAGAACCAGAAATAAGAATGGCGCCGCCAATATTTGAAGGACCAGAGCGGACGCCATAAAATCAGGACCAAAAATAATCGCGATCAGTTGGGGAGCCAGCGTTACTGCAATCACCGAAATCGGGATAGTGATTAAAAACAAAAAACGAACGGCTCTTTCCCAAATCTGGTGGAGTTCTTTCGGATCCTCCAAAAAGGCCCGGGACAATGCAGGAAACAGCGCCCCCCTGATACTGGCCAATATGAGTGCCAGAGACTCGATGAGCTTAAAAGCGGCAACATACAAACCGGTTTCTTCTTTCCCAAGGAAAAGAAAGATCAGGACTGAATCAATTCGAAAGTATAACCAAACAAATAGAATCGCCAGGCACAAATACTTCGATTCGTTGAAAATTGTTTTAGCCAGGGACACATCGATATTTGCGAAAAATTTTTTCCTTTGATCTTTCAGAAAGTTTCGCGCCAATAAAAAGTTTAAAATTGATGCCAGCAAAAATATTGCTGAAAATTCAATAATTCCACCACCCAAAACCAATACCAGAAAACCAATAACAAAAAATACAGCCCGCTGAATTACCATCAATGACGCAACCAGTTTCATCCTCTCAAAGGCCCGAAAAACCCCGAGATAAATTTCAGAATACCCATTCAGAATCATTGCCGCTGCCATTATAGCCATCACATACAAAGTCTCTCGGTCCAGGGGAAGCCAACTATAAATCCCGAAAAGAACAAACACCGTTATTAGCGTCAGACACCATTTAACAGCAAAAATATTGACCAGTAGACTTTGAGTGTCGTCAGGCCTTCTTGATAACTCCCGGGTCAGATAAGTTCGCAATCCATAATCAACAAAGTCCAAAACGATTGCCGCGGCCACAAAGGAGAAAGAAAATATGCCATACCCTTTGCTACCCAAATACCTTGCGGCTATTATCTGGATTCCCAACGCAACAAGCTTTGAAAAAACTTCAGCACTAAACAGCCAAGCCGAATTTTTTACTAAACGTGTAGCTGTTTTATTTTTTTCAGGGGCCATCGCTATACACTTTTCCTCTGGGGGTTCAGGGAGCTCAACACACCCCTCTGAAACAACCTTGATCCAGTTTTTCAGCAGAGGGGTTCCCTGCGCAAGGGACAACAGGGGGCAGGTATTAATATTGCCTTATTTGGAAACTTTTGCGATTCGCTGGGCCACCAGATCACCGAATCTATGCAGGAACTATTAAAATCAGGATAAATCGCAGGGTCCTCAGTATCAACACTATGTGTTCATTGCTTTATGAAACTGCTCGTATTCGTCCTCTACGAACCGCGAAAAATTCTCCCGAAATACTTCTGGAGCAAAACGCTCCGCATTCTTGCGACAGGCTTCCGGGGTGATACCTTCCATGTTCTTCTCAAAATATTCGACGGTCTCTTTTATACTTTCAACAGTTTGAGATTTGAAAAACACACCTGTGGGTTCCTCGTGGCTAGCCAGGTCACGTATTGTCTCTAAAAGCGCTCCCTTTCCAAATGCAATGACAGGTGTACCGCAGGCCTGCGCCTCTAATGGAATGATGCCAAAGTCTTCTTCTGCAGCATAGACAAAAGCCCGAGCGCGTTGCATATGATCTTTCAACACTCCAAACTCCTGATATCCAAGTATCTCTATGTTTTTCCCCGCCTTGGCCTTCACCTTATCAAATTCTGGGCCGTCACCAATTACCACAAGGCGGCGATCCGGCATCTTGCTAAAAGCCTCTACAATTAAATCTATGCGTTTGTAAGGCACCATGCGTGAGGCCGCAAGATAAAAAGATTCTTTATTATCTACTTGCGTAAATGCATGAATGTCAACAGGTGGGTAGATGACCGTTGATTCGCGTCGATAAACTTTTTTAATACGCCTGGCAATAAAATGAGAAATCGCAATAAAAGAATCTACGCCATTGGCCGTGCGTGCATCCCAAAGACGAATCTTATGCAGAATCCACTTGGCCAACCAACCCTTTACCCCTCTGTCAAGACCAGCCTCTTTGAGATACTGATTCTGCAAATCCCAAGCGTATCGTATCGGCGAGTAAATACAACTAACATGCAGTTGGTCTGGTCCTGTGAGCACACCCTTTGCCACTGCATGACTACTGGAGATTACTAAGTCATAACCAGATAGATCGAGTTGCTCAATAGCCAACGGCATTAAGGGAAGGTAGGATCGATATTTTAAACGCGCCTTTGGCAAATGCTGAATAAAGGTGGTTGTTGGTTTTTTTCCTAAAATAAAGTCACGGCTTTGATCGTCCAGGAAGTCAATAACGCAGAATAAGTCGGCATCAGGATAAACAGCAAGCATCTGCTCAAGCACTCTCTCGGAACCCGCATAGGTCACAAGCCATTCGTGAATAATTGCTATACGCATAGACCTAGATCACACCCCCAAAACAAGACAAAACTCTAATATTGACCAACCTGTTTCAATTAAGGCACCACTTTATAAATTAGCACCCCCGTTTTTTGAGCCTTCCCGGTTTTTCATATTGGCTTCATCTACAGATTGTTCCGGAAAAACGGGTGGCAAATCACCCCGGGGACTGTGCAGACGAGGCACATTATACATCTCTCTCGTGGAAGTTTTAACCCAAAAAGTGGTACAACTTGTTGAGGACGGATCAGGGTGGGACCAAAAACATACTAACTCGGTGATATACGAACATATAAGGAGAGCGATGAAATACCCATTAGCGTGTGACACATGGGACGACAGGGAAATTGAGGCAATCCAAAAAGTCATCAAGAGCGGTCGATACACAATGGGACCGCATGTCAAACAATTTGAAAAAGAGTTTGCCAGTCACTTCATGTGCAAAGACGCCGTGATGGTTAACAGCGGGTCAACAGCGAACCTTTTAATGCTCGCCACCTTGGCGGAAAAATATAAACTGCGAGGAAACATTATTGTGCCTGCCGTTTCCTGGTCCACAACTTACTTCCCATTACATCAATATAATTTCACAATAAACTTTGTCGACATCGACAAGCACACACTAAATATTGACCCAGAAAAAGTAGAGGCGGCAATCAACCCAGAGACATGCGCCATATTTACTGTAAACCTTTTAGGCAACTGTTGTGAATATAAGAAACTAAAAGAGATCGCAAAGAGAAGGGGCCTGATGTTGATTGAGGACAATTGCGAGAGCTTAGGTTCGATAACCGACACACAAGAGCATGCAGGCACAGTGGGTCAGCTCGGAAGCTATTCATTTTTCTTTTCACATCACTTGCAAACAATGGAAGGTGGCATGATTGCATGTAAAAACAATGATGATGCTGACTTTATAAGATCAATGAGAGCCCACGGCTGGTGCAGAGATTTACCCGACGACAATAAAATTTATAAAAAGAGTGGAGATAAATTCAAAGACAGCTTCACATTTATAGCTCCAGGTTATAGCGTAAGACCTCTGGAGATGAGTGGTGCAATTGGTAGCGTACAACTTGAAAAGTGGCCAGAGATGAGAAAAAAAAGAATCAAAAATGCCGAATACTTTAAAGAAAAATTCAAAGATCTTCCCGTAACCACACAGAAAGAAATTGGCAGTTCCAGCTGGTTCGGTTTCTCAATTGTATTAGAAGACAAGCTAGCAGGCCATAGGGACATTGTCGTAAAAGATTTGGAGTCAAAAGGTGTAGAATGCAGACCTATTGTTGCAGGTAATTTTATGAAAAATCCTGTAATTGAGTATTTGAGTTTTTTAAGCAATGGCGATTACAAGAACGCCGATTACATACATGAAAATGGTTTATTTGTTGGCAATGACGTTCGAGATTTGAAAGAGAACATCGACCTTGTGTATGGAATTATAAAAAATGCGCATGACCGTCTGAGGAGTTGAAAGCAGTATGAGCAAAACAGCATTGGTTACAGGCATCACCGGCCAAGATGGTTGCTACCTGGCGAAATCACTACTTGAGAAAGGATATAAAGTTTACGGGGGTCAACGCAAAAGCACATCCTCAAAACATTGGCGCCTGGATGAAATCGGCATCACAGGGGACATTGAATACGTCGAGCTGGATGTTGTAGACCAGGCAAATATTAGAAGAGCCCTGGAAAAAACCAAACCCGATGAGGTTTATAATCTGGCGGCCCAATCATTTGTCGCATTATCCTTCGAGCAACCAGAACTTGCCACACTGGTTGATGGCTTTGGAGCATTAAAAGTACTGGAAAGCATCAGGCAGGTAAATCCACAGATTAAATTTTATCAAGCCTCTACTAGCGAACTATATGGCAAGACACAAAAAGCACCCCAATCAGAACAAACCAACTTCCACCCATGTTCTCCCTATGCCGTCGCAAAACTATACGCTCACCACATTACGATTAATTATCGAGAAGCATACGACATGTTTGCTTGTTGTGGCATTTTGTTCAACCATGAATCTCCGATGAGAGGAGAGAACTTTGTAACCCGAAAGATTTCAAAAGGCATTGCATTATGGTTAAGAGAAGGCCAGCCCATTGTACTGGGTAACTTAGAAGCCAAAAGAGATTGGGGACATGCCGAAGATTTTGTTGAAGGTATGTGGCTGGCTTTGCAGCAGGAGGAAGCGGAAGAATACGTGTTAGCAACTGGAAAAGTCCATACCGTTAGACAGTTTATTGACAAGACATTGGCATATCTATCAATACCAGGGTATTGGAAAGGCGACGAATGCTTTGACAAAAGAAACGACAAGCTTATCGTAACCACCGACAAGTCCAACTTAAGACCCGCAGAAGTTGGCCTGCTGGTTGGCGACCCCACCAAAGCAAAAACAAAGCTGGGGTGGAATCATAAATATAACGTGGACAGTTTAATGGCCGATATGGTTGAGGCAGATTTAAGAAGATATCCCAAGCTTGAGAAAGGTCAGGCTATGTGATCGAAGAAATATTTATGGGGGGTCAGACCTGAGCATCCTGGGGAATCATTAATTTATCAGGATCCAGACCTTTGTAGAGAAGATCGCTTCTCACCATGATGTGTACAAGCTCCTTATAAGAAATTCGGGGTTCCCATCCCAACTTTTCGCGAGCCTTGCTGGCATCGCCAGTGAGCACATCCACTTCTGCCGGACGGAAAAATTTTGGGTCCACTTCGATCAAAACCCGTCCTGATTTTCGATCAATTCCCTTTTCCTCAAGACCTTCACCCTGCCATTCAATATCGAAACCACAACTGCCAAACGCGTCTATTACAAAATCGCGGATGCTTTTCTGAATCCCCGTTGCGAACACATAATCTTCCGCTTCCTCCTGCTGCAAAGCCAGCCACATACCTTCAACATAATCCTTGGCGTGACCCCAGTCGCGCTTTGAGTTGAGGTTTCCCAGGCTCAGCTTTTCCTGCTCGCCTGCAAGGATATTTGCCAGTGACAAGGTAATCTTTCGGGTGACAAAATTTTCGCCTCGCCGCGGCGATTCATGGTTGAACATAATTCCGTTGAGGGCGTACAACCCGAAGGCTTCCCGGTAATTGATAGTGATCCAGTGGGCATAAAGTTTTGCCACTGCATAGGGACTGCGGGGGTGAAAGGGCGTGGTCTCATTTTGGGAGGCCTCCTTCACCTTGCCATACAATTCGCTGGTCGAAGCCTGGTAAAACCGGCAAGTATCCAGTAAATCCGTAGACTTGATAGAGTCCAGAATTCGGAGAGGGCCCATGGCATCCGCCTGCCCAGTATACTCAGGTGTATTAAAACTGATTCCCACATGGCTTTGTGCCGCAAGGTTGTACACTTCGTCAGGGTGGACTTCCGACAACAACCGACTCAGACTTGGGGTATCGGTCATATCCCCATAATGCAAACGTATTTTCCCCAGCGGGTTTTGTGGATTTAACAGAAGGTGTTCAATACGGCCTCGGTTAAAACTACTGGAACGCCGGACCAGACCGTGAACCTCATATCCTTTTTCCATGAGGAACTCAGCCAGATAAGACCCATCCTGCCCCGTAATCCCTGTAATCAAAGCTTTTTTCAAGGGCCTCTCTCTTTTTTTGCTACCTAATTTAATCAATGGACCGGACTCTGACTTTAAAACCTCAGAGTCTCTAAATTGTGGAACCTTGGAGAGTCTGCCAAGAATATCAGGTCCACATCTTTCAGTTTATTGCGGCGAAGATCCAGCTTTTTCAACCGGGGCAATATTGCGGAATCGGCCAGGGAATCCAAACTTTCCCGGGTAATGACATTACCCATAGCCTCCAACTCTTCAAGCCGATTTAAAGTATCAGAGCGGACAATAGCCTGAAATTCGAAATCTCCCACAGAAACCCCGGAGGTTCTCAGTTTAATCAGGTTTTTGAAATTCCCGGAATCCGCTAAAATACGAAAACCTTTTTCTCCCAGATCGTTACTGTTCAAATTAAGCTCTTTGAGTTTATTAAGATGCGGAGACTGGGAAAGAGCCAGAATTCCCAGCGAGGTAACCCCCGTATTTTCCAGGTTCAAACTTTCCAATTGGGACAGGTTCGGGGATTCTGCCAGCAACAGAAGGCCTTTGTCTCCCACCGCATTACTCATCAAGTTCAGGGACTTCAGGTTTTTGATGTATGGGGAATTGGCAAGTTCCTGAACTCCGTGATAATCAAAATGGTTGTTCCGTAGTGTAAGAGAAACAATCCCATCCAATTTTTCATATTGTGCCAGAGAAGCAAGGTCTTTATTGCCCAACCTCTGTTCATTAAGGTTGAGTTTATCATCGACCTTTTTCTTCTCAATCAAATTCCTGGAGCGCATGGCCAATAAAGCGGTTTCCCCTGCCCGACCCATATTGTTATCCTGCATATAAAGTTGAACAAGATTATTTAAATGCTTGGATCCCGCAATATCCAAGGCTCCCGGATCACCAATGTGATTGGAATCAAGAACCAGAGTTTCCAGCCGGTTTAAAGTTGGGGAATGTGCAAGGATGCGGGCACCTTGGTTGGCGAGTTGATTCCAACCCAGGTTCAGGTGGACCAGTTTTTCAAAAGCTCCGGTCTGCGCCCAGTCGGCAATGCTTTCATCTGACAAAAGATTGCGACGAAGATTGAGGATACGAAGCTTGGAAACCACCGCGCCGTCTGGAAACCGGGTTAATTTCTGTTGCCCTACCTTATTCATTTCCAGGTCAACGAATCCAAGGTTCAGCAGGGACTGAGACTTCACAAGGCTCAAGGCTCCAAAATCGGAAACCTTATTATTGACCAGTTCTATTGACTCAAGATTTGGAAGATTTTTAGAACCCGCCAGGCTTTCAGCACCCTCATCCCCAATTTGATTGGCATTGAGAATAAGATGTTTCAACCCAGCCAGCGAACCCGACCCAGCAAGAACACTCAAACCTTCATCAGTGATCTCATTCCAGCTCAAATCCAGTTTTTGAACATGGGACAAGTCTTTATTGCGGCACAAAAAAACGATTCCCGCATCTCCCATTCGATCATAGGCGAGATCCAGAACCGGATCCTTGCGGACCAACTTTCTATTAAGGGTCTGGATAAAATTCAAATCTCTAATTTCAGGCCGCATGAATCAACCGCCAATATGGGGATAGTCCGTTTTCACCGCGCTCATTTCCTGTAAACGTTTTGAATTATTCAATAGTTCCAGTCCCTGAAGATCAATTCGGTTATACGACAAGTTTAAGGTTTGGAGGTTTTGCAATCCGGAAAGTTTGGCCAAAGCCTGCATTCCCCTGAGACCAATTCGATTGGCATCAAGATGCAATTCCTTCAGTTTTTTAAGGTGGTTAGAATTTGCCAGGGCTTCCGCTCCGCGGTCGCCAATGCGATTAAACGAAAGGTCCAGGGTTTCAAGCTTGGAAAGGCTTTTAGAGTTTGCCAAAGCCACGGCCCCTTCATCACCGATTTTATTGGTGTATAAACTGAGGTAACGTAATTGGGTCAATTGCTCCGATTCGGCCAGAGCCCTTGCTCCTTCATCCCCGATCAGGTTTTCATATATCCAGAGTTCTTTAAGCGGTTCGAAAAATTCCGACTGCGCCAATTCCTCCACACCCAAATCTTTGATTTTATTGGTATGAATGTACAGGATTTCAATGTCGGGAAGCGCCACGTTTTCAGCCAGGTCCATAGCCGTCTGGTTATCAATACCCCTGTTGGAAAAATCCAGGGTTTTCTTGTCCTTGCTCAAGCCGCGCTTGACCCATTTTCTGATATAAGAAATATCGTCTGCCATACTCACCCCAACACTGAGAAAAAACTCCATTCTATAAAGGTGAGGGGAAAAGTAAAGAAATAAATGATTTATCCATGAAATTTGGTGTTTTCTGGTTATATCGGGCCTGTGATCAAGGTCTGATCCAGACTTTACAAGGCACTAAACCCCCATTTCCCGTCAAAAAAGGTGCCTGACTGGGGCAGGTGGTTAGAAAGCATGCTAACCTCTTGTTATGACAGTAAAAGATTGCTACGCAAAACATTCAAAACCGTTTCGGGTTGATCCATCGATTCGACGGGTGGACTAAAAATATGCGAAAGCTTTCTATCGCTTTTTGCATTCTTGTATTGGTCTATCTAATTTGGCCTTATATAGCATTAATGAAGTTATATATAGGCTTGGAATCTGCCGACAAAAAAATAGTAATGGAGGAAATCCATTGGCCTCCCATTAGGAAAGGAATTGAGAAGAATCTTAACCATTTTGTCATAGAAATTTTAAACAAAAACCTGAAACAGCAAAACTTACAGGTAAGTTTTAGCGCCGTCTCACTAACCCGGAAAATCGCAGATGAAATAGCTACACCAGAGGGAATAATTTATCTGTACCACAATCCAAACAAGTATGCCGACCAAATCAGAAAAACATTTGAGAAAGCTACCGAACCAAAACAGTTAAGCCCAACTATAAAAGAGAAGCCATTAGAACTTGAAGGTCCAAATGTCTCCAGCCTCTGGAAACGAATTGATTATATTTTCTTCACAGATTTTTCTCATTTCCAGGCAAGCTTTAATATAAAAGGAAAACCTTTTACTATCATATGGAAACGGCAAGGGTTTGATTGGAAAGTGGTACTCCTGAATTTCCCATTAACATCACCTGCAGTGCAAGACCGCTACATGGAAAAGAGTTCAAGTTATCTGGACAAATAACTCTACCAAGTGACCCTATGGTCATCGAATTCTGATTCTGACAGGGATTGATATTACAGAAAAAAATATTTTTGGGGTCAAACTGATTTTAGTTCATAATATCAACGAATTGAAGAAAAGACTCTTACCGGAGGCGTGAAGACCTCTTTTAAAACAGTTGGTAAATTTACAACGACCGCAGAGCCCCTCACTTTACATAAACGGAGAAATTCTTGCCTGAAACTAATTCATCCATAACACACCCTGCAGTTCCGGCCTTGGATAAACTGATTCAGTTTTCTTTGTTCATGTTCGTTGCTTTCTCCATGTTTTCCATCAGCGTTACCCAGATCGCATTTTCTATAGGCTCTATATCCTGGTTGTGGAAAGTTCATCTGACCCAAACCTGGAAGGAAGTGCGGGGAACACGGGTTGGCATTGCAATCTTGTGTTTCTGCCTGGCCTGTTTTTTGGCGGTGGGGACATCGGTTGATTTTGAAAACAGCTTTGCACACCTGAAAAAATTGCTCCAATTTATCGTGTTCTTTTGGGCAGTCAATACGGTCCAGGATGAAAAGCAAAGGGATTTATTAATTGGAACAATGATTATTGCCGGAGTTCTTGCGGCCTTGTACGGACTCTCTCCATATTGGGAGGCGGATTTTCTTGAAAATCACAGGATCCTTGGAACAAGAAGCAATCGCGCAACTTTTGCAGGGATTTTAATGCTTACAGGTTTGGTGGCCTTGGGTTGGTGTCTATTTCATAAACCCAAAGAATATTGGGTGTTAGGAAGTTTAGGAATTATGGGCCTATGCCTGCTACTGACATTAACGAGGCAAGCCTGGCTTGGTTTTTTTGTGGGGACTGTATTTCTGTTATTTTTCTGGAATAAAAAATATCTTTTGATCCTGCCATTGTTGTTAATAGGTCTTTTATTTTTTGCTCCTGACGTTGTTAAAGACCGTATGCATAGCTTTGGGAATATAGAGGAAAATTCCTTCCAGTCAAGGGTATCCCTTTGGAAAGGGGGATGGAAAATTTTCAAGGACTACCCCATAACAGGATGTGGATTTAAATGTGTGGATGCAATCCATACTCAATACCCGGATCCCTCAGGGTGGGTAGGGTTTTTCCGGGGAATGCACAATAATATAATTCAACTACTGATCGACACAGGAATTGTAGGGCTGGGACTATGGGTTTCCATTTGGGTGGCATTTTTCATGGAAATCTTTAAACGCTGGAAGGCTTTAGCTGAGGAAACGTCTTCAGATAGTGCCAAGGGCATGCTAATGGGATCCTCGGCAGTGGTTATTGGCTTTTTAGTTGGAGGTCTTTTCGAGACAAATTTCTACGACTCAGAGATAGTCATGTTGCTTTATTTCATTATGGGACTCTCTCTAGCCAAAGTAGAAAAAGCTCCCGAGGTCGCAGAGACACCTTTCAGCCTGGGCCGTTTTTTAAACACAAATCGCATTCTGTGGCTGGATAAAGCAATTCAGTTTTCTCTGTTTACGTTTGTCGCGTTCTCCATGTTTTCCATCAGCGTCACCCAGATTGCGTTTTCCATTGGGACGGTTGCCTGGTTGCTCAAGGTCCATCTGACAAAATCCTGGAAAGAAATCCGTGGCACAGCTATAGGTCTGCCTATTTTATGTTTTTGCCTTGCCAGTGTTTTAGCGGTTATCACATCTGTAGACTTTGCCACCAGCCTCAAACCCCTCAAAAAAATTCTTCAGTTTGCAGTGTTCTTCTGGGTTGCAAATACCGTGGAAGATGAAAGACAGAAGGACTTGCTTATAAAACTCCTGATCGCCGCAGGAGTCATGGCCTCCCTGTTTGGTTTCTCTCAGGCATGGACCACTGCAGTGGGTCTGGAAACCAGGGTCTCCGGGACAATGAGTGTTTATATGACCTTTGCAGGATTACTGATGCTGGTCGGGCTCTTTGCCCTAGGCAGAGTTCTTTTTAACAAAGCTAAAGAGGTTTGGGTAATCGGTGCCGTGGGGATTATTGCGTTTTGTTTACTGCTGACTTTAACCCGACAGGCCTGGTTGGGTTTTCTCGTTGGAATGGTAATATTGACTATTTTCTGGAACAAAAAATACCTTCTAGCCATCCCCGCAGTAATGGTAGGACTTCTACTATTTTCTCCGGAAAGCGTCAAAGACCGTTTGTTCTCACTAGTAGATTTAAAAGACTGGACCCTGCAGGCCAGATTCTATCTCTGGCAAGGAGGCTGGGAAATTTTTAAGGACCACCCCATTACAGGTTGTGGCTTTAAATGCGTAGATTTGGTTCATACTCAATATTCAGATCCTTCAGGATATATTGCACGATACCGAGGGTTGCACAGTAATATATTTCAATTGATGGTCGACATGGGAATCCTGGGATTGGGGGCCTGGCTCTCAATCTGGGTAGCCTATCTCCTGGCTATGTATAAGAAATTACCCCAACTCGCCAACGATAACTCCAGAGCCTTGATCATGGGTTCTACAGCGGCGGTGATGGGTTTTCTAGCGGGGGGATTGTTTGAGACAAATTTCTACGACTCCGAGGTTGTCATGTTGCTTTATTTCATTATGGGTATTTCTCTGGCCCAGACAAACAAAAAAGTTTCACAATAAAAACAACCCAAGATACAAAAACCTGCAAACACCACGGCATTCTCATGAAATTGCAAACCGCCGTTTTTTCTTTTTGCTTGCCCGTTGCATTGTTGCTTCTTATCGGTTGCAGTCCGACTGCCTCAACAGACCATTCTGTTTTCCGGATGTCCATAAAAAATGAGCCTCCTACCCTGGACTGGACTCTGGCTACCGACAGTGTTTCTTTCACCATTCTCACCAACCTCATGGAAGGACTCACCCAATACGATGCCGAATTAAACCCTCAACCCGCCATCGCCAAAAAATGGGAATATTCTGAAGACGGCAAAACCATCACTTTTTTTCTACGCAATGATGTTTATTGGACCGATGGGAAACCGGTCACAGCGGGGGACTTTGAGTATTCCTGGAAACGGTTGCTGGCACCTGAGACAACGGCCCAATACGCTTACTTCCTCTTCGATATTGAAAATGCCAGCCAATATAATTCAGGAGAAATAACCGACCCCGACCAGGTTGGGGTAACGGCATTGGCCCCGGACATCCTACAGGTCCGATTAAAAAAACCCGTGGTCTATTTTCCCAGCATCACCACTTTCATGGTCACCTACCCCGCCAGGGAAGATATTATCCGTGAACATGGTGACTCCTGGACAGAGCCTGAAAATATTGTCACAAACGGTCCCTATACACTGAAAGAGTGGCAACACGAATACAAGATGGTGTTGAAAGCCAACCCTCGCCACTACGAAGGCAAGCCATCAGTGGATGCCATCCGGATTTTTGTTGTACAGGAACCCACCACAGCGTTAACTCTTTACGAAACTGGAGAGCTGGACTATATCGAACTGCCCCCTGTCGCTATTCCCAATTATAAATCCAGCCCTGAATATAGAAACAAACCTCAGCTAAGAGGCTATTACTACGGTTTTAATGTTCAGAAGCCTCCCTTTAAGGATGCGCGAGTTCGACAAGCATTTGCCCATGCGATCAACCGGTCCAGGATTCCCGGATTCCTGAATGGCGGGGAACTGCCCTCTTCATCATGGATTCCCAAGGGTATGTTCGGTTACAACGAAAACATTGGATCAAAATTTGATCCGGAAAAAGCCAGGTTTCTCTTAGCCGAAGCAGGGTATCCGGATGGGAAAGGGTTTCCCAAAGTTACCGCAGTCTTCAACACAGGGGATCTCAACCAGTTCATCGGGGAATTCATCCAGGCTCAATGGAAAGAAAACCTGAATGTGCATATTGATTTCGAAAGTCAGGAGTGGAAAGTTTTTCTCAGCCGATTGGATCTGGACCCACCGCAGGTTTTCCGGCTGGGATGGGGAGCAGATTTTCCGGATCCCGACAACTTCATGAACCTGTTCATTAAAACCAGTGGCAATAACCGGCTGAGATGGTCTCACCCTCGCTACGATGAACTGGTTGCTCTGGGATCTACGCTGAAAAACCCGGAAGATCGAAAAGCGATCTATGACGAAGCCCAGATCCTTCTCACCGAAAAAGAAGTCCCGATGATTCCTCTTTTTGTTTCCGCCCAGAACCTTTTGGTCAAACCCTATGTCCAAGGTTTAAAGACCAACGCCATGGAACTTTTATATTTAAAACGCATTCATTTGCAAAAAACGAACTCAGCTAATTAAAGGCACAAAAAAAGCCTGCTAGCCTTATAGGCCAGCAGGCTTTTATAAAAATCAATCCTATACAATCGCCAGAAACCCACAGGCCTGGTAACAGGCATTGCAGTTGATGCACAAGTCCATATCAATATGCGCCGCGACTTTACGGGTTCCCCCGGTGATCGCCCCTGTGGGACAGGGCTTGATGCATGCACCACAGGCCACACAGTCTTCTTCCTTAACTACATAGCGGTAGAGTCCCGTACACCGTGCCGCGTCACAGATTTGATCCACAATGTGGCGCTCGTATTCTTTACGGAAATATTTCAATCCGGTAAGAATCGCCTTCGGTGCCGTTTCTCCCAACCCGCATAAAGAAGACTGGCTGATTTCCTCGCACAATGCCTGAAGCTTGTCCAAGTCTTCCATTTTGCCCCGACCCTCGGCGATGTCGGTTAATTTGTTTTTTATGAGTGTCAGGCCGATCCGGCAGGGAGTACATTTGCCGCAGGTTTCGCCTTCGTTAAATCCGATAGCAAAAAGTGCGAGATCAATCACGCAAGCCGATTCATCATAGGCCGCAAAACTGGCCTGGCCCATCAACACGCCGGCGTCCAAAAGGCTTTCGTAATCCGTTGCGGTGTCAGCTTTGTCCGGCGGAAGGAATCCCCCGGTCACACCGCCTACATGAACCACCTTGAGTGGTTTTTTCTTTTGAATACCACCGCAATAATCATCAATGGCTTCCTTGAAGGTGGTTTTCATATCCAGTTCCATCAATCCGTTGTATTTGATGTTGCCGGAAATCGCCCATATTTTACAGCCTTGGGCATTTTCGTTGCCCATTGCCGCATACCAGTCCGCGCCATTCTTGATGATCTTGGGAACGGTGGCCCAGGTTTCTGCGTTATTCAAAAGTGTCGGTTTGCCCCACAACCCGGCATCGCAGGAATGTGGCGGTTGCGCTTTCGGGAAGGGACGCTTGCCCTCAACCGATTGCATCAACGCCGTGGACTCTCCGCCGATAAACGCTTCCAGTCCTTCATGCACCCGAAAGTTAATACTAAACTCCGTGCCCATAATCTTGTCACCCAGGAAGCCTCGTTCCCTGGCCTGTTCCAGAGCCTTATTCAGCCGCCTGACCGCAATTGCATAATCTGAACGCGTGTAGATGATCCCTTCCGTTGCGCCAATAGCATAAGCCCCGATCAGCAGACCTTCGATCACCTGGTGTGGGTTGCCTTCCATAACACTGCGATCCATATAGGAAGCGGGGTTGCCCTCGTCTCCATTGACCATAATGTAACGGGTCCCTTTTTCGTCAGTCGGAGCCTTGGCCGCCTTCTCCCACTTGGTTGCAGTGACAAATCCGCCGCCACCTTTACCGCGCAGTCCAGATTTTTTGACCTCAGCGATCACCGCATCCGGCTTCATGGAAGTCAAAACTTTTTTCAAGGATTCATAACCGCCCACCCGGATGTAATCATCAATGTTTTCCGGATCGATAGCACCGCCGTGTTCCAACGCAACACGGGTCTGCTTTCCCAATGTCTCGTAATAATCTTCTTTGGACGCAGCCTTTTTAAATACCTTGCCGCCCACAATATGGTCATTCAAAATGTTTTTGACCATCGCAGGTTTAACCTTCTCGTAGGTCACCCGCGCTTCACCGGGAATATAAACATCTACCAGCACATCACGACTGCAATAGCCCCGGCACCCGACCTGGCCCATTTCGCATTTTCTCTCACCGAGCGTGGCATTGGCTTCCATTTCAGAAATCTGCTTCTGAAATTCGTCATAAACTTCCTGACCGCCTTCAGCAACTCCACTCAGGCTCAAGCATACGGTGATTTTTATCTGGCCCTGTTTCTGAGCAACAGCCTGACCCTGTTCTTCAACGGCTTCCATGAACAATCTCCTTGATACCCGTCGTTATTCGAAAATTTTGTAAAAGTTTAAATTCAATAATCCCGGCCCGGCAAGCCGCCAGTGGCAGATAGAGCTATTGCTGGTCGGCCCCACGCCTAGTGGCCAGAGATAACAATCTCTCACATAACTCAGGAAAATTCCAGCCATTCTAGTGACCCGGACGCAGATTGTCAAACTTTCCCTAGGGCCTGATTTTAAAAGGTTTTTGACCTTAAATAAGACCCTTGATTTCAGCTTCCTACAGCGAGGGGAACATCGGGACTTAATATTCCGTTCCAAGCCTGCAAGGCTCTTATAATAAAAGGGTTACCCCTGTTTTCCCGTACAATCATCGCAACCGGGCTCTTTGCGTAGAATCCATAATGAGTTTCTCCCCATTCCAGTGATAGCCCCCACCTGGTATCACCAGCATATTTGATATCACAAACCTTGCACCCAATAAGAACATCTTGAGAAATTGCTTTTGCCGGCGAGCCGCCGGTGGCAGGTAGCAAGAACTTGTCAAGCCACCGATATTCCCTGCTAGCAGACGTGATATTTAACCGTAACCTTCGTGCCCCGGAGGGGTAAAAAGTTATTGCCCATTGGCCCCACGCCGATTGCCCCTTAGCAGGGGAGGCAGAGAGCAATAGCTTTTTCAGCCGGGACAACTCTTTGCTCGCCAAATAGAGCTATTGCCCATTGGCCCCACGCCTAGTGGCCCTTGAAAATTTGAGGTTGATTGCGACGGAGCATGAATATAGACTGCCCATCGATATCAACCTCTTCCAGTAAAAAGGCGAGCCTTTTTTTATAAAGACATTATGATAAAAATAAAACAAAAATCCGATAACCTGCTTGACCATAAAACAGAATGCCTGATTCTCCCCTGCGCGGAAGAAAAAAAACCGCGCGGTACGATCCAAACCCTGGACGCCGCCCTCAACGGCGCAATAACTGCGGCATTTGAAAACAAACGCTTCGCGGGAAAACCCAACCAAACCCTTTTGCTCAACAGTACCGGCTGTCTAAAAGCAGATAACCTCCTTCTGGTTGGGGTGGGTAAAGCCAAAGAGGTGACAGCAGAAAAAATCTGCCAGGCTTCGGGAACCGCGGCAAAACTCGCGGAAAAATCCAATTTTAAATCTGTTTCGGTTTTTTTAAACGATAGCTGTTTCGACCAGGTAGCCAAGGGCAAAGGGAAGCTCTATGGAGAACTCTCAGGAGCCGTTGCCGAAGGTGCCGGTCTCGCGCTTTATCATTTTGACAACTATAAATCCACCGATGAAAAAGACGATCCACCAAGCAGGGTCGGGCAACTGACCCTCATCCCCGCATCGAAAGCACGGCAGCCCACTGTGGAGAAATCCATCACCCGTGCAGAAAAAATTGTCAACGCCGTGCATTCGGCAAGGGACTTGATATCGCATCCTGGTAACACCGCGACACCCACCTTTCTGGCCGAGCATGCAAAAAAAATGGCGCGTAAAAACAAAATCACCTGCAAGGTACTGGGTAAAAAGGAAATGGAAAAACTCGGCATGGGTGCTCTGCTCGGTGTATCCCGCGGCAGTCACGAACCGCCAGCCTTGATCGTACTGGAATATTATGGCGCCGCTAAAAAGAAAGCCCCGACAGTAATCGTTGGCAAAGGCGTCACCTTTGACACCGGCGGCATTTCGCTCAAACCCGGTTCCAAGATGGACGAGATGAAGATGGATATGTCCGGTGCCGCCACCACACTGGCAACACTGCAAGCCATCTCCAGCCTGAAACTGCCCGTCAATGTCATCGGCATTGTGCCGGCGGCAGAAAATATGCCCGGCGGGTCTGCCATCAAACCCGGTGACATTTTAAAAAGCATGTCCGGCAAAACAATAGAGGTGCTCAACACCGATGCCGAAGGCAGACTGGTTCTCGCCGATGCGCTGACCTATGCCCAACGCTACAAACCAAAAGAAGTGATCGATCTTGCCACCTTGACAGGAGCTGTGCTCATGGCGCTGGGACATCAGGGTGCCGCTGTGGTCGGCAATAACGAAAATATGATCGCCCGCCTGAAAAAATCCGGGGACGCCACTGGAGAACGAGTGTGGGAACTGCCACTGTGGGAAGAATTTGAAAAAGCCGTTAAAAGTGATATCGCCGATCTTAAAAACATCGCCTCCCCTGGAGTCGGAGCAGGCACCATCACCGGCGCCGCGTTCCTCAAACCTTTCGCAGGCGACCAGCCCTGGACCCATATCGACATCGCTGGCACCGCATGGGGATATGACAAGCCCTACACAACGACTGGCGCATCCGGGTACGGTGTACGACTACTCATTCATTATCTGGAACACCCAAAATAAGCATGACAAATGTCATCATCATTTTCATACACCTGCTGGCGGCAGGGGTGGCGCTGGGCAGTCTCATCTATTGCCTGCTGGTCTACCTGCCGGTAGTTGAGAAAAACATAAACGAACGCGATGAAAACTCCCCGTCCTACAAAATCCTCGACCTTTTAGCACCTGCAACGTTCGCCAGCATTCTCATCCTCATTGGATCAGGAGTTTATTTTTTGCTGGAAAACTATTCGGCGCAGGTCGGACTCAAACCCGGCTACTACAATCTGTTCGGCATCAAAATGTTGTTCGTGGCGTTGGCGTTTTTTCCAAGCATGTATGTGACCTTCTCATTAAGAGTCCAGATCGCAGACCTCGACCTGAATCCAGGCAACAAAAAGCTAGTTGCCAAAACTCTTAAAAAAATGATCGGCTTGAGCCGAATGACCTTGTGGATGTTGGTCATCGCCCTGTTCCTCGGCATCTGGATGGCGAGGTACTGAAACACCCCCTTACTTTGGTATTGAAGGGTTTTTGTATTTTAAGTACTATGCAGATGAAAACTCTTCTGGAGACCTGAGCATGAACGAAATGACCGAACAGACCCCACCAGAACCGGAATCCATCATCAACGAAGATGAACAGATACCCATTCCACCACAGGGCCAGCTTCCATTCCCGGAGCAGGAAATTAATCTCAACGAAATTTTTCCGGAAGAAGAGAGCGACCTCAACGACCTGTTCCCGGATGAAGAAACCCGCGCCCTGCTAAAAAAAGTCCAGCGCAACAAAAAAGACCTGCACACCATGACCGATCGCTTCACCGATGAAGATTGGGGTGGCAATGAACTGGCAGACGCTGAAAGCGAGAGCAACCCCACCAGCGGGGACAAACCCACCGCCGACTAGTAATAACTCTTTACTCCTGACAAATACTGTTGTCCGCTTACTGAACTTGCCCATCCGCTATGATAGCGAAAGAAAATTAAAGATGGGTGCGGTTAATAAATAGGGGAACTCAACGATGAGCGAGTTAAAAAAGCCATTTGTGAAAAGCAAAACTGCCCTATGGGAAAAATTGTATGCAGAGCTTGGCGGAGAGTATCGGTTTCCTCCCATTGAGGGACAAAAAACAGATGTAGAAGTGCAATGCGATAATTGGAAACTGCGTCTATCAATAGCCAACGACCCATCGAGCCCTGATGACCCAGGGCCTAGTGCCTACATAAACCCCATGGGTATAGGCGGGGTAGGCTTATAATGACATCAAGTATCAAATTAGAAATTTCTTTTAAAAATCAGGATTTTTTTATCTTTAAGATTATTCCTGAAAGTGCAGGGGATAAAGTAAAGAAGGTTTTCGGTCGTTTAAGAGAAATTGAAGTAGGCCAGCCTGATTTTGACGATATGTTTTTGATAAAAGGAAGTGATGAAAAAAAAATTAAGAATTTGTTCTCGAAACCTCATATACGAGAATTTATGCTCAATCAGAGGAGATTATCTTTAGAGCTAACCTATGATTCTTTGATTTTTTCTACCTATTTACCCATTGGAAGTATTGACCATCTAAAAATAATCTACGATTGGTTTTCTGAAGTTTTAAACGAGTTATGTATTATGGATTCAGGCTATGAGAATTAAACATAAGGAAACGACCAAGGCACCCCCCCTGGCCCCCCCTGGCCCCACCTTATTACTCCGGTATGCGTGACGTCCTCTTCATTTGCCTTTATGCCCTGAAGGGGTACTAGTGCCGAGTGGCCTCCAGAAAAAAGAGGACCCCACCAGCGCAAGAAAACCAAGATCCATAAACAGTACGTGTTTGGGATCGAACCCCTCCATATAGAGAATCCGGCTCAGCCAACTGGCGATAAAAGAACCCTCATAAACCGGATCCTGTCTTAAAGTTTCTTCGAAAATTGTTAAGGGGCAGGGTATGCCCAGAACCATCAGCAGAGACACCCCTCCCAACGCAGAAAAGTGAATGATGCGGAACAGGCGGGAGTTATAAAAAAGTCCGATCGGAAACCCGAGAATGAAAAATAGAACAACGAGGAAATGTAACAGCAGAACAAATTCGACCATAAACCCCAAATTATACGATAATCGAGGTAAGTCAAAAGACTAATCTCCTCTTTTCAAAAAAAAGGGGGGGGCTTAACCCTCCTCTCTTGAATCCGTGTTTATCTGTGGTTACACCCGGCTGAAATAATTTTTGGGAGAAACCAATGAAGAAAAATTATCTGATCGTTAAAAGTTTTGTGTTTGTTTGTATTGTGATGATTGCCGACACCGCATCAGCACAGACCCCTTTTGATCGCATGGACCGAAACGGTGACGGCCAACTGTCACGGCAGGAGTTTCGTGGACCACTAAGGGGTTTCAAACGCATGGACCGAAACCGTGATGGCTACGTAACCTTTCAGGAAGCAGAGGGCACACCCCTGGTGGGCGGAAAGCGTCGATCACCCAGCCGTTCTAAAAACAAGGGGAAATCCGGCAATGTGCCGTTAACGGTTGTGGACACTCACAACCACCTGGTGGGTCGTGTTAGCGGTGGCTCTAACCGGCAATTTGATTATGCCAACCCTGCCAGGACCGCACTGGACATCATGGACGCCGCCGGGGTGAAGGTTAATTTGGTGATGCCCATGCCCCAGGATGATGAACAGAAAAACAGACTTTATCTTGACGACATTCTCCCTGTTGTAACGAAGTATCCGGGACGGTTTGCCGTGTTGGGGGGCGGTGGCAGTCTGAACGTCATCATCCAGGAAACGATCACAGCCGGGCGGGTGACGGATGGCGACCGAAAGAAATTTGATGCTACCGCCGAAGAACTTATCAGGAAAGGGATCGTGGGCTTTGGCGAAATGACGGCTGAACATTTTTCCATGAAGGCGGATCACCACTATGAATCCGCACCCCCGGACCACCCTCTGTTTTTGCGGCTTGCCGACCTGGCAGCCCAATACGATGTTCCCATAGATATTCACATGGAAGCAATTCCCGAGGAAATGAAATTACCGTCACGGCTAAAATCACCGCCGAATCCGCAAGTCTTAAAACCGAATATAGCGGGATTCGAGCGCCTGCTGGCGCATAACCGTAATGCGCAAATCATCTGGGTGCATCTTGGGTGGGACAATACAGGTAAACGGACCGTAGGCCTTACACGCAAGCTCATGTCAAAACACCCCAACCTTTACATGAGCATCCGAGTGGCTGGTGGAATGCAGGCCAGAAACGTGGTGTCGTCAACTTTTCCGCTGGACAGCCAGGGGTATTTGAAACAGGACTGGCTTAAACTGTTTCATGAATTCCCCAACCGCTTTGTCATAGGTAGCGATGAAATCATACTGCAAAGTAAGGGAAATTCCAGCCGGGGCAATCGGCATCCCAGCGCTGGCAGTATCGAGGCGACAGTGGGTTTGTTGCAGCAGTTACCGGATGAACTACGTCGTAAGGTTGGACACGAAAATGCCACTCATCTGTTCAAATTAAAACCATGACAGTCCTGCAAGCTCACTCTTTATATAGTGGGGAATTCGACTTCGATAACGGTAACGGGCTCTGACGAGGGGTCTTCATAAGCTTCTAAAATAATCGTTCCTGCGGAATCATCACCCCGGACAACGATTTGTTGCCTTTCTTCAACATCCGGTTCGTTGGCAACGAAGGCCACCGTTTCCGGGCGTTTGGGGGCCATCACATCAATTTGCTGTTTGAGCGGAATGTTGTGCGGGATATCATCCGGTTTGATCCCCGGCCATCCGCCCTTGCCCCAGTCGTAAACCACCCACCCGGCAGTTCCGGGACTTCTTCGCTTCATTTTTCGGCGAATTTTCACTTGGGATCGTCGACATCTGCTTTCTCTCGCAAGGCAAACAATTGATCCATTGCCCATAGATATTTAAAGACAGGGGGGCTATTTTAACAGTAGGAAGGAGAAGATCATGTTTTTAGAGAAATTTAGAGGAACATTTAAAGAGGGTATCGACACCAGCGACAATACTTATCTGACCCCAATTGTTTGGGTGGGCGTTGCGGTCACTTTATTTGTGGTTGTGCTGTTGATGGCATTTTGGATGTTTTAACCTGTTGGGTTGGATGATCATTTTCACGGTTAAAATAGGTGTGGGGGGAGTTTTTTGTATTTGTCATTGCTGTACCGCAATGACGACCAAGGCAACCCCCTCGGTCCCCCTTATTACCCCTTCGGGGCATGAAGGCTAAGGAAGAATATCACGGCCACTGGCCCCACGCCTAGTGGTTAGGCGTTTTTTAGTTGTAGTTTTCGTCTGGAGAAGACGACCTTCATGTTTTGCTTGAAAAGCGGGTTTTGTTTCAGCATGAAGTTAAAACTGGGTTTGAGCAGAACAAAACAGGATGTGTCTGTCCTTGCCGTGACGGTAGCGTTCCGTTTGGAATTCGAGACCAGAGCACTTTCACCAAAAAAGTCTCCAGATTCGAGGACTGCAACCTGTCTTTCTCCGAAAAAAAATTTCTTCACGGATACTTCGACTTCGCCCTCATGAACTATAAAAAATAAATTCGCCTGTTCCCCCTGACTCACAATCGTAGTCCCGGCCCTGAAATGGAAACCCCTCATCTGCGAAACAACGTGCTTCAGCTCTTTATGGGAAAGAACCGAAAAAGCCCGGACTTTCTGCATTTGTTCTACAAACCAGTCTAAATCCTCTTCAAGCAACCTCTTCATATTTACTTTCATGTTTCACCTACATAATCAATTTTAAACTTCTAAACTTGGGGCGGGTCATCCGCTTGAAGTGCCCTCTTGGAAAAATTTATGGGCACCCATAAACTATTAAATAGCAATTTGCATACCAACGACGGACACCCTGCAAGAGAAAAACATTTAAACCATTGAAAACAAATCGTATATTTTTAGACCTGTGAAAAAAGAAGGGAATAAGGTTGGGCGGGGATGGGGTTTGGTTTATAAAAATATGCACAAACTGTATGAAATTTCCCTAGTTGTCGCCCCTTAGCCCCCCTCAAATAGGGTGATTGACTATTTAGGCCATTCGGCACATATTCGTGTGAACGTAATGCACGTTCGGGACAGACTCTACCTTTGAGAAGTGGAGAGTTTTAGTTATGAAAAAAGGTTGTATCATTTTCGGGTTTTTGGTTCTGTTATCCGGGTGCTCCGGGCTACAGGTTGCCCAAAATAGTCCCGAAGCAAATCAAATGTATGGCCCCAACTGTGCCGGATCCGGGAATATGGAGGGAACGCAACCTTACGCAGATTGTGTCTGGCAAACCTGGAAACTGGCCAGAGAATTAAAACGTGCCAGGCAGCAAATAAAGGAAATACTTCTCCTGAACAGGGAAAGAGATCAGCGCGATAAGGCTGGCAAAATCTAGTCCTCCTTAAATACCCGGCATTAACCCCCACGCCTAGTGAGCCGAGTTAACTCTTTGTTAGTCACCCACTAACGTGGCGGGCGGTGGTTTTGCAAAGCTTGCCTGCATTGAGCGGTGAATTGATTCTGATTCTGCATCATGCATTGCATCATCTCGCGGCTAGGCGGCATGTTGGGACAATATTTGCGTCGATCAGCATCACAGTGTTGGCGCATGGAGCCGCCTCTTTCTCTTCTCGTTGAGCCCCCTCCATTCCTGAATCTTCCTTGCTGATGACGGTCGTAGTTCGCCGTTACCGGGGTTCCTCGATAACAACCCAACACAAATGGGAATCCGTCCGTAGTGTGGTAGTGGTAGCCCCGGTCTCCATCTGTATGACCGTTGCATTGATCCAGATTTTTTGGTAAATCCCCTCCCTCACCCTGAAGGCCGTATATTTTGAATCCGTCAAAGGCATAGCCGATCACCGGCGAATGTTGGCGGGACACATCCCGGTATACGCATCCCGGTGTACAGTGATAGTGGTAGACCCCGGTCCGGGTCGGATGCCCCCGACATGAGTCGAGCCCGTGATTTTCCAGAGCAATTTTTCCTTGTTCGTCTTCCGGACCAAAAAAGACCACGCCGTTTATAGCCACTCCAATGGGTCCACGCGAAGGTACGGCAGAGGTGCGGGAAGCTTTTTGTGGAGTCCGTGGTATTTTGAAATTAAAATTCTGTTCGGACGGACGGTTGGGATTGACCTTTTCCCACGGATGATCGGGGTACCCGGTTGTAGAAACGTTCAGGTAATCTTCCGTTACCTGGACACGCACCGCAGGGTTGGTGAAATAATGGTCCTGAGCTTCAACCCGTGAAGCCCATAGCAAAAAGACACAAAAAAGGACCAGAATTTTATTTTTAAAAATCATTAATTTCTATTTGGTAAAAATATAAACCCAAACAGCGACCAGAACAACAATGCTGGCAAACAGGAATTTAAATAATCGATCAAAAAAAACAAACCTTCTCTCGGCATCTCTTCTTTCCTGGGTTCTCCGGCTCGCTTTCCTTCTATCTACCGTTCTTTTATCTTCGACCATACCTCCTCCAGGCAAATGACTTGTTAAGCCGAGACACATTGTTGCCAGCCAGCAAAAACCATTGCCAGTCGGCCCTCCGCCGAGCCCACTCCCGTGGGAGGGAGTATAGCAATGACTTGTTAAGCCGAGACACATTGTTGCCAGCCAGCAAAAACCATTGCCAGTCGGCCCTCCGCCGAGGAGTGTCTAGTGAGTATTCAGGTTCTGACCGCCCCTCAGTTTATTAAGCACTGCGGTCATATGGTCGTAACCCATCTGGTTTTCCAAGGCGGAAAAAACATCGCGGGTGCGGGTATACCAGACGATGGCCTCGGGAATATTTTCTTCTGTTTTCCAGTAAAAACGCCCCATATTCTCAAACAAAAGTGCCTGATTCTGATGAGGGGGAATATCTTTAATCAGTTCCACCCCTTTTTTATACCAGGTTCCCGCCGAAGCGTTATCACCCCGTTCCATAAACAAATCTCCGGCATGGTTCATGGCCCGAGCCTCGCCTAGCGGATTATTGATTTTGTGGTGGTATTCCATGGCCAGGATATATTGCGCCTTGGCGGCCTCAAGGTTCCTGCGAAATTTATACAGGTCGCCGATGGACTCGTGAACCTTCGCCGCCTTTTTCAACTGGTTTTCTTTTTCGAAAGCCGTAATGGCCTTGCCATAATTCTCGATGGCTCGAGCAAACTCATGATAGAAAAAATCTTCCGATGCCTGTTGCAGGTAGCGACCGGCTTCGTCTTTGGCATCAATAGGAGTGGTAATGGACTCTTCTTTTATCTTTTTGTTATGCGGCAGGAGCCAGACCGAAAAACCCATTCCCAAGGTTACGATAACGATGACTAAATATTTCAGTGCCGAGGAAAAACCCATTAAATGTTTAACCTGATGATTGAGAACGTGTGGTCTTTATCAGATTAACATGAATGGAATGGGAAATGACAATAAGGCTAGCTGGAGAGGCAGAGAGCAAAAACTCTTTGAGCCGAGAGCATATTTGCTGACCAAATAGAGTTTTGCTAGTCGGCTCCACGCCGAGTGGCTGCAGTGGGTTGTTGCAGAACCTCCTGAATTTTATCGTCGAAAGTTTCGGCGTTGAACGGCTTGACCAGATAATGCCGGATGCCCTGTTTCCACGCATCAGCAATTTTGGTTTCATCATTTTCCATAGTGATCATGACGAAAGGCGTGTCTTTTAGCAACGAATCTATCTGGATACTGCAGAATAACTCCAGCCCATTCAATTTGGGCATGTAGCGGTCAGCAATAACCAACTGCATTCTGGCTGATCGCAATGTTTCGAGAGCTTGCTCGCCATCACTGGCCTCGAATATATTTTTTATCCCTAAACGGGCCAAATGATGCCTGATGATTCCCCTGGCAAACTGGTCATCATCCACAATTAAAGTACTACATCTGGAAAACATAGTGCGTCCTCCCCGCAAAATTGGTACGCGTATATTTAGTTGAAAAGATTGAAGAAATTCTACCATAAACACTTGGAAATGCAAAGAAAATATAGCTAATACGATATTCAAACTAAGTAATCGGCGGTTTGTCAGCATTTTTCAGACAGCTTTAATAATGGTCTTTTTTCCTCTTATATCGACCCATTTTGACTATTGGAGATTGCGCCGGATAAGTATAAAATACAACCGCTTTTCGTCTGCGTTATTATTTGCGCACAGGGTGCCGAAACATTTCTCTCACTGGGGAACGTTACACCCGTCCTTAGCTCAAGGGCTTTTTTTATTCTCGGTTGGGGTCTTCGAAACCCAAAACAATCGACCTACTTTCCTGAAAGATGCCCTGCCCTAAAACAAACTTCACCAGAAAAGGATTCTCTTCTTGTTGAATTTATTAGCCAGCACCTATCGGAAATGGGTTATCGAAAAACCCCTTGCCAGCCTGATAGCGGTTTTCCTGGTTGTCGGTTATTTCTCCTATCATATCCCCAGCTTCAAGCTCGATGCCTCTGCTGAGTCTTTGGTGCTGGAAAATGATGACTCCCTGCAATATTACCGGAAGATCAGCAAAGCTTATGGCTCCGATGATTTCCTGATCATCACTTACGCCCCTTTCAAGGATTTAATGTCTGATGAAGTGCTGGCTGATTTAAAATCAATGAGCGATGAGCTTGCCCGTCTGGAGCGAATTCACTCTATAGACAGCATCCTCAATGTTCCCCTGCTGAACAGTCCGCGCGTTGAAATATCCAAACTGGATACCGACATCCGCACTCTGGAAACTGCTGGCGTAGACCGGGAAATGGCCCGCAGGGAGTTTCTGGAAAGCCCCATTTACAAAAACCTGT
>Ga0233434_1000603_pt1 | contig 39444 bp, 39 predicted proteins | sample SI_122_August201_4_FD_182738 | JGI IMG/M metagenome (GOLD analysis project Ga0233434, IMG submission 182738) | Seawater microbial communities from Saanich Inlet, British Columbia, Canada - SI_122_August2016_120_MG | ecosystem: Environmental > Aquatic > Marine > Inlet | place: Canada: British...
TGGTGATTTAATGACTCTTCAAAATTCTATTGAAAATATTATGAAAAAAACTCATTATGAGTCATTTGATGAATGGGTTCAAAATTTTTCTTTAAATCTTCCAAATATTTGGAATGAATCATCTGCCAAAGACATATCTACTTGCACTTCAAATTTTGATAAAAATTCATCTGCAATTGTTATTGGTCGTGGTCCTGCAATTAACAGATATGATCATTTGAAATTGTTGGCAGAAAGTGATTATAATGGAAATATTATCTGCTGTGATGGAAAACTTGTTGATGCATTAAAAGCAGGGGTCACTCCGGATAAATTTCCTAAATTCTTTGTTACAACTATTGAACCATATCCTGAAGTTAAAGTTCATTATGAAGATCCAATAATTGATGAATTTGGTTCTAAAATAAAAGGAATTTTTACTGTATTGTCAAATCCTGAAACCGTAGAAAAGGCAAGAGAATCAGGAATAAAGATTCATTGGTTGCATACCCTGTTTGATTATAATGAAGGTAAAAAATCATTTAACCAAATTTCTGCATTAATGATAAGAGCAAAAAATCATGTTAATGGTTTGCCTGCAATTCAAACTGGGGGAAATGTTGGAACTTCTTCATGGTTTATCGGTTGGAAAATTCTAAAATGTTCCACTATAGCATTAATTGGAATTAATCATGGGTGGGAAGAAGATGATTCTTGGGAAACTATTATTTCTCATGGAAATCATTATGATGTAACAAAAGGAATAGATCGTAATAGTCCTGCTTTTAAAAAATTATTTAAAAAAATTCATAATCCTGATTTTGATTGTGATTGTATTTTAGATCCTCTCTTTCAATTTTATAGCACTGCTTTTAAAGAATTTATTTCACGCTCTCCTGATTGGCTCTCTACAATTAATGCAACTGAAGGTGGTTCAATATTTGGAAAAAAAATTACCAGTATGAAATTTAAGGAATTTCTTGAAAAATATAGATTTTAAAAATTGATACAGAATAAAGTATGTCTAATTTAAATATTGTATTATAAAGTACAGTATGGATGAAAGTTCTATTTGTGGTGCCTGAAATTAGATTGGACGGTGCACCTAATCATTTTCCATTTTGGGCTGGAATTTTGGCAGCAATTGTAGAGAATAAGGGGGGTCAAGTTGGAATTTTAGATCTTAACGCTCTTCGTGATAACTATAATGGAAAATTAGTACCTGTAAGAGAAATTGTAGAAGAAATAATTTCTGAAAAATGGGATCTTATTGGAATTGGTGGTTTGACATCTACTTATTCTAGAATAAAACAACTATCAAAATTAATTGGAAAATATTCTCCCAACTCGTTATTTATCGGTGGTGGTGGTTGGAGTACTTACAATCCTATTGAAATACTTCAATTAATTCCTGAATTAGATTTGCTAGTTCTAGGAGAAGGTGAAGAAACATTTTCTGAATTATATGATCTGGTATCAAATAATTCAAATGATTTTGAAAAGATTAATGGATTGTGTTATAGAGATAAAAACAACGAATCAAAATTTACTGGCCCTAGAGCATTAATATCTGATCTTAATACCATTCCTTACCCATCTTATAATTTAATGGAAACTGAAATTTATTTCAAGCACTCATCACATCCAATATCTTTGGCATCTTTTAATTCTAAAAGACGAGCTTCAACTGTATGGGAACGTGGTTGTCCAAGAGGTTGTACATTTTGTTCACATAATGGTATGTCTCGAATTGATTTACAAAATATTTACGGTGAGGGTGATCGAAGCAAAGGTGAAAAATTAGTACGAATATCTGATAAAGAAAACGATACTTTCCAATTACCTGCTAGATGGCCTACTCCTGAATATGCTGTAAACAATGTTAAATTACTAATTGAAAAATTCAATGTTGATTTTGTATCTATTCTTGATGAAAATATGACAAGTAATCTAAAATGGACTCAAGAATTTTGTGACTTGTATGTTTCTGAGGGATTTGATAAAACTGTTAAATGGGGTACTTTGGGTGATGCACCAAGCGTTGCTGTGAAACCTGAAATAGTTCAAACTATGAAAGATGCTGGATGTGAATACATCTCATTTGGATTTGAGTCAGCATCAGATAAAGTTCTCAATGAAGATATCCAAAAAGGACAATTAAGAAAACATCTTCAAATTACAATTGATACAATAAAGAAAGCAAACATGACGCCAATCACGACTTTCATGATTGGAAATATGCATGAAAATATTAATGATTTAATGGAAACAGTTGATTTTTGGATACAAAATAACGCTGAAATTGATCCTTTCATTTGTACACCTTATGTTGGTAGTCCAATTTTCTATGACAATCAAGATTTTCTTTTACAACAATATGATTCTAAATTGAAGATGATTGCAGATGGGAAATTCCATGTTAGTGATGAAATGGTTAAGAAATGGAAATTGGATGCTTTAGATAAATTTATGACTGAATGTGGAGATGCAACAAAATACACTGCAACTGTAAGTCAATATTTTACCATTCCTGAATTATTTTCTTTAAAAGAATTCATGTACAAACATGATACTAGAAGAATGCTTCAAATGGCACATCAAAAATATGAAGAAACAGGATTAGAACAATGGAACCATAATGAAAAATGGGAAAAATACTGTGAAGTATGTAAATCAAAAAAAGAATTAGAACAGTTATCAAAAATATATAATTGAATTTACTAAAATCATATCTATTACCTAATTAATTTTATTTTATAATTTAGATAAAATTAATTGTAAAAATTTTATTTTTTGATTATATAATGAGGTGTTTTTGAAAATGGAAATTTTTTAATTTCTATTTTTTTTTTTGCAAAATATTCATTAACAGCTTTTGTCTCTCCTGGAAAAACCCCATAATCATCAAGCACTAATATTCCACCTTTAGTAATTCTTGGGTATAGATTCTCTAAAATTGTTACTGCTGGTTCATAAATGTCTGTATCTAAATTTAAAAAACTGATCTTTAATTTTGGATTTTTTTCTAGATACGTGGGAATCGTTTTTGTTATGTCTCCTTCTATCAACTCCATTTTTTCATTTAATTTTTTTCTTTTCATAATTTGTGTTAATTGTTTTTTTGAAATACTGTTTAATCCTGCATCTTTAATGAATTTTTTTCGCATCTTTTGATCTTTTTCAAATTTTGTTTCTGGAAATTTTCCAAACATATCAAAACCAATTATTTTTTTAGATTTTTTCTTTAAAAGATTCCTAAATGCTGCAAATCTAATTAATGAAGTTCCTTTAAAAACACCACATTCAATTATGGAACCGGGTACATCTATACTCATTTTAAATAGTTCATAATGTGCCATAAATTTACCAATTCGTGAATTATCACATGATAAATAGAAATTATTTTCATAATTAAAAGAATGTTTGAAATCTGGCAGTTTAATCATATTTTATAAAAATCCATTCTTTATTTTAAGATAATCAATTCATTTAGAAAAATCATTTTTATATAAATAATTTTTAGTAAATTTAAATCAAACACCTGAATTAAATGAAAATACTTGAAGAAACTAAAAGAAGTTGAAGCAAATCGAAAACTATACCATAATGATTCTACACTAAATTCAGTACATCGTGCTTCCTTAATGGTTCCAGAAATGCATGGGACTGATGTTGATATTAGTTTTTTAAACCATTTTTTCCTTAAAAGAAATTACAAGAATATTGCATGTAAAGTAACAGCTATTGATACAAATGGAAACAAAATATTATCAAAATTACATGCAATTGATAAACCAATTGTTTACAATATTACTTTAACTGGAATGGTTGAAAAACCTGTTTCAAATTATATGGTTGAGTTTTTTTCACCAGAAAATCTTTTCATTCCTTTTCCGGCAGTTATGATAAACCATAGGGGGCAAGGATTCATTAATCAAGTACATTCTTTTAATCGAGTTCTAAATGATATTTTTGAGGATGACTCAATTAATTCCCATCAAGTCAAAGAAGCATCAGTTGATCTTCCTCTGAAACCAGACAGTGATACTTTTCTATTATTTTCTGCGGGACCATTACCTTGTTTAGAAACATTTGAAATTGAAATTATAACTCGAGGAAATGTCTACAAAAAACAATATTCTCTAAACTTACCACGATTTGGTACTAAAAAAATTAGTATTAAAGAAAACTTTGATGAACTTCCTCAAGGTGTAGGGGGGATAATTAAAGCAAAACAACCTAGACAATTATTGTTCTATGGTAGAATGCTTACAGGACAATCAAAAACAGATGGTTCATTTAGCGCAAATCATAGTTACTATGATTCATCAACTACTGAAGAATACTGGGATGATAATAGGAATTCAGGACGTTCATACCCATTTTTTCCTGAATTACGAAATATAGCTAGATTATACCCAATTATGTCCCCTAGTAATTTACAAATTTTTATTGGACTTTTTAATAACGATGGAATTTTGATCAATGAAATTGATATCAATTCCTTACAAAGTCCAAGTATTAATTTCTTAGATATTGATATTAATTCAATAATTCAAAAAGAAAATCTAAATTCTAATGAAATTTCTACATTTAGTATAATTGCTAAAACAAATTCTGGAAAAATGCCAACTAGAATAGGTCATCAATTAATTTATGGTGCAGGCGGATTAGATAGTTCTATAGCTGTTTCATTATTTAATTCAAATGTGTTCATTCCAAGTGATAAAAAGAGTTTCAAATGGGGACAAATTATTTCTGGTGCTGATTTTGATTCTCTAGTTGGAATTGTTGCTGATCCAAATGAAAATCCAAATATAAAAACTCATGAAGTACATGTAAAATTTTATAATTCCAATGGATTAATTTTGGAAAAAAATTGGGAAATTAAAAATGGCACTACAAAAATTTTTTATGCAAATGAAGAACTAAATTCCTATTCTCAATCTGAAAAACTCCCTACTTACTTTTGGTGTACCGTAGAATCAGAACATTATGGACTAAATTTCTTTTCAACTGCATTTAATAAAATCACTAAACATACTTCTGGTGATCACGGTTTCTAAAATAAAGATATGAATAACAATAAAATTGATTTTGTAAGATTAGAAACACATGAAACTCATGATGTTGTAGATGATCATATAAATGGATTATTGACTGTTGTTTGGAGAGATTGGGATAAAATTATTCCAAATCCCCCAAAAATGATCTATTTATCTGCTGTAGACCCTCATGAAACAAAAGGACCTCATTTACACACAAAGCGCAATAGCTATTTTGTGTGTATAAAAGGAAAAGTTGTTTTTATAATAAAAGATCTTGAAGGAAAATATCATGAAATTTTTTCTAGTGAAGCTGAACCCAATTTAATCCAAATTCCAAAAAATTTTCCTTCTGCTCATATCAATGTTGTAAATGAGCGCTCAACCATTTTAACTTTAGCTGATATAGCGTGGAAACCTAATGATAACGAAATGCAAAATATTACTTTTGATGACTATGACTGGAAAAAATGGGAATAATAATTCTGAATCACCTAATTTGATATTATTAGTTGATTCATCTTTTATTCTTTCAGAAATAAAGAAATTATCTAATGATAATTCATCTCTTATAGTGAGCTTTGATTTTAAATCTCATAAACAATTAGTTCAAAACAAAATTCCGCATATACGATCCGAAGAATTTCTTTCTGAAGATGATATAGATAAAATTCAACAATATTCATACAGGTTGGTTTATTGGTATAATGAATCTAAATTAAAAAATCTACTTGAATACAACACAATTAACTTTGGTAAACTTTTTCATGAAGAAACAATGGATTATTTAGTTAAATTCTTGAAATCCTTTTTTGAAATTAGATTAATTTATGAAAAATATTCAAATGCAGCATTTTTAACATCACCTGCATTATCTGAAACCTTAAAAATTTTTACATCATCAATTCAGAAACTATCTTCATCTTCTGTTAATTTGGAGATCTATACAAATGATCAAATTCGTGTAAATTTTAACCTTGGTAAAAAATACTTTATGTTTTTTGTATCAAAATCAACATATCTAAAGATCAAGAAATTGTATGAATGGTTTGCTCATTTAATTATGGGTCCTAAAAAATCATTTAATTCAAATACCAAAAATATCCTTTTTGTAGAATTTAATACAGTTAGATATGAAGAATTTTTCTTATCTAAAAAACCAAAATCTGTAAATATTTCATTTATTGGTAGACGAAGACCCCCATTTTGGAACATTAATTCATTCTCAATTTTTAGAAAATCCAAAGCAAAACTCATTACTCAATATGTTGTTAATCAAAAAAAGATTGAATTAGAAACCAAAAATGGTATTACATTTTCTAAAAAAAATATCCAACTATTGTGGCAAAACGAAGAATTCTTTAAAGATTTTTTCTCCATAAATAATATTTCTATATGGGATGTCATTAAACCAACTTTTTTTGAATTATTAGAAAATCGAATTGAACATACTGTTTATGAAATTGAATTATCTAAAAGCATACTCAACAAATATCGTTTTGATAGTATTGTGATGTTGTCTGAAATTGGATTTACAGAACAAATTATTGGACAATTAGCCAAAAATCATAAAATTCCTGTAGTTTTACTTCAACCCGGTGTTTATAATGATACACCAGAATCTACAGAAATGAATATTTCAAAGGGAGCATACCCAATTCAATCTGATAAAATTATTGTGTGGGGAAAAATTGCAAAAAATGATTGTATATTAAATGCAAAAATTCCTAGTAATAAAATAGAAATTATTGGAACACCCAGGTATGATAAACAAAAATTATCTGTTAACACATTAAATCAAGATTATATTTTATTGGCAACTTCTGCACCTCAACCTGCAATTGTACATGGTATAATAAGTAAAAATGTGGAGGATTATGAAAACTCAATCATCGAAATATCAAAAATTGCTGCAAAATTAAAAAAACCATTAGTTATCAAATTACATCCATCTCCTAATGAACCTGATGTCAATGCCTTGATTTCTAAAATTGATCATGATATAACAGTAGTTACTACTGGAGATATTTTTCACTTGATTCAATCTTGCAGCGTGATGATTGTTTTAGGCTTATCTACAGCTATCATAGAAGCTCAATTTCTTCATAAACCCGTGATTTCAGTTCCTGTAATTGATAATAAATTGGGCAATCCAGAAATTTTTAAATCCAATTCCTGTATAATTTCTAATATAAATTCTCTAGAAGAGAATTTAACCAAGATATTTTATGATAAAAAATTCTGTAATAACTTAATTAATAATGCCAATCGATTTATTGAAAATTATATAATAAATTTAGGACATGGTCCAGAAAAAATTTTTGATTATTTATCTAAATTGTAAAGTGTTTATGGTTTGTCATATAATCTAAATTCATTACATTACTATATTTCAGAAATTATTTAATTAAGTAATAATCTCTTTTCTAAATATGATAGGGTGCATAATTCAAGCAAGAATGGGGTCTATTAGATTACCTGGAAAAGTTATGAAAAAACTAGATGAAAATTATACCGTTTTACATTATGTTATTGAACAAATATCAAACAGTAAACTTATAGATAAAATTGTTATTGCAACTACAACTCTGAAAGAAGATGATGTAATTGTTGACTTGGCAAAAAAAATACATGTGGATTTTTTTAGAGGTGATTCTCAAGATGTTCTTGATAGATACTATCAATGTGCAAAACACTTTTCATTTTCTACAATTGTCAGAATAACTTCTGATACTCCATTAATTGATCCGAGAATAACAGATCAAGTAATAACAAAATTTGATCCTTCTAAATATGATTATGTTTGTAATACCCAGCCACGTACTTTTCCTCAAGGCACAGAAACTGAGGTTTTTTCATTTTCATCTTTAGAATATATTTGGAACAAAGCAACATTACCTTCTGAAAGAGAACATGTTACACCATATTTTTACACTCATTCTGAAAAATTCCGAATCTTAAATATTGAAAATTCTGAAAATATTTCTCACTTAAGATGGTGTATTGATGTAGAAAATGATTTAAAACTTGTGAAAATTTTTGTAAATGGTATAAAAAATCGGCCTATACTAACAAATGATATTTTACAATTTTTAAAAAAAAATCCTGAAGTTTTTGAATTAAACAAGGGTCATATAATTAATGAAGGTTACTTTAAATCGTTAAAAGAGGATGAAGAATTCCAAAAAAAACAATAATAGGTAAATTGTATCCATTTTCTTTAACTTATCTTTTTATACTCTAAACAAAGAATAGGAGCAAATGAAAGTTCTATTCATTCATCCACCTGTTAGAGTAGATCATGATCCTGTTGATATTCCTGCTGGATTAGCCATTTTATCTAGTATAGCAATACAAGAAGGACATCAAGTTGCACTCCTAGATCTAAATATTGATCGTCCAATTTTACCTTGGTCAAAAATAGTTGAACAAATTGACGTGGAAAAATGGGACCTCATTGCAATTGGAGGTTTAAGCAGTATGTATAATGATATCAAAAAAATACTCCAAATTTCTAGGAATCTAAATCCAGATGCTCTAATTGTAGCTGGTGGTGGTTTCATAACATATTTGCCTGATAAAATTATGAAATTTAATCCTGAGATTGACATTGCAGCAATTGGAGAGGGTGAATATACTTTTAGAGAAATTCTTCAAACAGCTGATTCAAAAGATTGGAAAAAAATTCGAGGAATATGTTATAGAGAGGATGATCAAATACTTTACACTGAACCACGGCCTTTAATCCCTGATCTTGATACTATTCCTTACCCTGCATGGGATCTTTTGGATATGGATTCATATTTCAAATATTCTGGTTCCATGTGGTTTAATGGTGCATGGAAAAGTAAATGTCGAGTAAATTTTGTTACTGAACGTGGATGTCCTAGACAGTGCACATTTTGTACACATAATGGAATGAACAGATGGGATCAAATAGCATTATTGGGCAAAGATAGAGTCAAATTATTAGATGAGGAAGCTGGATTTCAAGCAGTTACAAGATTTTTCTCTCCAAAATATGTTGTAGATCATGCATTACACCTTCATGAAAAATATGGGATTGATTATCTTTGTTTGCTAGATGAAAATTTAACTTCTAATCCATCACGTGTACATGAATTTTGTGATTTATGGATTAAAGAGGGATTACATAAAAAAATTCAATTAGGAACAGCTGGAGATGCCCCTAGTATTACTCCTGATATAGTTAAACACATGCGTGAGGCTGGTTTTACTTTTATTTCCATTGGTGGAGAAAGTGGTAGTGATAAAATCCTTCTGGAAGATATAGGTAAAGGGGTGACTGTTGCAAATAATCAACAAGCTATTGATAATTTAATTTCAGGTGGAATTTCCCCAATTATGACATTTATGGTAGGTAATCCAAATGAAAATATTAATGATGTTTTAGAAACAGTCTCTTTTTTCATTAAAAATAAAATTGACGTCAATCCTTTTATTTGCACTCCATATCCTGGAACAAAAATTTTCATGGATAATCAAGATTTTATTTTTCAACAATATGATGAAAGATTAGCATTATTAGATAAAACTCCAAATCCAAATATTGATGAAAACAAAATCAAACAATGGAAAGACGAAGCTTTAGAAAAATTCCTATTATCTCTTAATAATGCAACTGATTATACATGTACTGTTAGCAGACATTTTGATTTTGGTGATCTCTTAGCAATTAGACATTTTATGCATCAACATGATGTAAAAAAATTACTCAAATTGGCACATATGAGAGGGTGGGAACATGACAAAAAATGGAATAATCAATGTGATGTATGTCAGGCAGAAGAAGTGCTTGGAATACCAGTTTATAATAAAAACAATTTAAATAATTAAAGATTTTACGAAAGTTGAGTAATAATGGGTATTAAAGGTAATTTTGAAGTAAAAAAAATTGAAAATAAAAAACCTAAAGATCAAGAAGAATTAGAAGCCTTAATCCGTAAATCTGGTGGGGGTTCTCATATGGTGTTTAGAAGTGAAAATAAAGATGAAGAATTATTTGTTGATGAATTATAAATATTAAATAAAATTAAGTATTATGGTAAATTCTGAAAATATAGAAAGTACTATAAATAAATTATCAGAACTCAAAACAAAGCAAGGTTTTCAAAATAATACCTGGGATGAATGGATTAAATCCGTTCTTGCACCTAATACTGTATCTGTTAAAGACACAATTGAAAAAGAACTCAATAATGTTACTTTTGATAGATTTTATGATCAATGGGTCAAAAATTTTTCTTTAAATTTGGAAAATATTTGGAATGGGTATTCTGCTCGCAAATTAATGCCAAATAAAAAATCTCATCCTAAGGCATCAATAGTAATAGGCCGTGGACCATCACTATTAAAAAATGATCATTTACAAATTCTTGAAAATAGTACATTTACTGATTCCATAGTATGTTGTGATGGTGCACTGCCTACAGTTTTAGAAAATAATGTAAATCCTGAAAATTTTGAAAATTTTTTTGTTGTAACAATTGATGCACAAATCCATCAAAAAAAAATTTATGAACATGAAATGACTAAAAAATTTGGTAAAAATATTAAATGTATTTTATCTACAACAGTTCCTCCTTCTACATATTATGCTGCAAAAGATGCTGGTATGGAAATTTATTGGTTACATACTTTATTTGATTATGATAAAGGACCATCATCATTTAATAATATTTCTGGTATTATGACAAGAAGCAAAAATCACGAAAAAGGATTACCTGCTATACAAACTGGTGGAAACGTTGGAACATCATCATGGGTTATTGCATGGTCTATTCTAAAGTCTGATATTGTTTGTTTGATTGGTTTAGATCAAGGTTATCTTGAAGAAACTGATCTTAAATCTATTGATTATCATAAATTCCCAAAAGAAATTCTTGAACATAATGACGTATTTGAACAAGCTTTCCCATTAATTTATAATCCTGACTTTGATTGTAATTGTAGACAAGATCCAATTTTTCAGTATTATAGTAATGCATTAAAAGATTTCATAAATTCTGCATCTCAAAGAGTTACAACATATAATGCCACAGAAGGAGGAGCACTTTTTGGTAAAAATATTCATTGTATAAAATTCAAAGAATTTTTATTAAACTATGAAAATAATTCTTTGAAGTTTAATTATTGATTGTTCTTTTTGTATTTTCTAAGTCTTTCCATTTATTATGAATATCAGAGATACATCTTAGTTCCTTTTGACTTATTTTTACATTTAATGCTTTGATATTTGATCTTAATTGTTCTGGAGATTTTGCACCTGGTATACATGAAGAAACTCCGTTAAGCTGAATTAAATATGCTATCGCTATCTGATTTAGATTTCTTTCATCATTTTCTAAAAACAAAAATTCTTTAGATTTACTGATTCTATCTTCAATAACACTTCTCTCAAAATTACTTCTTACATCTTGTTTTGCAAAAATATGTTCTTTTTGATATTTTCCAGTTAAAAATCCTTGAGCTAATGGTTCTGATGCAATAATACCTACTTTATTTTTTTTAGCATACGGTAATAATGTTTCAATGGCTTTAAAATCTAACAACGATAAATGTACTTGTAACGAATCCACTATCCCTTTTTCAATCAGTTCTATCCCTTTTTCATAATCTCTTCCGATTGACACTCCACAAAATCTTGCTTTTTCTGTATTTTTTAATTCTGTAAATACTTTTTCTATATGCTCAAAATCCTCTTTTTTTTGTGGAGCTTTATGCACTTGAAATAAATCAACATAATCTGTTTGTAATCTTTTAAGACTTCTGTCTAACGCACTGATCAAATGATGATATGATAAATCAATTTCTAATGGATTTAACATGTCATAAGTTGGAATATTTCCAGCTTTTGTGAAAATGTATATTTCATCTCTTTTCTCTTTGAGTACTCTTCCTAGTCTTCTTTCACAATTTCCTAATGAATATGAGTCTGCGGTATCAAAAACATTTATGCCTTGATTTATTGCTTCCAAAATAATTTTTTTAGATTGTTTTTCATCTATATCTCCATAGGTCATAGAAATATTATTAATTGTAGTTAATCCACCTAATTGCCAGCAACCTAATCCAATTTTTGATACTTCTAGATTTGTTTTTCCTAAATAATTCTTATCCAAGAATTACAATTAATTTTAAATAGTATTTATCTTTGTAAGATTTTCAAATCCTTTATGAGCTAGTGGTTGTTTGATTAATTTATCATGGTTATTAATATTGGAACATTTACTATTGGTTCTAAATTTCCACCTTTTATCATTGCTGAAGCTGGAATAAATCATAACGGTAATTTAGATTTGGCAAAAAAAATGATTCATGTTGCAAAAGAATCAGGTGCATCTGCAATCAAATTTCAAACGTTCAAGGCTAAAGAGTTTATTGCAGATATTAGTCAAACATATACTTACAAATCACAATGTAAAGAAATCACAGAACCTATGATTGATATGTTTGAGAGATGTGAATTCTCTCGTGATGAATGGTTTAAGATAAAACAATTCTGTGATGACGAAAAAATTTTATTTATGTCATCTCCACTTAATCGTTCAGATTTAGATTTATTAGTTGAGCTAAATATCCCTGCAATAAAATTAGGTTCTACTGATTTTACAAATCTTCCATTTTTAGAATATTGTAGATCAACAAAACTTCCCATAATTTTATCATGTGGGATGTCGTTTCTTTCAGAAATTAAGGAAGCACTGACCACTGTTGGTGCTTTTGATGGATATCCTACAATATTACTTGTAACAACTTCTGAATATCCTACCTCTTCTAAGGATGTAAATTTATTAAAATTTCAGAAAATAAAGGAAGAATTCCCATCTATTGTATTGGGTTTTTCAGATCATACTCAAGGTCATCTTGCTTCCTCATTAGCAGTTACATTTGGTGCATGTGTTTTTGAAAAACATTTTACTTTAGATAATAATTTTCCTGGACCCGATCATTGGTTTTCTGAGAATCCCAGTGGATTAAAAAATTGGATAAATTCAATCATTATATCTAATGAAATGATGGGTTCTTCAGAAATAAAACCCACTTTAACAGAATTAAAAAATAAAAAAAATTTTCAAAAAATCATTGTGGCTATAATACCAATAAAAAAAGGTGAAATTTTTAGTGAGAAAAATATTGGTGTGAAAAGAGTTGTTGGTGGATTTGGCTCTACTCCAAAATATTTCAATGAATTGATTGGCAAATCTTCAAATCAAGATTATGAACTTGGAAAGCCAATTATTTACTAAAAATTTCCTCACAATAATTTTTCAGAAATGGATTAATATGAGATAAATTTGCTTTACTATAATTGAAAATTCTTATTATTGCTGCTCATCCTGATGATGAAGTATTGGGAGTAGGTGGAACTATAATTAAACATGTTAAATCTGGAGATGATGTAAAAATAATAATTTTAGCTACTGGCATAATGGCACGAAGAAAATCTGGAATACAAAATTCTGTGATCTATAAACCTACTAATTCTGAATTATTAAAAATGAAAAAAGAAATTGAGTCACTAAAAAAAGATGCAGAACGTGCAGCAAAAATATTGGGCGTTTCTAAAATATCTTTTTATGATTTTCCAGATAATGAAATGGATTCAGTACCTCTTTTACAAATTATTAAAGTTGTTGAAAATGAAATTAAAAATGAAAAACCTGATAAAATTTACACTCATTATAGAAATGATCTTAACATAGATCATCGAATTACCTTTAATGCATGTCTAACTGCATGTAGACCAATAACTAAAAAATCTATTGAATTGATATCTTTTGAAACACCGTCTTCTACTGAATGGAATTATCCTAACATGTTTAATCCAAATTATTTTATAAAAATTGATAAACATCTTTCTAAAAAAATTCTAGCAATGAAATGTTATAAAACAGAATTACAAAAATTCCCTCATACTAGATCGATAGAATTTCTAAAAATTAATGCAAAAAAATGGGGGGCTGTTTCTGGAAATATTGCATCAGAAGCATTTGAAATAATACGCAAGATCGATAATTGATTAATAATTTTGTGATTTTTCTAATATCTTTTTAGCTTTTCCCCCTTCATTAAATAATAGATCAATAATCGACATGTTTGGAATAAATTTTCCATGTATTTGATTATATGTGGGATGTTCAAATCTTTCAAAAATTACTTTGATGTTAGCATCGTCAAAAATTTCTTTTTTAAGGTAATTTATGCCTAATTCTCCTGATAAATATTCTGAAGCATTAAGATTTTTACATATTTCTAAAAGTTTTTCAGAACCTGATTTTTTAATTTTGAACTCTGAAGAATAAATGATTTTTGTCTTAATATTTAATTTTAAAATAAAATAATCAATTAGTGTACAATTAAGATCAATTAATTTTTCCCATTTTTTATCTAGAATATTTTCTACATCATTCCAATAATCTTCAAAAAATTGTGATTTTTGATAATTAAATTTAATTACCGATTTATGTTTTTTAGACCAATTATGAGTATTGTCTATTTTTACTTCGTTCAACATGGAACCAAATTTATTGTGTATTGGTACTGTTAACCATTGAGTTCCATTATACATTTTAATTTTATTTCTATTATCCCAATCTCCTCTCTCATATTGCACATCATCTAAAATTACAAATATATCTGTAGATTGAATTTTTTTAAAAAAACCTGCATGTGGTAAATATCCTGGTTGACGTATTGATATGATTGTCATGTTATTCAGCTATAGTATTATGGATTATTTTTATTTATTCAATATGTGATATAGATCACTTTGACTGTTTTTTTTGATAATCACTTAATATCATGGAATAAATATATGAATCCCACCATTTTCCGTCTCTCCAAACCTTATCTCGTAAAACACCTTCTTTCACAAATTTTAATTTAGTATACAACTTAATATTTTCTTTAGATAATGCAAAGATCTCTACCCATAATCTGTGTAAATTAAGCTCTTTAAATCCATACTCTATAATCAAATTTAATGCATTTTTACCTTGCAACGTATCCTGCCAATTTTCTTTTGCAAAATAAATTGAAATTTCTGCATTTCTATTTTTCCAATCAATATATGTTAATGCAGTAAAACCAACCAATTTCAATTTTTTATCTACAATACCAAAAATTATGTCTCTTGGAGGATTTTGGGTGTGAATTAACTCAAACCATTTTTTTTGATTTATCATATTAAGCAATTTATACTCTCTTGTAGTTTTTCTTACATGCTTCCTATTTCTCCAATTCTTTAAAACTGACAGATCTTCTTCTTCAAGAGCTCTTAAACTCACTTCTTTTCCTTCTAACATATATGCAGTTTATTTTATTCTCATAAAAATTTGTATATTAGATTAATGATATTTTATACCTATTAACAAATATTTATCAAACATATGATATTGTTTTAATTAATTATGCAGAAAATGATAAAATTATTTGATCCTAGTGTTGGAAAAGAAGAAGAACATGCTCTTAGGAAAACATTTCATAGTCATTTTTGGTCATCTGGATCTGGTAATGGAAAAGTTTCTCAATTTGAAAATCTTTATAATAATTATATTGGTTCAAAAGAGTGTGTAGCTGTAAGTAGTGGTTCTGCAGGTTTACAATTAGCATTATCTCTTATAGATGTCAAAAATAAAGAAGTAATTTTACCATCATTGACATTTGTTGCAACTGCAAATGCAATAGTTTTGAATGGCGGAACACCCATTTTTGTAGATGTTGATCCACAAACTCTTTGTATTGATCCAGAAAAAATTAGAAAAAAAATTACTAAAAAAACAAAGGTGATTTTACCTGTTCATTATGGTGGCCTATCGTGTGATCTTGATGCAATTAATAATTTGTGTAAACAACATAATCTTTTTTTAATTGAAGATGCTGCTCATGCTACTGGTACATTATACAAAAATAAAATGATTGGAACACACGGATTTGCTGTATGTCACAGTTTTAATCCTACAAAAAATCTTGTTATGCCAACTGGTGGTGCTATCACACTTAATGCAAATAATAGTAAAAAATTGAAAACAACTCTTAATTCAAAACGTTGGTGTGGAATATTTAATCGTCAAGGTACAAAATATGATGTTACTGATATTGGTTGGAATTATTTTATGAATGAATTTTCTGCTGTTATGGGAATAGAACAATTAAAAAAATTAGATAAAATTTTAACAAAAAAGAAAAAAATTGCACAAAGATATTTCAATGAATTGAATTTAACTAAAAAAATGTCTTTTGATCAGGATTGCTCTTATCATCTATATTGGATCCGTGTTAAAAATCGTAAAAAATTTATGATATCTATGTTAGAACATCATATTGAAACAGGAATACATTATCAACCAGTACACACTATGTCTTATTATAAAATAAAAAATTCCAATTTACCAATTACTTCACAAATAGGTAATGATGTTGTTTCATTACCTATGCATGCAAATCTTTCCAATTCTGATATATCAAAAATTATTGAAATTACGAATAAATTTTTATAATTTATCTATTTTTCAATTTTTAATTCTAAAACTTGTTGTATTGGGTTGAAATTATTTTTTTGAAAAAATTTTATAGATTTTTTATTTTGTGGATTAATTTTAGCATAATATTTCTTCTTTGGATTTTTTTTAATCAAAATATTCAATGCAATAGTTCCAATTCCTTTTTTTTGAATATTTTTTTTCAAAAATACCCCTACATCATTATTCTTTGCTAAATAGATAGTGCCAACTTTTTGTTTACGATATAAAATAACATACCATTTTGAATATGGTTTTGACATGACAAATTTTTCATGTTTTTCATACGAAGGTATTTTTTTTTGTATGATGTTTATTTCTTTTTCTCTTTCTTGTAATAATTCGTACAGAAATTTATGATCTATTTTTGAAACTATTTTTAGTGATATCATTTCATTATTTTTTGTATCATTCAAGTATTTGGTAATTAATTAAATTAGTTTAAATGGTTTCTCATAAAATTGTATATTGAGTATATGGGAAAAAATAAAATTTTTGTAATCGAATTCTTTTAACCCCAATTGTATCTAGTAATGCTTTAGTTGTACCTGGCCAATGCTTATTGTCATTTAATATGTTGAATACTAACATTGATTCTTTTGCCATATGTGGTAGAAATTTTTCTAGAGCAACTTTAGTTGGCTCATAAGCTACCATATCTAGGCATAACATACTGATTATTGTGGCTGGATTTTCATCTAGATATTTTGGAATTGTTTTTACCGCATCTCCTTTTATGATCTTAACTTTGTTAATATGATTCAAAAAACGATCTTTGTCATAAATTTCTACGTATTTTTTTAAATCTTCGAACGAATTTAATACAAATCCTCCTTCATGAGAATATTCTAATGTAGATCATTTTTCATATTCTGTCAAATTTGTAAAACCAGAAAAAGTATCAAACCCAATGACCTTCCTTTCAAAATTAGTTGGTTCTAGGATTGAACTAAGTTGTGCAAATGTCATTAATCCTGATAACTTTGTCATGTTTTTCAGCTTTACACAATTTTTTTTATAATATATTATCCTTGATAATTTTTTTCAAATCATCCTTGACAATTCTTTCCACATTATCTGACGAAAATTCTTTTATATTTTTTACATGTACAATATCAAAATCATATTTTCTTTTATTAATTATTTCTTTATCTAAAGAGTTTACTATCATATATTTGTCATTAACCATCCAAGTGTTTTCTATTTCATATGAATTTATTAACACTTCATGTAATTTTTCACCTGGCCTAATACCAACCACTTCTTCTTCAGTTTTTCCTAATAATTCAATTAATGCATCTTTAACATCTACAATTGAATACGCTCTAATTTTTGGTACAAATACTTCTGATCCTAGACCTATTTCTGCTGATTCAAGTATAAAATCTAGTGCTTCATCCATTGTAATGCTAAATCTAGTCATTTTTGGATCTGTAATTGTAATTTTTTGATTTTCATTTATTTGCTCAATAAATTTTGGAACAACTGAACCACTACTTCCTAAAACATTTCCATATCTAACAGCAATAAATTTTGTTGGATGTCTTTTTGGATTGAGGTAATTATTTGCAGTAACAAATAATTTCTCCATTAATAGTTTAGTTGCACCATATGTATTCAAAGGTGAAACTGCCTTATCTGTTCCTATACAAACTGCTTTTTCAACCCCTTCTTCTAAACATGCATCAATAACATTTTGAGAACCCATAATGTTAGTTTTAATTGCTTCAAAAGGATTGTATTCAATTTTTGGTACATGTTTTAACGCTGCAGCATGAAAAACAACGTCCACTTCTTCCACAGCACGTTTCAATCTTTCTAAATCTCTTACATCTCCAACCAAAAATCGTAATCGTCTATCATTGAATTTATTTTCCATTTCAATTTGTTTAGATTCATTTCTACTGAAAATTCTTACAGTATCCACATCCATTGATAGAAGGCGTTTTGTCAATGCTTGACCAAGCGAGCCTGTTCCACCTGTGATTAGTATTTTTTTCCCTTTAAACATATTCAAGATCTCAATTAATACAATTGGACTTCAATATATCGATTATATAATTTACATCCTATAAATCCGAAAAACTTTAGATAGATTAAAATCGATTGAAACAGTTCACTCATGAAACTTTTAGTTGTCACTTCAGTATCACCACTTCAAAATAATTTAAGAATAGAATATGTACAAACTATATTAGAACAACTAAGAAAAAAAACCGACACAAAAATAATTTGGCTTGTTAATCAGCCTGATCATATAGAAACTAGCGATACTGAATTTGAAAGTATTAGAGATTTTCATGAATTTTCTAATGGATTGGATGCAATCAATACTATAAAACCTGATATAATTTTAGTAAGTCTTTGGACTGATACAATCCAATACTCTATTAGTTTAGCTGCTAATTCTTTACAAATACCAATAATTTCTTTTGTTGGAGCAAAATTACATTCTACACGTAAACTAGAAAAAGTATCTTATAACATTAGAAGACGCTTTTTCTCTAATAGTGTTCCTACTGACTCAACTGAAAAAAAACAATTTCTACGTAGAGGTAGATTTCAACTTTCTAAATTCTTATTTTCTTTTAAAACTAGATTAGCAACAAATATGGGATTTTTTAAATCAATAAAATCAATTATAGATGAAATTTTTTTATATGTTTTAAGCAAACAATTGTCCCCAAATCCATTTCCTTCATATTATTTATTACATAACAACTCTGAAATAAAATCTTTGATCGATTTGAATTTACCCTCAGAAAAATTAATTGTAGTAGGAAATCCTTTATTAGATTTTATTAAAAAAAAATCATTTGAATATAATTATGTCAAAAAAAATTCTAATACTATAAAATTATTAATTGTCACTGATTCACTATATCAACATGGGGTTTGGTCATTAAAACAAAGAGATATTTTTTTTAATAACTTATTTGATAAATTAACTAAAAACAAAAATATTTACTTTGATTTTAAAATACACCCTGGATCTGAAAATAAAGATTATTATGAAAAAATTATTTCAAAATTTAATGTAAAATCAAAAGTTTTTCAATCAGAAGTTCTTTGGAGTATTATTGATCAATATGATATTACTTTGACTTATGGAATGTCTACTGCTCACACTGAAATTTCATGTAGTGGAATGAGAATGATAAAAATTTATGACATCGATGCTCTTTTACCTGATTTTCCTTTAGTTGAAGAAGGTATACTATCTGGTCATATTAGAGCGTGTGATGATTTGAATGATTTAATGCCAATGATATTTGATTTTATGAAAATTGAGCCTAAATTATCTAGTAATTTCATCGAAGCCCGTAAACAATTATTTCATAATCGTGACGGAAATGCTGCAAAACGAATTGCAGATATAATGCTGAAAGAGTTGAATTAAAGATTAGAATGACTAGAAAAATAACAATTACAGGTTCTGAAGGAATTGTAGGCAAGGAATTATGTAAATTTTTTAAAAAAGAAGATGTTATTCCACTTGATTTAAAAAATGGCCACGATTTAACTGATGAAAAATTTGTAAAAAAATGGTTTAAAAACAATCAAACTGATTATTTGATAAATTGCTTTGCATTGAATGATCATATTGAAAAAAATAAAAAAAAGAACACTCTCTTCAATATTCCACTAAAAGTTTTTTCAAAATATTTAGAAATTAATCTTACTGCCTTGTTTTCTGTTTGTAGGGAATTTGCTTTAAATAATAAAAAAAGTGGTATTGTAAATTTTTCTTCCACATATGGTTTAGTATCACCCAGACCAGAATTATATGATGGAAATCATAAAGATATTGCATATGGTATATCCAAAGCTGGTGTTATTAATCTAACAAAATATTTAGCAATTCATTTATCTCCTAACATTAATGTGAATTGTATTATTCCTGGAGGTATCAAGGCTAATCAAAATAAAAAATTTATTTCAAATTATTCTAAATTGACACCAAAAAATAGAATGATGAATAAAAATGAATTATCTCCTCTAGTTGATTATCTATGTAGTAAAAAATCGAGTTATGTAACTGGAGCATCATTTGTAATTGATGGAGGATATACTATTTGGTAGATAGTAATGTGGAAAATATAGATAAAAACATACTTGATAAATGTTCAAATCTAAAAATTCTAATTTCTGATGTGGATGGTGTATTAACTGATGGAGGGATGTATTATTCAGATAAAGGTGAAGTTATGAAGAAATTCCATACTAGAGATGGGATGGGGGTTGAATTATTATTAAATCAAAATATTAAAACAATTTTAATTTCTAGGGAGGATTCAGAAATTGTTAGACAAAGAGCAAAGAAATTGAAAATTACTGAAGTATTTTTAGGAATTAAGCAAAAGGAATTATTACTTGAGAAAATTTGTAAAAAATTTGATGTATCTCCCAATGAAATTGCATACATTGGCGATGATATCAATGATAAAAATATAATGAAAGAAATTGGTTTTTCAGCTGCTCCGCAAGATGCAGTTTCTCAAATACGTGAGATTGTTGATTATGTATGTAAAACAAAAGGTGGATTTGGGGTTTTACGTGAAATTTCAGATATTATTATTTATTCAAAAAACCAATAATTTTTAACAGATTTATAAGCCATTTGGCAAATTTACACTAAATGGTTTTTGTTACTGCGGAAATTGGCACTAATCATATGGGAAGTGTTGAAATCGCAAAAAAAATTATTGATGTAGCTGTTGCAGCTGGTTGTAATGCTGTCAAATTTCAGAAAAAAAATGTTGAGAAAATTTACACTGAAAAATTCTTAGATTCCCCTTTAGAAAGTCCTTGGGGAACAACTCAACGAGAAATGAGACTTTATAGGGAATTTTCATTAAAACAATTTAAAGAAATTAATAATTATTGTAAACTAAAAAAAATTCCTTGGTTTGCTTCATGTTGGGATTTAGAAAGTCAGAAAAAAATGAGAATATTCAAAACTAAATTCAACAAAGTTGCTTCTGCCATGCTTGTACATACAAAATTATTGGAATTAATTGCAAAAGAACGAAAATATACATTTGTAGCTACGGGTATGAGTACTTTAAAAGAAATTGAAAATGCTGTAGTAATTTTTAAAAAATATGATTGCCCATTTGAATTGATGCATACTCATAGTTCGTACCCAATGCCCGTAGAAGAAGCTAATTTGAAATTAATACCATTTCTAAAAAAAGAATTTAATTGTAAAGTTGGATATAGTGGCCATGAACCAGGTGCAACAGATGTATGTATACCTGCAGTAATGATAGGTGCAAGTTCTATTGAAAGACATGTAACCATTGATAGGACATTATATGGACATGATCAAGCTGCTTCTTTAGAACCTCCCGGACTGTTTAGATTAGTTAGAGATATCAGATTAATTGATAAAATTATGGGTGATGGTAAAAAACGAATTTGGCCTTCTGAAAGAATTATGATGAAAAAACTTAGGCAAAAATTTGTCTAGTTAGTTAGTTTATGATATATGACTTTAAATCAAAGTAAAACATTTTCAGATGCAATAATTATAACCGTTAGAAATTCTTCAACACGTTTACCAAATAAAATGATTTTAAAAATTGTTAAAGATCTTAGTTCTATTGATATTGTAATTAATCGTGCAAAAAAAACCAATCTACCTGTGATAATTGCAACTACTCTTGATAGTGTTGATGATATTTTTGAGAAAATAGCTTTAAAACATAATGTTTCATTATTTAGAGGAAGCTCACTAAATAAAATTAAACGATGGTATGATTGTTTTGTTTATTATAAAATTAATAATGTCACAATTATTGATGGTGATGATTTAGCAATAGATTATGAAATATGTAAACGTGGATTGTTAAAGTTAAAATCTAAATCTGTTGATATGATTATTGCACCTCCAAATATCGTAACAGGATTTTTTACATATTCAATAAATTTTTCTGGAATTTCAAAATTATATAGTGTGGCATCTCTAAATTCATTAGATACAGATGTTATTACAAAATTTATTGATCTTTCTTTAATTAATTCTGAACAAATCAATTTAAAAGATTTTGAAAAAGAGAAAAAAATTAGATTAACTCTAGATTATGAAGAAGATTTAGATTTTTTCAGAACATTGTATTCAAAAATTGATGTTTTAGCAACAGGAAAGGAAATTATTTCTTTCTTAACTTCTAATGAAGAAATCACAAAAATTAATTTTAATAGGCAAAAAGATTTTTTAGATAACCAATCCAAATTTAATGAGAGTATAAAATGAAAGATAAAGGTTGGAGATTCTCTGGAAATGAACGAATCTATATTGATGAAGTTCTCCGTAGTGGATTTGGAGCCACTGAATCTGGTTCTATGAATGAACGTTTAGAAAATAAATTTGCTCAAATGCATAACCAAAAATTTGCTATAACTGCAAATTCTGGAACTTCAACATTACATATGGCATTACGCTCATTTAATGTTGGACCTGGTGATGAGGTAATTATTCCTGCCTTAACTGTAGTAATGCCTGGATTTGCTGTTTGGCAATGTGGAGCTACACCAATTTTTGCAGATGTTTTAGAATCTACGTTTCTAATGGATGTAAACGATGTAGAAAAAAAAATTTCAAATAAAACTAAAGCAATAATGCCAGTTCATATGTATGGAAATATGTGTGATATGGAAAAAATCATGTCCTTAGCAAAAAACCACAACTGTTTTGTTGTTGAGGATTGTGCTGAAAGTCTTTTTGCTAATGATGAAAAAAAACGAAAAGCTGGTACAGTTGGGCATGTAGGAAGCTGGAGTTTTGAGAATTCAAAACATATTTCATCTGGAGATGGTGGTATTGTTGCTACTGATGATGAAGATTTAGCTACTGTTATGAGACAATTTGGTGGAGTTGGATTCAAAAATATCACTGCTCATTCTGGAAAAGTAAGAATTTCACGAGATAATTTTCAAGATCCAAGCTATGAAAGACATAATATGTTTGCATATAATTATAGACTTCCAGAATTATGTGCAGCTGTTGGATTAGCTCAATGTGAACGTGCTGATGAATTTGTTAATTTGCGTGAAAAAATGGGAAAATCATATTTGGAAATTATGAAAGATTCTAATTTGTTTATACCACAGATTACTCAAACAGGGTATAGGAATACTTACTGGACATTTGCTGCACAATTCATGGGACAAGAATATAGAATTTCATGGCATGATTTTAGAAAAAAGTATATGGAAAATGGTGGTGATGGAATTTATTCTGCACATCAAACCGTAAACAATGAACCTTGTTTTAAAGAATCTAAACTTGGATATGGTGATGTGCCAATTGCTGAAAAATTACAAAAACAACTCATGCTTTTTACTACAAATCAATCAACAGAAAATGAAAGAAAAATTCAGATAAAAGCATTAACTGAAACATTATCTTTTTTTAAATAATTTTCAAATCTTTCCAATACAAATTATTGTGTCACATTTTAATGACTTTTCTATATTTTTCTTGTAAATACCATCTATCCAATCATATGGTTTTTTCAAATTGTATGCAGGTTCATTGAGTTGTGGTTTACCTGAAAGTTTCCATGAAATCATATTTTCAATACTGTACCTTTGTACACCAAAAATTTTTGATGTAAAACCTGCCTTATTCAATACAACTTTTAGCTTTTTAGGATTAAAATAATGAATATGAGCTCTTTGCCAATAAAATTCTAAATATTTTTGATTATTAATTAATTGTAAATCATCAGAATTTGGAACCTCAATAATTATTTTCCCATTTTTTAACATCATTGTTTTGATTTTTTTTAAAAATTCAATTGGATTAATGATGTGTTCTAAAACATGAAATAATACTATGACATTAAATTTTTTTAATTTGGGAATTTCTTGATTTATATCAATATCTAAAATATCCCCTTTAGTAATTTTTTTAGCAAGACGACGTTTTTCTTTTGAAATTTCAATTCCTGTAATGTTATATCCTTCACACTCTAATGATTCTACAAAAAATCCATGACCTGAACCAATTTCTAGAATTCTATCTGATTTTTTTATGTGCTTTTTAATCATATTTACTCTTCTAACAGTATCATCCAAACTTTTTTTCCTATGTTCCTTCATTCCACCAAAATAATTGATATTTTTATCTTGCAAATTTTTATCATAGAATTTTTTATCTTCATTAATTGTAGGTACTGGAAAAATTTGAATGTGATTACATTTCTTACATTTTATGATTTTATGATTCTTTGAATCCCTTATTTTGGATGAAATTATTTCAAATTTATTATAATTACACAGTAAACAAGATTTTGTCATTCATGTTCTTTTTTTTACTTGGTATTAATTTTTATTATATATTTTGTTTATAATAACCGTGAAACCAAACATCTTAATTATTTTAATTGATTCACTTCGTGCAGATAAGTTTCATGGTGACACTAAGACTTCTTTTACTCCAAATATGGATAAAATTAGAAAAAAAGGAGTCTACTTTGAAAATTATATAACCGTTGCAGATGGCACTGTTTTTGTTTTATCTTCATTGTTTACTGGACTGTATCCATTTAGAACTGGTGTAACCAAAGATGGATATACTAAGATGGATTCTTCCATTGCTACATATTTTTCAATTCTTTCCCAACAAGGATATCATGCATATGGTTGTGTGCCTAAAATTGTAGAATCTATGGGATTTCTCAAAGATTTTGAAAAAAATACTTCTCATACATATGATGGCTTTTTGACTTTATCAGAAGGTATAGGTGATCGAATAATTAATCAATTAAAACCTGATTTTATGAAAGGACCTTGGATATATTTTGTTCATATTAATGATATTCATTTCCCTATAATCCCACCAAAAGAATTTGACAAGGAAAGTTTTGGTTCAAGTCAATATGAAAGAATGGTTTCTTCTATTGATGTTTGGATTGGGAAATTTTTAGAAAAAGTTAATCTTGAAAATACATTGGTTGTTCTTACTGCAGATCATGGTCAATACATACCAAATATCACATCTAACAATAATATCATTGCTCTAGAACCTGACGGTTCCTTTCAACGCACTACTACAAAATTAGGAAATAAAATTCCTTCTATTTTACAACCACTCAAGAAAAAATTATTTTTTAATATAGAAAATATACGAAAACGGATTAAAGAAAAAAAAATTCAAAATTTGAATTTACGTCCTTATGAGAAACGAGCTTTGTTGGCACAGCGAAGTGATACTGAGCATTATTTGTTTGATGAAAAAATTCATGTCCCATTACTATTTTTTGGTTATGGTGTAAATCAATCTAAAATTATATCACAACAAGTACGTAGTATTGATGTATTTCCAACAATTTGTAATATTTTATCTTTTTCTAATCCAAGTGAGATGATAGATGGACAAAGCTTGATGCCTCTTTTTAATGATCTTACTATTGATGAATTACCTATTTTTCTTGAAACAAGTCCAATGGTACAAGTTAAATCTAACGATACCATTGGAATCCGAACTTCAAATTATAAATATTTCCGAGGTAATAATGACAAAGAAAAATTAACTCATCTATATGATCTTACAATTGATCCTTTGGAAGAAAATAATCTTTATGATCATAAACCTGATATTGTTAATAAAATGGAATCTATAATTTTGGCATTAAAACAAGATATTGTTGGTTCTAACGCGGATTCAATTAGTAAAGAGGAGGAAAATGAAATTAATGATGAATTACGAAAATTAGGATACTTTTAGTGTATTACTAGAAAGATCAATAGAATTCATTTTACAAAAATTTTCTTCATTGTTAGTAATTCTTTGAACACCTCATTTCTAATGTAGACCTCAGAAATATCAGTATTGTTTTTTATTGCTTGTCGTATAATTGTACCGCTGATCTCAACATAATATTTTTTATCATGAGGACATGTTTTGTTGGTAGTTATCTGTTCACATTTTTTACAATAAAATGGCTCATCAAATTTAAGAATTTTAATACCAACATCGTTTAATTTTTTAAAAATTTTCTGTGAATCAAATTTTCCATAAAATTTTTTTACACCTGTATGATCACGTCCAATAATAAAATGAGTACAACCATAATTACGACGTACTAAAGCAGTAAAAACCGCTTCTTTTGGTCCACCATATCTAGAATATGTCAAAAGAGGTGTCAACACAACATTATTTTTTGGAAGATAATTATTTACATAGTTTCTATAACTTGCCATTATCGCTGGATTAGAAAAATCACCAGATTTTTTTGAACCAACTACTGGATGTATTAATAATCCATCAGCATTTTCAAGAGTAACTTTATGTAAATATTCATGAGCTCTATGTGGAGGATTTCTTGTATGAAAACCTACAATTTTTTTCCATTTTTTATTTTTGATAATTTTTTTTGTTTCATTTGGATCTAATGCTTTTATTTTCATGATATTGCTAAGCGAATTTTTTCGTGAAAGTATACCTGATAGAAAAATATTTGGAGAACTTAAGAGTTGGTGCACACCAGGATGATCAGAGTTTAATGTACCAAAAAAAGATTTTGCAATTTTTTTTAGATCATATTGAAAAATATCAGAAATTTTCATAGTTGCTAAATTTTTTCCTTTATGTTTTAGTAATAACTGAGTTCCTGTTTTAACCTCCTGTTTAAAAAATTTTGGAAAAAGGATTGGGATGGGCCAAATTTCACCTGTGGGCAGACACATTTTTTTTAGTACATTTTCAAGAACTTCATAATTCATGAATGATTTAAGTGGGTAAAAACCACCATTTAGTAATTGTTCAATATCCATTGCAATATTCTCATCAATTTCAAGAGAAATAGTTTTTTGTAAAGTCAATTTAATAATACTATTTTACATATTGTGTTGCCCTATAATTTTCATCATTACTAAAAACTACGCCAATAGTTCGTAATAATATAATTTTATTTTCCTTACAAAAATCGTTAAGGGTAACAATATAATTTAGAAAATTTTTTTCAGGTTCATTTCGTCGCAATATTGCAGAAAAAAGATCATCATGATCTAACATCATTACTTTTTCATTTGGATTAAGAGCTTCTGCAATTTCTTTAATATTGTCAATTGCATTTGGACTTTCTATTTTAGGAACTATTACAATATGTTTTGGAAGTGTTTTCATATATAACGTGAGATGAGATGCACTTTCTACATTAGATACAGCAAAATACTTGATATTTTTATGTTCTTCAAGAATTGGTATGATATCTTTTAAGGTATACTTGTTGTTTGGTGGTTTTAATCTTCCAATAGGTAAATCAAGAAAAATACTAGAATCATGATGTTTACTTAATATTAATTTTAGTTCATCTAAACTATTACACCATGCCAAATTAATTCTAAATACAACATCCTCAGGTACAGGAAAGTTGTAATTAATTAAATTTTGTGAAACAATTCTCAATTTTTTTGCACCAAATATCTATTTTCTACAGTCTTCCTCGATTTCAATAAATTTAGTTTTTAATTTTTCAGTTATGTCATGATGATTATCAATTATGTTATTAATCTCTTGAGGATCATCTATGAGATTATAGAGTTCCCATGTGTTAGGGTTTAGATTATGAATTAATTTCCATTTTTTTGTTCTAACACATTTCACATTTGGTTTATTTGGAGATGGCCAAGGGCCTTTTACCCCACCAGTTTCACAAAATGCAATTCTATCAAAACTATCGATATGTGTAGACTCAGCTCCAATTAATGGAATAAGATTTTCTCCTTGCATTGGAGAATAATTAGGATCTTCCTTTATATCTAAAGCTCCTAAAATAGTTGGCATAATATCTATAGTTCTTGTTAATTCATCAATTTTACAGTCAGAAGGAAAAATTTTTGGGTGGATGAATAAAGCAAAAGTTCGAATTGAATAATCATAAGTGAATGCACCATAAGCTTTTTCACCTTTTTTCTCACCTACACCCATTCCATGATCTGCCATAACAATTATGATACTGTTTTTATCTAACTCTTCAGATATTATTTTATCATATACTGTCTGTAAATATTCACCTGCACATTTGAGATAACTATCGTAATTTTCTAAATTTTTTTCTTTATTACTAAAATATTCTTCTGAAAAGTCATTATATTTTTCAAGAACACTTTTTTGTATTTGATGATGGATTTTTGGATAATGTAAATATAAGAAAAAAGGTTGATTTGCTTCTTTAGTTTTCAGTACTTCGTCTATTATTTCACAGTGGATTTTTGCATAATCTGTGTTAAAGTCTTCTTGCTGTGTTAATTTTTTAAAACCTCTGTTGGATACTAAACTTAGACGCATTGCATCACCTTGAGTATACCATCCATTTTCAGTAAAATATTCTGCAAGTGTTTTACAATTATCTTTAGGATGTTTGAACATTTTATAATAAGCATCAATTCCATTTTTCCCCCCATACATTCCTGTAAAAATTGAATTCATTTGTACTAGAGTATAAGGTGCATGTGCAATCATATGAGAATAAAATGTACCTTGTTTAATGATATTAGTAAAATGTTCAGATTGCGATAAGCGATCTATACGAGCTCCATCAATTAGTAAAAAAATTATATTATAATTTTTCAATGAAATTACATTAAAAATCAACGATAAATATCTTATTGTTAAATATATCTCATTTTTTTTATACTCTTCTTTATTTTTTTACATCATTATTTGTTTTAGTTCTTGTAATGCATTGATTCAAAAAGTTCTGAAGTATTTCCTTCATTTTTTTAAGATTGATTATAAGTTATGTATTTCTAACATTTGGATTGTTAATACTCAATAATTTCAAACAGAGTTACTATTTTTGGATCATATTGTATAATGCAAAAATGAGGCGTTGTAATTTTACCAGAACGGCTTCCAGCAGGACCACCTAATCCTACGCAAATTAAATAATTAGAATTTTGTTCTATAACAAAACTATGTTTGTTAAGAGTAAATCTAGAAAATTTTTGTGATATGCATTTTGTATCTTCAAGGATATTTTGTATTCCTGACTTATTTTCACGATGTACAGTTTCTGTATGCTGATGACCACAAAATATTACAAAATTGTCTAACTTAGTTTTAACCTCTGAAAAAGCAGATGAAGGATTGTAATGATATCCTGCTGATGAAAAAAATTCACGTTCTGATTCAGTAATTCGTTGCCAAGATTTGTTATATCTCCATGAATTTTCTCCAGCATCATTAGGTGTGATTTTATCAGGATCAAGAGGGCCACCATGAACACAAATAATATTTTTTTCAGTATCAATAAACTCATATGGAAAAATTTTCCCATCTAGTCCTTTTTGAAATATTTGCAAATCATTTTCATCAAGTAAAGAATGTGCACGTATACTTTCTTCAGGATTATTTGTTATGATTTTTTTATTAAGAAATGCTTCATCATGATTTCCAAGTAATGATATTAAATGATATTTTTTTTTTAAGTTATTTAATGTATTAATTACTTCTTTTGGCTGTAAACCTCTACCTAAAATATCCCCTAAATTTATTACTCTAGTGAATTTCCCATATTGATTAATAAATTCAGAATCTTTAACTACTTTCAAAATTAAATTAAGAGCTTTAAAATCAGCATGAATATCAGAAAATATAAGATCCATAATTAAGTGTGAATTGACAGGATAATAAATTAAGCATAACCAAACTGTTACAATTTTTCTTTATAATTAATTAATTTTTTAATAAAGTATTGTATTTCACTTAATATACTCATTAATGTAATAATTTTTTGTGAAACCTAACATACTGCTTATTGTAATTGATTCGTTACGTTATGACAAATGTTATGGAAAAACCAAGACATCTCTTACGCCTAATCTTGATAAAATTCTAGATAATGCAGTTTGTTTTAATCAGGCAATCAGTACTGTATCTACTACTATTCCTTCTATGGGAAGCATTCTTGCAGGAACATTTCCTTTTAAAATAGGATTAGGTGGTGAACATTATGATCAACTTAGTGTAATCAAAGAGAATTATATTCAACTTTTAAAAAAAAATGGATACAAAACATATGCAACAACACCTAGTATAGCATCTGATTTTGGTTTGACATGTGAATTTACAAACACCGATAAATCTCATGATAATTACTTTAGTTTATTTTCAGGTTTAGGTGATCAAATTATTAATAAATTAACTTCTAGTGATCTTAAGGAACCTTGGTTTCTTTATGTTCATTTATATGATTTACATACACCTGTTGTGGTTCCAAAAGAATTTTCTACTGAAAAATATGGTGATAGTCAATATGAAAAAATGGTTTCTGCTATTGATTATTGGATAGGTAAATTTATGAAAAAAATTGATGAGCAAAAAACTTTATTGATTTTAACATCTGATCATGGTGAATACATTCCAATAGTTTCACATAAAAATAAAATTATAAATTTAGAAGCAAGCATTGGAGAAACCAATCTTTGGAAATTAGGTAATAAAGTTCCAAAAAAACTTTATCCTATGAAAAAAAAGTTAGGAAGTGCATTTAGAATAACTCGATCTAAATTTAAAAAAACCAAAATTGAAAATCTTCCACTTTCTATTTATGAAAAACGTGTTTTGTTAGATTCTAGAATGAAAGATGGACATAGACTTTTTGATGATTTATTACGTGTACCATTAATTTTTTCAGGATTTAATTTGTCCAAATTTTTTATTTCTCAGCAAGTAAGAACTGTTGATATTTTTCCAACTATTGTGGATCTAATTGGATTATCAAACCCACAAAAAATTGATGGCCAAAGCCTAAAATTATTAATAGATGGTAGTGATCAAGCAGAATTACCTGCATATATTGAAAGTCCACCAACAATTTCTGGTAGTTTGAAAAAAGTTATTGGTGTTAGAACTTCAAAATACAAATACCTTAGATCTGCAGATAACACAAAATTTTTTTATGAACTTTATGATCTTGAGAATGATCCTTTAGAAGAAAAAAACATCATTACTCAATTTCCGGATATAGTAGAAAAAATGGAGAAAATTCTTACAGAAATTCGACATGGTAATTATGATAACAAACAAAAAATGTCTGAAGAAAAGAAAGCAAAAATTCGAGAAAAATTGCGTAAATTAGGTTATGTTTGATTAGTTTTAAAACATAATTCCTATTAATTAATAAACTATCAAAAAATAAACCAACTAAGTTTACTGATGTCAAAAACAAAAGATTTACGCAATTCTCTAAATTCAAAGCCAATTCTTAGAGTTGGTGGTGCTTTTGATGCATTATCTGCAAAATTAGTTGAAACTGCTGGATTTGATGCTATTTGGGCTGGTAGTTTTGCAATTTCAGCTACACATGCTTTACCTGATGCAAGTATCTTGACCATGACAGAATTTTTGAATGCCACTTCAAATATGATTTCATCTTGTAAAATTCCTATCATTGCAGATTGTGATACTGGATTTGGTGGTCCGAGCAATGTAGATTATATGATAAAAAAATATGAAAATGCTGGTGTTGCTGGAGTAAGTATTGAAGACAAAACATTTCCAAAACAAAATAGTTTACTTGAAAATGGAACTCATATGTTGTTATCAGAAAAAGATTTTGTAGCAAAAATAATTACTGCAAAAAATGCTAAACAAGATGATGATTTTATGATTATAGCTCGTACTGAAGCACTTATTGCAAATTTGGGAATAAATGAAGCATTAAAACGTGCTAAAGCTTATGAAAATGCAGGAGCAGACGCAATTCTCATTCATTCTAAAAAAAATACTCCAGATGAAATTTTTGAATTTTCCAATAATTGGGATGGAAATTCGCCAATAATTATTGTACCTACAACTTATCCTACCGTTACAATAGATGAATTAATTCAACATAATATTAAAATGGTAATTTATGCAAATCAATCTTTACGTGCTGCTCATTTATGTATGTCCAAAATTTTGAGTGAATTAATCAATACTAAAAGCATTAGTGATATTGATAGTGAAATGTCTTCAATGGAAGATATTTTTAATTTGCAAGAAATGTTTGAAATAAAAAACCAAGAAGAAAAAATTAAACAAATACAGAAAAAAATGGGTTATATTTAATAGATATTTTGTTGATAGTGTTTAATTATGAGAGTTATTATTATTGGTGCTGGTACAGGTAAAAGAATTAATGTAAATGAAAAAAATACTCCAAAATGTTTACTTAAAATAAATTCAAAATCAATTCTAGAAAATCAAATTTCATTACTTCAAAAAAACAATATTAATGATATCGTTGTAATTACAGGGCCTAATAATGAGAAATTTGATATAAAAAATTTACAATATGTACATGATTCCGAACACTCAAAACACGATATTTTAGGTAGTTTAATGGCAGCAAAAAATTACATTTGTGATGATATATTAATTCTATATTCTGACATCTTATTTGAAGAATTAATTTTGAAACAAATTTTAGATTCTAAAGTAGATATTGGAATATCTGTTGATTTAGATTGGGTAAAAGCATATGATGGAAGAACTGAACATCCAGTATCAGAAGCAGAAAATGTTTTGTTAGATAAAAAATTTAATCTTGTTGAAATTCGAAAAAATATTCAAGAAAATGATAGTAAAATTGGTGAATTTTTAGGAATTATAAAATTAACAGATATTGGTTGCACAATTTTCAAAGATAAATTTAACGAATTAAAAAAATCACATTCCGGAGTTTTTCATACAGCTTCATCTCTTGAAAAAGCATATGTGACTGACATGATTCAAGAATTAATTGATTCTAAAATCGATGTGAAGCCAATTCTAATAAAAGGTAAATGGTGTGAAATAGATACAAATCAAGATTTGGAACGTGCAAGAATCTTATTTCCTAATACAATGGAATAATTCACGGTAAATTATTTGAAATTTTTACTAATTTTTCCCAAAGTTTATTTTTAATTTCTAAATTCTTACCAATCAAATTTTCTTCTTCGTTTGGGTCATTTTCAAGATCATAAAGTTCTTTTGTGTTATTATGTTCATTAAAAATTAATTTCCATTTTGATGTTCTTACTGATTTTGTGTTTGGTTGTTCTGGCGGTTCTTTTTCTTCTAAAGGATTCCCTGTTTCTGAATATGCTATATTTTCTAAACTTTCTTGTCCGTTAATTTGATTAACAAGTGATTCTCCATCTAAATTTTCATATTTTTTATCTAGATTAATTTCTAATAATTGTAAAATTGTTGGCATCAAATCAATTGTCCTAACTTGTTGTATGATTTCCTTTGATTTCAATCCATCTTTAATTAAATATACAAACGGTCTTAATGTGTAGTCATAACAAAATGCACCATAGGCTCTTTCCCCAACTTTTTCCCCAATACTTACTCCATGATCAGACATAAGCAAAATTATTGAGTTTTTATCTAATTCCAATTTTTCAATTTCATTAATTATCTCTTTTGTATATATTTCAGCATCAAAAAATAATTTATCATAACGTGTTTTATTTTCTTTTTTATTTTCAAAAAATTTTTTACTAAAATTATTGTAAACTTTTAAAACATCATTCATAATCCCAGTGTGGATTTTACTATAATGTAAATATAAAAAGAAATTTTTATTATCATTATCTAATAATTTCATTTCATGTAGTAATTTTTTATGTTTTAATTTTAAGTCATCATTTATTTCATCATGAATAATAAATTTATCAAATCCTTGTTTAGGAACAACTAATTCATTAATTAAATCGGCATGTGTATAGTAATTTTCATCTTTTAGATATTCTGTAATTGTCTTAAATCTACTTTTTTTGAAATCATATGTAGACCAGTAACTATTAGTACCTGTTCTTGTTCCATAACATCCACTAAATACAGCATGCATTGCAGCAATTGTATGTGGTCCATACGTAATACATTGTGAAAAAAATATTGATTTTGATTTAATCTTGTTAAATATATGTGATTTTTTTGCATTATCTAATCTTCCACCATCTATCATGATGATGATGACATTTTTTTTATTCAATTTACCATTCTAAAATATTTAGTAATGTTTTATCAGTTTTTTCCTTTAGGATCAAACCATTGCATTGTTTCTGAAATCGCTCTGTGTGCATTCTTTTTCCCGACTACTGATAGTTCTCTTTGTGAATCCCCCGCAATTTTTCCACCAATTCTCAAAATTAGGAGTTTTCCATTTCCTCTAAAATTATGTTTGATAAACGGTTTCACATATAATGAGTCATTTGAATCAATTATTTCATCATATTTTCCCCCACCGAACTCCCAATTTAACGAAATTGGGGTATTTCCAATATTGTATACATATTGATGTAATCCTGATTCTAAATCTAATTCTTTGTCATCAGAATTTAATATTTTAACCTCGAATGCTTTTGAAAAAGGTAAAGCAGTTGTAGTGGCAAGTTCATGGAATTCATAAGATTTTGTATTTTCAGGAAAAACCCAACTTCTTCCATCATTATGATGCTTGACAATTACTTTCTCCTCAACTTTATCATTTGGGAGTAGATCTCTAATGTTTATGGTTAGTGCTTTAGCAATTTTCTCAATTTCCAAAAATGATGGGATTTTCGAATTATTCTCAAATAAATCTAATTGTTTTATGGGGATTGATGATCTTTTTGATAATTCTTCAATAGATAGATTTGCAATATTTCTATGATATTTTATCAACGCTGCACTTGCTGTTTCTTTTGATGAAAAATCTAGTGCAAAATTTGTTCCAAGTTCTACCGATAAACCTGATAATTCTTGTTGTATGTCTCCAGTAAGTTTTCCTCCATAAGTTAATGCCAAAATTAGACCATTTTCGTTTGCTCCTTTTCTTGTAGTGAATGTATGTGGAGTGAATGGAGTAATATACATAGAATCTCCCGTATTCATAACTGCTACTTTTTTATTTCCGTTTGTATCTATGTAGTAGAAATTTACTTCACCAATAAAATACGTAAATTGGTGCATGAAGTGACCATTATTCCATTGAACATTTGGATTTATTGGTTCATTGTCATCAACATAACATAATTCTGAAATCCATTCTGGTCTAAAGGGAGCAACAGTACTCATTGCAGTGTCTCTATACTCATAATATGGTTTTCCAGATCTATTCATAGTTCTACTAGATTTTTTTGATTCTTCCAATCTCATAATTTTCACACCTTTTGGACAATCGTCTTGAATTACATAGAAATCTCTTGCATTAATGGGCCAAATTTCAATTGCCTTGTTTACAATTTCTGATGATAATGGAATTTTCCCATTAATAACTTCCTGAATTCTTTCTACTGGTATTTCGAGTTCCTTTGCAGCATCTTCTGGTCTCCTTTTAATATCATTTAAAATCCCTAAAAAGTTTCTACCTGATTTAATCAAACTAGTATCTATTCCATTTGCTTGTTTTTCCATCATTTTAGATATCCTGACTTGCTTTTCTAATTATTTATGCTTTATTTAATATCTCAAACTCGAGAATTTGTTTATTATGATTTACATAATTATTAATTATGTGATATCTTCTATACCTGAATAGAGAGATTACATAATATGAAAGAAATCAATCAAAAAAAAATGTTCAATTTTTTATTAAACAAAAAAATTGAAAATTTTATAGGCGTTCCTGATTCTACTCTAAAATTTTTTATCGCTGAAGGATTAAAAAAGAAAAAAATTCTAATTACAACTAGAGAAGAGGAAGCTATTGGTATTGCTTCAGGAATGAGTTTGTCTAATAGTAGGTCATTAGTTTTTATGCAAAATGCAGGCTTTGCCAATTCACTTAGCACCATCACATCTTTAGTACAATTATACAGAATCCCTATGATCTTTCTTATAGGCTGGAGAGGTTATTTACCATCTGATGCTCCAGAACATATTAAGATTGGAAAGATTCAACCTACACTTTTGAAAACTATTGGATTACCTCACCGCATTGCCAAAGATGAAAATTGGAAAGAATCATGTTTGTGGGCACTAAAAACTAGTCAAAAATCTCCATGCGGATTAATTATTAGGAGACTGTCTCATGAATAGAAGTGAATCAATGAAAGTAATTACTGAATATTTAAAGAATGAAATTATTGTTTCAGCAAATGGATTTATCAGTAGAGATCTTTTTTCAATAAAAGAAAAACCCACAAATTTTTACATGATTGGCTCAATGGGATTATCTTCATCTATCGGGTTGGGAATTGCATTAAAAAACCCACAAAAAAAAATTTATGTTTTTGATGGAGATGGAAATATTTTAATGAATTTAGGTTCATTAGTAACTATAGGTAGTATTCAACCAAAAAATCTTATTCATATAATTTTTGATAACGGAAGTCATGAATCTACTGGAGGTCAACCTACCAGTACTAATATTATTCAAATTGAAAAAATTGCTAAAGCAGTACATTATAAAGTTTTTAGAACCAATAATAAAAAACAATTAATCAAAATTATGCACGACTCCAAAAATTTTTCAGGACTCATAATGATTTTAATAAAAATTTCTAAAAGTACACAAATAGGAAAACGAATTAGTTTTTCCCCAATTGAAATTAAAAAAAGATTTGTGAACTCATTAAAGTAAAAAATGAATTCGATAAAACAACCCCCAGTAATTATTTTTGGAAAAAATTCTATTGAAAATTATGATTTTCCTTCAAATCCATTACTTATCACTTCTAGTGGTGCAAAATCGCGTGGATGGGTAAAACACCTAAAAATCAAAAATTCTTTATTATTTGAAAATGTTGAACCAAATCCATCAATGGATACAGTTGAATTAATAATTTCTAAATTCAAAAATGAAACTTTTGATTATATCATTGGTTTAGGCGGAGGGAGTGTTTTGGATGTTACAAAATTTGTTGCATATAAATTAAAAAAATCAAAAATTTTAATCCCTACAACATTTGGAAGTGGAAGTGAAGTTACAAGAATTTCTGTCTTAAAAATAAATGGAAAAAAAACTAGTTTTCATAATGATGGTTTGATAGCTGATATTGCAATTATTGATCCATTTTTTATAAAAGATACTCCTTTTCAAATTATTAAAAATTCTGCAATTGATGCATGTGCCCAATGTTCTGAAGCATTTGATAGTAAACTTGCAAATAATTATACCCGATTTCTTTGTAAAAATGCATTTAAAATTCTTGAAAAATCTCTTATTGAGAAAAATTATGATACTTTAGCATATGGTGCAATGATTTCTGGATTGGGATTTGGAAATTCATCTACAACTCTTGGTCATGCATTATCATATGTTTTTTCTAATGAGGGCATTTCCCATGGTCATGCATTGGCATTTACAACAACAGTTGCTCATAAATTTAACAATTCTGATTTTTATGAGAGATTTTTAAAATTAGTTAAGATATTAAATTTTAAAAATATTTTATTAAAAGAAAATTTGAATGATGCAGCTGATTTGATTCTTACTGATGTAAAACATTTAGATAATAATCCAATTCCTGTTTCAAAATTTGAAATCATAAAATTATTAGATATTATTAACAAAGGAAAAATATTTGATTAATGATTTTTAATAATCCCGTTTTTCTCTTACTACGCTTACAGTAGAATATAATATAATTGCAGTCATTAAAAATAAAATACCTATCATTGCACTACCTATCCCAATTAACGTAATATTTGTAATAATTTGTCTTGATTCAGAAAAAATTTGTAATGTCCAAACCATAAAAAATAACCCTATTGAAAATAAAATTATTCCAGGAATTCCATAAAATGTAAGTGGTCTTTCAATAGATGTAAATTTCATAGTACTAAGAATTACTGACATTCCATGAGAAATAGGATTATGTGTTGATGTGTTCCCTTCATATGATACAATTATTGGTACTTCTGTGATCCTTAGTTTTTCTTTTGTTGCTTTGATCAAAATCTCTGTTGAAACACCCATTCCAGATTCTGATGGGATAATTTTATCTAAAGTTTTTTTATTATATGCTCTAAAACCACTTTGTGAATCTGATAATTTTTTACCTATAGATGAATTTGTAATTGAAGTAATTGTTTTAATTCCAACTTTTCTATATTTTGGGATTTTGGTATTATTATTCAAAAATCTAGATCCTATTACAATATCTGCTTCATTTTTTAATATGGGATCTAAAACTGCATTAATATCTTGGATTCTATGTTGGCCATCTGCATCAAATGTAATTAATACATCGGCAGTGATTTCTTTAGCTTTAAGAAATATAGTTCTAATCCCTGCACCATATCCTAAATTCCTTTTATGTCTAACAACAATTGCTCCTAATTCTTCTGCTATTTCTGCTGTCAAATCATTTGAACCATCATCACACACAATAATATTTTGAGAAATTTTTTTTAATTTTAATAAAATTCTTGCTATGTTTTTTTCTTCATTAAAAGCTGGAATACCAATTACTATTTTCATATATCAGATTTCCACAATCTCCTTTTAAAGTTGTAGAATTAGAACTTTATCTTTTTAGTTTAGATTTTATGAAATCTATAGACTTTACTGGTGTAGGGTCTGTATCTGATATTACCGCTTTGTAAATTGAAGTGTAATCTAACAAATAAATCAAGTGAGTTATTTTGGATAAAATATTGCCCTTAATTGATAAAATCTCTTTGTAATCGATCCTGTTTTTGTCAAAATATGTTTTAACTACTTTCCATCTTTCTTTTGTTTTGATGTAATCATCATACCCTTGTAATAATATTGGAAATATATTTGATTTTTTTTCCCATGATACAATTCCATTATGAGAAGCTTCTACAATATCTTCCACCATTACATGCATTTTTGCATTTTCTTGTAGTGAATTTTTAAATCTAATTGCTGCTGATTGCAATCCCCATGGATAATAAATTAAAGGAATTCCAGAAATTTCTTGAGCTAAATTAATTGCAG
>Ga0233434_1000604_pt1 | contig 39255 bp, 28 predicted proteins | sample SI_122_August201_4_FD_182738 | JGI IMG/M metagenome (GOLD analysis project Ga0233434, IMG submission 182738) | Seawater microbial communities from Saanich Inlet, British Columbia, Canada - SI_122_August2016_120_MG | ecosystem: Environmental > Aquatic > Marine > Inlet | place: Canada: British...
ACTGGTAGAACCTGGAGATCTGTAACAACTCCAGAGGCCCAAGAGTTTTTAGAAAGAAGAGTTGAGGCAGTTAGAGAAGCGGAAGAACTTCGTCTTGATCATACACCAAGCGCCAACACACGCCGGGCACTAAGAATTGGCGTTAACTGCAAAATAGTATTTAGTAATTAGATTTAGTATATAGGAGACAAATATGAAAAACATTTTAGTGGCGGTACTTTTATTAACGACTAGCTTTGGCGTTCATGCAAATAGAGGGCGTGCTAGAACAATGATTGACCGAATGGAAAAAGAAGCGAGAACAGGGAGAGTTACTCCAAGAGATCAAATTGAACATCAACAACAGCGTTTTGAAGTTGAGGTTTACAGGTCCCTTCGAAACAGAGAAGGAATGGATCTATCGATAATTAAAAAATCTGTTCTAAGAGAATTCATCAAGAAAAATAAAGCAACACCACAAAATCTTGAAGCACTTGAGACTTTATTTGAAAACATTACCGCAAGAGGTGATGTTGTTATCGTTGAGCAACGGGCAACAGCTTCACTACTTGCAGAAGCAATTGTTTTAGGTAGTAGAAGAAAGTTTACTCTTGAAACTAGAGACATTCTTGAAATCGATAGAAACTGGACAGTCGCTGAAAAAAATCAGTTAACTGATGTTTTAACAGAAGCAAGGTCGTTAATGGATGCAAACCCATCACTGACTCCAAATAAAGCTTTTGAACAAGCTCTTGGTAACAGAGGACTTCTAGAGGAATTTAACCGACGTTGTAAGTAAATAAGACATTTATATAATTTTCGACCATTGGGGGGAGAAAAAAATTTTGGAGGATAGACATGTTTAATAAAACAATGACCTTAAAACTAATTTTTACTCTTCTTTTTCAAGGCTACAGTGTCCTTGGGGTTACGGGTGATGGACCTGTAGTAGAGCCAGACCAACCAGTACGTACGGCCACATTTTTAATGCCGGAACAAGGGGATATCTCGGATGAAAAAGTTCGGGAGGTTCTAGAAAACCCACGTAAATTTCAAGAAAAGGTCGAAGACATAAGTGTCTTAAAGTCAGCCGGAGTTATGACAGCTGAGATGGCAAAGTTCTACTTTGTTGTCGCGGGGATGAGCTTCACAAAATGTTACTACGAAAGTGACTCAACAGTTTGTAATCAATTTATAGACTCCATGAAAGATCCAGTAGGACATATTGGTTTCGCCATCTTTATGAAGGCCAACCACTTAACTGTTGATCTTGCGCAAATGAAGGCCTTAAAAGGTCGTATCACTCCTGGAATGGCCGGTTATTTAGGGCTTGCAGCAGGTATGATGGCCCAATCAGTATTTACCGATATTTATTATCATCAAACCGTCCAAGATTATTTCAAAACTTTTAATATTAAAGATCCAAAGAAAAGAGAACTCGCAAAGAAAGCGGCGATGAATGCGATGTGGAAAAGCTTCACAGAAGGTGCTGGAAGTTACCTTTTTAATAAAATACCCCATGTTGCCGGTCTTCTTGGTGCTGCATACCTTTCACATAAAACTGTTAAGCTTCTTGGTAAGACCCTAAACTTCGGAGGAAGTAAGGTCGTTCATTTTGGACATAACTCAAAAAAGACAGCATCAGTTATAAGGTATGGAAAGAATTTAAAAAATCACTATAAGCTTGCAAAAACAGGGATTAAATATGTTTGGAATGGTTCAAAAATAGTTAGAATAAACCCTGTTGTCGCAATTGGGTCTTATGTTGTTGAGACGGCCATCTTCCTTGCTTGGGCTCCTGTCGTTGAGGACTTTTTAGTAAAACATTGGGATCGAAACTTTGCAATTAATGACGTCGCAGATGCTAAGGAAGAGTTTTGGGATAGCATCGTGTATCAACAATCAAATGGTAGGATTGATAAAAAGGCAAAAAAGTTTGCCCATACAATGGATGAGTATAGAGGGACAATTCTTCATTCTGCGAACTTAACAAAGATGAGTTACTTAAATGCAATATACAAGACTACCGAAGATTTAAATCGTATAAACTTCTATTATGGCTGGTTAGTTGACGGGATGGACAGAAAGTCAGAAGCATTTTTAAATAATAGTTATAAATTTCATAAAGATTTTATTGTTCATGAGGTCAATGAAACCTCTAGTATGGTTGAATCATTTTTTTGTGGAAAGTCTCCTGATGACACCGTTTTTCGAGAACTAGAAGTTCATGGTATACCATTACCAAGTAGTTATAGTTTTAACTATACGCCGGCAGAAGGTAAGGATACTCACTTTGACGTCATGATGAAAAACCGTCCAAACTCAACATATCCAACAGGAATTGTTGTAAAGCCTTTTAGGGTTATCCGTTATAAAGGTTTGTGCGACAGTGATATAAAAAATCTAGATGGAACACCTGTAAATCTTTGGACTACTGGAAATTATGAAAAGGTTAGGTGTCCAGTAGATTATGATTATACAAATAGACGAGCAATTTACAAAGAAACGATAACTCATAGACTTTATTGTCAGATGCATCAAAGTAATGTTCGATCACATGTTCTAAGAAGCGGTTTTTTTGATGGGCAGTATGTAAGAGAAGAAATTGAAGAATACTCAATAGATGTAATAGGCAAAATTTATGAAAAAGTTGAATCTCAACGAGACCTTGTCGTATTAAAATATGAGAAAAAATTAAGACATCAAATACTTGAGGCTTTAACCGGACGTGATATAGAGATTGACGAATACGAGAGAGTGAAGATTAACGGAAGTGTTGAAGAAGCTTATTGGGGCGCTCGAGGAAGTTTTAAATTAGGAGTTATTCCTTCACTGGAGAAAGAAATTCGTTACTACGATATGTTGAAAAGAACTAATGGTAACCCTAGAATTGTTGAGAAAATGAATGAATATATTCTTCAAACGTCTTATAAACTTAAGGCAGCAAGAGAGCTTCTCAATTATACAATTCAACCTTATGAACGAAGAGTACGAAAAAACGGACATCGTTCTGATGTTAACAGTGATGAAGATTGGAGAAAAGTAGCGGCGATGATTAGAAGTTTTGTAATAAACTAAATCGATTACTCAGATTAACTTATAAAAAAAGACCCTGGCCTGCCAGGGTCTTTTTTTGATTAACTACACCGATTTTCATACATGATTTAGGCCATTACATATTACTTTCCATCCAAGCGATTCCTCTATTTAAGGATTCTTTTGCGCTTTTAGATGAGTCAAAGTTATGAGGGGAGCCATGGCCAGGTAAAACATAGGAGAATTGATAGTTTCTTAGTTTTTTTACTGAATCAAGTAACAACTCTTTTGAGTGCCAGCAGTGGTTAATAAAAGCGTATAAGTGGCGAAGGTGACGAGAAAAACAAAGATGGTCGCCTGTAAATAGAAACTTTTCTTTATATAAAAAACAAAAATGACCTTTTGTATGTCCGGGGACACTAATAGCGAGAAGCTCAGGGGTAATTTGAATTTCGCTTTTGTCTGAATCTAGTGTTTGGTCAATATCCAATCTTGGAGGAGCCTTATCTCCACTGGGAAAGTAGAGGGTTGTATTAAATTCTTTTTTATATAGATGAGAGTCCGCAACATCATCTTCGTGGGTTAAAAGCTGATATTTTATTCCTCCATCATTGTGAATTCTGTTGGCAAGCTTTCTAACAAACCGTGGAGAATCAATAAGGATATTACCATTTGAGCATTTGATTAAGTAAGAAGTTGCACCAAAACTTTTCCGATCATGAAAGCCAAGATGATAAACATTATCTTCAAGGTTTCTAGGAAAAGGAGGTGGACAAGAATGTTTACCAATATGCCCAATGGAGTTTGTGGGGCAACAGTATTTTGCCACATGGGCTAGATCTATTTGCTCCATTGTAGAGGGGTCACAAAAAACAGCGCTTTGGGGTCCATCTTTTTTGAAAGTCTCGGGGGCAACCCAGTAGCAGGTTCCGCAGTCAATGCAGGTATTATCTACATAAAAAGAGGAGTCACAATTATTTGCCCGTTTAAGAAAAGCTTTTGCCATTTCAAAAGGCTAGCATTTATAAATTTTAAGTCAATCCAAACGATGCTTAGCCAATTTTATAAGCTAGATTTTTGTTATTCATCACCAAGTCTAAATATAAAAAAACCACTATTTAATTCCGGGAAGTCATCCGACCTTTGGTATTCAATCCCAAGGTTATTTCCGATTGACTCGAAACTTTTTGTCAGCCTATAAGTTTGTCGGTTCTCAGACCCAGGAAGCCATGCCGGAACCACTCTTCCAGCTGAGTCAAATCTACCTGTTGCTTCACCCAATAGAGATATTCCAATAGGTAGGTAGGTGATATGTCCGCTTGCCTGATAAGTTTTAACAACTTGGTCCTTTAGGTCACTTAAAACTAACTTGGCAGAACCACCAATATTAAAATGATCAGACAGGTGCTCAGCGTTCATAGAGAATTGATGTTGAGAAGGTCTATAATTTCTTGGAGAATTAGCGTCTCTGGCATCGTCGAGTAGGTTTTGCATTCTAAATTTATAAGCTATATTTGCCTTTAGGTGAGTGTCTCGAAAATAAAGACCAGTTCCCGCAATAATATTACTGGTATATGTATTTTGCCTAATTCTTTTTTCGGTAGATATGGTCTTGTCATTTTCAACACAATCAGGATTTGAATCAGTTCTCCTGCAACTACTTAGGTATGAATAATGATGTGTAGCAAAAGGATAAATGCTTAGCTTTTTTGTTAAAGGAATATGGTCACCAATTCGAGTTGATGTTCTTACATACATTCCACTTTCATATAAGTTTTCATTACCTGCCTCTCTTTCAGACTCAATATAACCAATCGCTCCATTAAAATTTATAAATGAGAAGATACTTTTATCTAATTGATAAAAAAGACCAGACACTTTCCCTGGTGTTCCATCACTAAGTTCTTGGTGACTATAGATGATGTTACCAAATTTTGTTTTTGCACCTGCTCTTAACACGTTTCCATTATCTTGAGCCCCAAACAATAAACTATCTACTTCTCCGCCGGAAGCAACGCTTAGTGCCTGACCTAGGCGTGTGGGAATCGCTAGAACTTCAGTATTATTTTCTCCATTTGATATATACATTGCCGTTCCCCAATTAGGCATTCCACCTTGAAGCTCTAAAGCTCCTGCACCAGTTACTCCTTTGGAGTGCTCAATTCTATTATAGTTTACGGTGCTAACGGTTCCGTATGAATCTGGTGTCGTGGTTAATATTAAGTGCCCTGATGCTCTCGTGGCGTAGCCAACTCCATATGCATTTTTAATACCCATCGCTCTTGCCATTTTTGCCATGGATAAATGCATATCACGGCAAACGCCGGCATCAATTTTATCTCCGTTAATAAGTGATCTCCTCATTGCGGAAAACATATCTTCAGTTGTAACAACACCTTTGAAAGATTTTTTATCATCTTGTGTCCTGCTTTTGTCATATCCACCTAAAAGGTTATTTCCAACCGATGCCAGAACCTGAAGTTTTCTTTTATAGGAAAAACCTTTTGTCATTTCTTTTAGGGTATTTAAAATATCTGATTCTTTAGAGTGCTTGGTCATTTCCAAAATGATTTTAGTATCCTCTCTTTCTGGGGCACTAAGTGTCGTGTTTGAAGTAAAGAAATTATCAAGTTCTGATTCACTTAAACCTAATAAATTTTTATTATTAGAAGTTTGTCCACGTAAAAAAGAGTCAAGCACGCGGACATTCGACTTTCGATTTTTTATAGGTGAATATTTAGGTGAACCATCAGTATTAATTCCCACTCTGGAATAAAGAAAAAATTGTACCGGGTTGGTATTGTCTTTGCTTTCTACAAAGGCAAATAGAGTATCTGCGAGTCTTGATGTCAACGACTCTTCAGTCCTTTTGATTTTAGTTTTCATTTCAGATGTAGGACAATCTGTTGGATTACTTGGACCGATGTCTTTTAATGAAGAGACAACCGTTTTTATACCTTTTACTTGATCATCTGCGATGGCGCTCAAGGATAAGCTTAGGATTAACGCTATATATAAATTTGACTGTGTATAAATATTAAGCAACTTTACTTTTCCAAACATTTATTTCTCCCCTGTAAATGTTTTGTGTTTTTATAGCTGCATATAAAGGGCCAGTAGTTTAAATAATTATTGTTTAGATAATTATTGTTTGAGATACGACTTTCGTCGTAAATTTTATTAATTTCGTTGCCGAAACAAACTCTATGGAAATAGGAAATATATTACTTAAAACTTTTGATTATAAACAAAGATTGCAACTAACAAACCGCGCAGGTTCTGTTGCTGGGCAAGCAGCAATGCTAACCCGGGATATTGATTTAAATACGATTCGTAATAAAAATCCTGAGGTGATGAAGGATAGTGAATCGTTTCCAAATCAAGTTGCGGATTCACCGAGTCAAAGAGCAGCAAAACTTTTGGACACTGTGTGACCTTTAGGGAAAAAAAGTTTTAATAAATTCGTGATCTTTTGTTGTAGTCATCGGAAGAAATAAATAGTGGTTGTATAAACCGGCATCACTTGTGTACTCAATTGCGTCAGGAAAAATCTCTATTGATTTTTTGTAGTGCACGAGTTCGTCTTTTTTAGATAAAATCACTGTGGTCTCTTTAGGAAAATTCATTTCATCTAAAACGGTTGTTTTAAGCCTGAGCAACTGGTGGTAGGCTCGGCCAGGAGTGAAACGGTGAGCCCTATATTCTTTAGGTGCAAGTGAAGGTATCCCAAGGCAAGAGGGGATGATAGGTAATAGCTTTTCAAATTTTATTTTTAATGCTGGGGCAAGAAGAATTGTTTTTTGAGCTGCTTTACCATTTTTTATAAAGTTATTTAAATAACCTAATGCTCCAAAAGAATGTCCGAGAAAATACACAGGAATATTTTTAATATTATTTTTTTCTATAAAATGAAAAATTTCCCCGTAAAAAGCAATTAGCTTTTGGTCATCTACAGAACCAAAACTCTTATAATCTTCATGCCCGGGGACGATAGGTGCAATCACATCATAATTATTTTTAAGAAAGTACTCATATAGATTTTTGTAGCTTGAGGCCTTTTGATTTAACCCATGCGCAAAAAAAATGATGGCCTTAGGGTTTTTAGGTCTTGGTGTATTAAAATCTATAGGGTTAGAAAAAGTCGTTACCGAAAAAAATAAAAAAATAAAATATTTCATCTCCTTATTTTGACAGGTGAATGGAATATTTCAAGAATCTAATTAATGAACAACAGATTCGTCGGTAGTGTCGGCTGACTTTGTGTTTGCTGATCTTGTTGACTGAAGAAGGTCTTTTATTTCAGCTGGAGCTGTTGTCGCTCGATATTTTTTGCCATTACTCATTCGTATCCAATATCCTTCAACAAGTTCAGAGCTCATCATTATATTAATTGGTTTGATCGTAATAATGTGCTCGAGATTGATAAGCATTGGAGTTACTTCAATTTCAAGTTGTTGGTCAGAATTGGTCAAAATGTGGAAAAGCTTTAAGTTTTTCATAGAATGGTTATAGCAGCACACAGGGTGAGCTGCAATAACCATGAATTAATTTTGTGGTGTCATTTTGGGTATTTAGCGCTCTAAAATAGCGGTGACCCCCATTCCTCCAGCTGTACAAATGGATATAAGGCACCTTCCTGAGCCTTTCTCAGAGAGTAGTTTTGCGCCACCAGAAAGAATCCTCGCTCCTGTCGCAGCAAATGGATGGCCAATGGCGACGGATCCTCCCGCGACATTTAATTTCTCTCGTGGGATTTCACCAAGAGCATCAGATAAACCTATTTTTTGTTGGCAATAATCTTTTGACTCCCAGGCCTTAAATGTACAAAGTGCTTGAGCCGCAAATGCCTCATGAACTTCAAAAAAATCAAAGTCATCAAATGTGAGCCCAGCCTTTTTTAACATTATTCCTACAGCATGAGCCGGGGCCATTAGAAGGCCTTCATCACTTTCAAAATCAACGGCAGCACTTTGGGCATGAGTCATGTAGGCCAGTGGTTCAATATTATTTTCTTTTGCCCACTCTTCTGAACTTAATAATACTGCAGCAGCACCATCAGTAAGTGGAGTAGAGTTTGCGGCAGTGAGGGTTCCTCTATCGCTTTTTTCAAAGCAAGGTCGTAATTTTTTTAATTTTTCTACGGCGGAATCAGGTCTTACATTGTCATCTTTTTCTGCGCTTTTAAAAGGAGTGACGATATCATTATAAAAACCTCGCTCCCATGCTGAAGCAGCTTTTTGGTGGGACTCTACGGCCAGTTGGTCTTGATCCTCACGAGGTATCTCCCACTCTTGTGCCATAAGTTCGCAGTGTTGACCCATCGTTAAGCCGGTCCTATTTTCTTTTACCCCGGGAAGTTTTGGAATAATATCCCCAGCACTTAAATCACTTAGAAGTTTGACTCGGTCGATCATGGTTCTTGCTCGAGACATTTGTGCTAGTTTTCTTGAAAACTTCTCACTTAGTTCGATGGGAACATCACTACTAGAATCAACACCAGAGGCAATCGCTGAGTCTATTTGACCAAGAGCTATTTTATTTCCAAGATTTATCGCCGCCTCAAGGGATGTGCCACAGGCTTTTCCTACATCAAAGGCATTCGTCTTCGGGTGAAGTTTTGCCGCCAATAGTCCCTCTCGTGCAAGTGAGAAATCTTTTGATCTTTTTAATACTGCTCCACTGGCCACTTCTCCAATAATTTTTCCTTCGAGGTCAAATTTGTCAACTAGCCCTGTCAGAGCACCGGCCAAAAGTTCCAAGTTTCCTAAATTTTTGTATTTTCCTAGAGATCGGCAAAATGGGATTCTTGATCCACCCAATATAGCAACCTTTTTTACGTTTTCCATGCAGTGTTCCTTTTCCTAATTTTTATTTTACGAGATAATTGTCTCATAAATTAGCTCATGGAGAAAAGGCTTGAAAAAAATCGAGCACAGCTGGGCACTAGTGACTGGTGCAAGCAGTGGTATAGGAGAAAGTATATGTCATGAACTCGCCCAAAAAAAGGTAAATATTATCCTTTGCGGACGCGACGAAGACAAGATCCATGAAATTCAAGAAGAGTTGGAATCAAAGTATAGTGTTAAAACTGACTTCTTTGTAGGTGATCTCGTCGAAGATGGAGAGCCTGAGCGATTAGTAAAAACCATGGGTGGTAGGTATCACGTTCAATTTTTATTCAATAACGCGGGTGCGGGGAATTATGGGCCTTTTTTAGACTACTCCTTAAAAGAGCATATGGATATTATTGATCTTAATATTAAGGCCTTAACAAAGCTTACTTATCTTTTTATTAATCATATGCAGGCCCATGGTAAAGAAAGCTATATTTCAAATATTAGTAGCGTCGCCGCTTACCTAACTGTTCCATTTTTTGGGCTTTATACGGGAACGAAAAAATATGTCAAAGATCTAACAGATAGTCTTCGCTATGAGTTTAAAAACTCTAATATTAGCTTCACGACAATTTACCCTGGGCCTACTGAAACCAAATTTTTTCATCACGCAAACCAAAAGGTTAATTCTTTGGGAAAACATTTTATGACTTCTCCTGAAAAAGTAGCTTCTCTTGGAGTGAGAGCAACTCTTCAAAAAAAACGATCTTGTCTTATAGGCTTAACAAGTAAACTTGGTGCCGCTTATTCTTTTCTTCCAAATTCTGTTTTGATCCCAGCCGCCCACGCAGTGATGCAAGCAGGTAGTTCGTATCAAGACTCTAGAAAGTCTATTGAGGAAAAAAAGAATGACTCCGTCTTTGACAATGATAAGGATGGCCATCTACAATAAATAAAAGGAATTTATTTATGCAATGGATGGCATTTTTACTTGTTTTAACAACTTTTATTTTTTCCTCGTGTGAACCCCTCGATATTGAAGAATCCGAGGCCGGAACAATTCCTCAAATCGGTGACGAAGCCTGGGAGTCACGTGCACTAACAAGTGATGAGATTCAGCTTGCGCGAAAGTTTTGTCGTGCCCTTGAAAATAAAGAAGTGGCCTTTCGAAGAGACTACGTAGGTCAAAAGCTTAACTTCAACCTTCAGTACCGAAACTGCCAAGGCTCTACTCAAGCTTCAGCAGTAAAGGCTACCTTAATTGAAAACGTCATAGATCGACACCTTGAGTTCGTCCCTGAGTTTACACCAATCCCATTTTGGCGAGAGGTTCAGACGCTTGGTGGACAGGTAATGGGTGAGTTTTGTATTGACCTACTAAGTAACCTTCAAGTCAGTAACACTATTCTTGAGGGAAAAAGAAAAAGTATATTTAAATTCACAACACAAGAATCTAATTTTCGTGTTCAAATTCAGCGATTTTCTCAAGATAGTGACGTTATAAATACTCTTGAGGAGCTCACGATTATAGGTCAAGGCACTGGATCAACTCCTCAAGGAATGGTCGTCGATAGAGTCTTTTTGCAAGCATGTGATGTTTCTTCAAACAGTACCAATTCTTATTTTCGTCGACAAAGTTTATAGCTAAATATTTTCTAGATTGATTGATCCATTCAGCCATTTAGGTTAAGTAAGTTATATCATTACTTGAAAGGACAAATTGTGAGCATAAATGCCAGAGCAAATGAAATTGTGACCTCATTGAAAGGTTTTGATGATTGGGAAGACCGTTATAGAGAAATCATTAAGTGGGGAAAAAAGCTTCCAGCTTTGGAGGATGAGTATAAAACAGAGGATTTCAAAGTAAAGGGATGCCAGTCACAGGTTTGGTTAGTGCCAAACTTTAAAAGTGGAGTGATCTCTTTCAAAGCAGATAGTGACGCTTCTATTGTACGAGGTATCATTTCTTTATTTGTCCACGTTTATTCTGGCTCCTCTCCAATGGAGATTTTGAGTTTTAAGCCAAACTTTGTTGATGATATTGGACTGAGACAACATTTAAGTATGTCCCGAGCTAATGGACTAAACTCCATGTTAAAAAAGATTACAATCTACGCAATGGCCTTTCAGGCTAAATCTCAACTTTAGAGGAGACTATTATGATGACTGAATTCGATCGACCACATGTTAGGCCAAGAAGAAATAGAAAATCTCCATTTATGAGATCTCTTCTCCAAGAAAATCAACTAAGTGTTAATGATCTAATTGCTCCACTTTTTGTTGTGGAAAAAAATGGAGAAAGACAATCCATTAGCTCTATGCCTGGGCAATTTCGTTTAGGGCCAGACCTGTTAATGAATGAGGTAAAAGAGCTCCACTCTCTTGGAATTAAAAGTGTGTGTTTATTTCCCGCAATGGATGATCGAAAAAAAGACTCAAAAGCTTCAGAAGCAGTTAATGCCCATGGATTTTATCAAAAAGCGATTTCGATGATTAAAAATGAATTGCCGGAAATGCTTGTCATGACAGATGTGGCCCTTGATCCATATTCAAGTGATGGCCATGATGGACTTGTTCATAAAAAATCGGGGGAAATTCTTAATGATGAAACTCTTGATATCTTAGCCGAAATGGCCGTCGTTCAGGCGCGTGCAGGTGCTGATATTGTTGGCCCAAGTGATATGATGGATGGAAGAGTAGGGGTCATAAGACAGGCCTTAGATGAAGAAGGATTTTTTAATACAAGCATCATGAGCTATACCGCGAAGTATGCCTCAAGTTTTTATGGGCCTTTTAGAGATGCCCTTGAGAGCACACCAAAAAAAGGCGATAAAAAAACCTACCAAATGAATCCTGCCAACATAAAAGAAGCCTTAATGGAGGCGGAACTGGATACAGAAGAAGGCGCGGATATACTGATGGTAAAGCCAGGTCTTCCTTACCTTGATGTCATTGCTGCTCTTAGTGATGAATCACTTCTTCCGATTGCGGCGTATAACGTGAGTGGAGAATATGCCATGGTTAAAGCCGCTGCCGCTAACGGTTGGTTAGATGGAGACGCGGCCATGAATGAGATGCTTTTATCATTTAAAAGAGCTGGTGCCAGTATCATTCTTAGTTATTTTGCTAAAGAGTGGGCACAAAAATATAAGTAATTTAATTTCGATTAATGCCCATCATTTTGGTGGGCATTACTTTTTTAAATATTTTTTTATTAATTTTATTCGCTGAACGTATTCTTTAACATTTTTTTTATCACTTGGTTTTACTTTTACTTTTCTGCACCAAGAGTTTTCGTCAAATAAAAAATCTTCTTCATCACCACCAATAAATATGCCCTCAACTCTCAAGGTATCTTCATTGATGACAGGGGACCCTGAGTTCCCGGCAAATGTATCAAGGTTTGAATAAAATATATGTCTTTTCTTTAAAATTGCCTGAAAGAAATTTTCATCATCCTCTTTAGCAAATGGAAAAATTTTTGCTTCACCACTTATTTTTTGAGGAATACCTAATGGATGGCCAATTGTGACAAGTTTTGTATTTTCAATTGGTAAACCACGTTTTCTTATTTTAAGAGGTTTCGCGTTATTAACTGGACGATCCAGTTTTAATACTGCGTAGTCTTTTAGTTGGTATTTTGTTTTTTTATATTGATGAGCAATAACTTGGGTACATTTAAAAACATTTTCTTTTTTTATAGTTTTATTTTTTCCCGTATTAATAGAATTATTTTCTAATTCTTGTTTATTAAAATTAAAAATTATTCTCATTCTTCGGCAGCTACTTTCAAGAGCTTCAGGGGATGATTTTTCTTTTGTTACACAATGCCCTGCTGTAGCAACGAGGTCTTTACCTATAAGAAATGCACTACAATGTCCGAGAGTTGGCTCATCGATGAACTTTTCACCAGCACAAAGGTTTAGTTTATCTCCAAGACTTGGTGCCGAAAATACATAATGATCTTTATCAAAGTAGTGAAGTTTGGACTTATTAGTTATAATGGATACAGCCTTTCCTAAATTAGCAATTGATTGATCGACATATTCAAAAGTTTGAAGCCTGTTGTCTTCGTTATGAATAATTTTAGATATAGCCGATTCACTAGATTCTGATGCAGAAGTCCAGTTGTAGGAATACGCCATCTTGCTTCCAAGAAGTAAAATGATGAATTTTGTGAATAAAATGGCCAGTCTGATCTTCATTAAACCTTTATTAACATGCGCATGTATTGGGATCTATAGCCTTGAATTTATTATAGAATATTAGTCTTTATCTTTGGTGAAGTCGTGAATGACTTTTTTTATTTGATGAATGTGTTTTCTTATATTTGGATTTTTTGATTTTTCAAAAGGGGCAAGCATCTTAAATAATTGATCTTTAAATTGCTGATTTTCAAACCGTTGCTCAAACTTCATTTTGAGAATCATCTCTTTTAAAACGATGACGTCGTCCACATGTTCTTTAGAAGTTAACCCAGATACGTTTAAACCAATACTTGTGGCCTCTTGAGGGAGGCCAACATTTACAGCTTGACCACCATTGGCAACTGATTGGCCAATATTAGGAGCGGGCTCATTATTTCCTTGGTCTAGTAAGCTACTTACGTTGTGTATAGTGGTCGTTGCCTCAAACTCAATACCAACTTCCTCATCATCAATATGGTCAGATTTATCCATCAAAGCCTTGCGGGCCATTTTTTCTTTGCGGGCAGCCTCTTGATTGATGGCCAATAACTCACTGGCGTCGATAGTATCTTCCTCATCAACCTTTGGCTTTTTTTCTGTTTCTTTATTAAATAATCCCATAACTTAACTATATCATCGGTTATTTTGGTTATATTATTTATATATAACCCATTGATTTTCATTAAAAACTCGGGCAAATTTACATTTGCCCAATCATTTAGGAATATTTTTATATGGCCAAGATTTTGACTCCAAAAGATAAAGCGCTCAAAGTTAACCTAGATTCAACTATTTATGGATCTTTTGCTGAAATTGGTGCAGGTCAAGAAGTTGTAAGGACATTTTTTCAAGCAGGTGCTGCGGCAGGGACAATTGCTAAATCCATGAGTGCCTATGACATGGCGATGAGTGATGCAATCTACGGGAAGGAACGCTCTGGTCGATATGTCTGTGAAGAGCGTCTCCAAAAAATGTTAAAAAAAGAATTTGATATCCTTAATAAAAGGCTGACTGAAGATAAATATAAACAAACAAAGTTTTTTGTTTATGCAGATACAGTTGCAACGACGGCCTACGGTGCGAGTTGTTCTGGTCATGGCTGGATTGGTGTTAGGTTTCAAACCGAGCACGGTGGAGAAGGAAGTGAGATAAGGCTTCATGTAATATTACACGATAATCAAAACTACCTTCAGCAAGAAGCAATTGGTATTCTAGGGACAAATTTAATTCATTCATGTTTTTATCATTTTGATTCAAGAGAAGTTTTTGTTTCAAGGCTTATGGATAATTTAAATTCTAAGCGTATTGAAATCGAAATGATTGAAGTTGAAGGAGCTGCATTTAATAGCGAAGATGCAAGGCTATTAAATCTTGAGCTTATTAAAAAAGAATTTTCCCAAGGAATGATCTTTGATGAGGTTGGTCGAATTCATTCACCTAGTGAGATCTTGTATAAAAAAACTCCGATGATTTTAAGAGGAAGCTTTAGGCCTCCGACTCATGTGAATTTCGACATGATCAAACAAGGGGAAAAAACCTTAAAACTTAACCTTGATAAAAAGCAGCATAAAAATGTTGTCGTTTTACCTGAGATCTCTATGGCCAAACTTCTAGAGAGAGGAAATGTTGATAACGAGGACTTTCTAACTAGAGTTGATCTTCTTTCTGCTCTAGGCCAAAAAGTATTTGTTACCAATAAAAATAGTTTTTTTGATTTAAATTCATATTTAATGAGCTTAACAAAAGAGAATATATTTTTTGTGGCCGGAATTTATAATTTGGAAAATATTTTTGATATATCTAACTATAAGTCCCATACGCATGGAATGATTATGGGTCTTGGAGAGTTGTTTTCTCGTCGAACAAAAATGCTTGTTTATCCTGGGATAGATGAAAATAATGGTGAAACCAAAACGGCTGAAACTTTTGACGTGGATCCTGAAGTAGAAATACTTCGTCAGTATTTATTATCGTCTAATCAGTTAATTGATATCGAAGAGTACAATAAAGACTACTTTACCATTTGGTCTCGAGAAGTCGTCAAAATGATTGAAAACTGTGAACCAGGTTGGGAAAAATTTGTTCCAAAACTTGTTGAAAAGCGAGTAAAGGAAAAAAGTTTATTTGGTCATTTTTGTAAAATTAACTAGTTAAGTTTTAAACTCTAAATAAAGTATTTCATTTTCCCGAATAAATTTAGTGAAATATTTTAATATCCTCTTTGCCATACTTATTGTTTTTTTCCCTAATGATGGAAGAACAAGCTGTTTTGAGCCAGACGACCCAGAAATTGTAAGTTCTAATAAAGAAATGACGGTAGGAAAATGTATAATTCCAATTTCTATTGATGAAGATAATTATGGATGGAATATATTAAGAAATACACTTGATAAAAGTGATCGAAGAACATCATTTATTAAATATGTTTATCCCGCCAACACAAATATAGGAATGTTTGAGAGAGAGAAATATACATTGAAATCAGGCAAGGCTCTTGGGGAGAGATGTAGCTTATTAATAAACACTCCTGGCCTATTTTACTCAGAGATAGACAAAAATGGGAACGCTAAGGCAGATGGCAGTACAAAGAGTCATTTAGCAGATTTTTGGAAGTCGATACATAGCCTTGATTCAAAAAGCAAAAGAGTTCGCAAAGGCTTTGCTGATAACATCGCCATCGATCCATCAAAAAGAATGTATAATTCAGACGATGACAGCACTAGACCTAGAGGTCAAAGTACTTGTAGTGCATTGGGTATGTGTGCTTGTAAGGGAGGGTTCTCTTGTACGGAGTTATCAAGCTTTAGTGGAATACTTGAGCCTGAACCTTTTGGAAATCAAGGAGACTTTACTCGCGTAGGTAACCCGCGTATTTTTCCTTATGATATAAACAAAAATGCTTACAAGAAAAAAGATAACTGGTGCTATTCATTAAAAACCTGCGAGTCCGGAGATGATTCACCTCGCAAAAAATGTCTTGATGATGGAAGAGAATCCCACTGGTGTGAAGATATAGAAAACCGTTGTTTGTATACTTCTAAATGCAAATTACCTGTTACTTCTATTTCTTATGACACGGACAACTTACCAACTTGTGAACATTCATTTGAGTGTGGATCTGGCTATTGTGAACAACTACCAGACTCAATCCTTGAAAAAATTGGTGAGGGTGACACAATCGCTCAACAGAATAATAAAAAAATATGCCTGCCTTATGCTGAGTGTATTCCCACTTGTATTGGAAACGAGAAACAAATTACTCAGTCCAATCAATATTGTTGTGCTGGATTATTAAATGTCGGTGGAACTTGTCGTATCCTAGCTGACGGATTTGAGTTGCCTCCTGAAATGTACATAGATGATGAAAACGCTGAAAATTGTAATTATAAAATTGCCTTTAAAGATCATGATGGAGAGGCATTTTGCTTAGGCGCGGAACATTGGGGAACGAGAGAAGAATGTGAGTCAGAAATTGAATGGTACTCAGCGTTGAGTGGGTCATACTGTAAAGTAAATGGTTTTAAGAATATTGATATTTCAGAGGAGCTTTGTCGGAGCGGTGATTGGTTTGATAATCCAGACTTTTTAAAAATGCGCTATATGTACTATACAAGATTATTTGAAGGCCTGCAGTGGTTGTGGGGGACAGCAAATAGTCCAGGTAGCAATGATACATTTGGTGTAAATCAAACCGCCGTAAAAACATTAATGCGTTTTTATGAAAGTAATCAAGAAATTAATGATAGTTTTTATGAATTAATGAATAACGTAAAAGTTGAATTCTCCTCTGCTGCGCAGTCTGAGGGTGCCGCAACTGGTGTAAATACCATTATTGCACTGTCTGAAATGTATAATGAATTATCCATTTTAGATCAACTTCGTTCGGATCTATTTTTTGAAATTTCAGGAGTGGAATCAATATTAGATCCACCAACAGATATGGCCTCTCTCCAAAATTTAGTTGATTTGGGAAACACCAGAGCGAGTGCGAGCCTTTCTGATAACAAAATAAGTGGTGAAAATGTCGTTGGAGGAAAAACCATTTGGGAAAATGAGACATTGGTAGGTTTTTTTAAAAAGGTTAATAGCCATAAACCATTAAATAATGGCAATGCGAGTCTACGCTACGATGCTCATCAAGGTAAAACCAACTGTGGGTTTGTTCGTAAAAAAGTTGGTAAAAAAAACAGTTGGTGTCTCAATACAAAAGTGACGCCTAATAAACCAGTTCATTGTGCTTATAGTTTTGTTACAGGTGGTGTGAATGATGGTGATTGCATAAAAGAAGGTTGGAGAATTGATGACGGTGCCGGGGGATATCATGGATCCCCAAGTTCAGGAGGCTTAATAGACGCTATTTATCCTGATTCTTTAAACTCTTCATTATTTAATTTAAAACAAGATGAGCTCTATTCCTGGATTAATAAATTATATATCTCAGATGCGAATGCATTTTTCTTCGGTCCAAAAAGAGTACGTACAGGAGGAAATAGAGGCTCCATTTCAAGTGGAGTTTTACTGGATAGGATAAAAAGAGATTGGACGAGTTTTGCAACAAATAACTATTCAATGGAAACGGCTTGTATTGGGGAGATAAGGCCTACTGTACCTGGGTCGATCTCAATGGAAGAGGCCTTTTTTATCGAAAAATACTCAAATGAAAATACTTCACTAACAATGGAGAGCTTTTCAGATAATTATAAACAGTTCTCAAAAGAAGAAAAAAGAGAAAAATTCTTAGATTTCGGAACGAGAATTCTCTATGACTTCTTTGTTCGTTTTCATTTTCACAAACACGATTCGGCAAAAGGTACCTACAGGTATTATAAGGATAACCAAAATACCGGTGAGTATAATGGTGCGGTTGAGTTAATTAATGGGGCCTTATGGTTAATAGAGTTTCATAAAGTTAATGCAGAAATGAATGAAAAAATTGGCGCTTGTTTAAAAGAGAAAGCGGAACAATTAAATCAATCTTTGAGTGCAGGGGATAACGAAGGGGTCGATGAAGAGAACTATAAAAATATGGTCGGTAATTTAAGTGCTGACTTTCCAAGTTGCCCAGAGGGAAACAATAGAGGTGGAGGAGAGAGCTCCTCAAGTACAGGATCAGGGGCATCCAATATAAAGATTAATGAAATGAATCTCGGAGAAACTAACAGTGCAATCGATACAAAAATGGGTGCGGCAAAAATTAGTTCTGGCGAGTCTAAACTCAACTTAAGTGATAAGGGAGCTATTGCAGGAGTCAATTCTTCTGCGGAGGCCTCGGGTGGTATTGGAAAGTCTGGGAATACTATTTCTGCAAAAATTAGGATCGCACGAAAAAAAGCTCATGCAAAAATCGGTGAAATTAGAAAGTTAACACTTAAAAAGAAAAAAGGGCCAACCGGGTTTTTAGAAAAATTAGGAAAAAAACTTAGCAGTTTTATAAACCCGGTAAGCCGTCTTCAAACGTTAGAAAATGTAGAAAATAAATCACCAAAATATGTTTCTTTAGGTATCCCCAAAATTAACGATGCTGCAAAATCGGCAAAAAAGAAGGAAATGGCGAAAGTTAAAAATAAGTTGAAAAAAGAGTTGGTCTCCTCGTCAAAAAGAACTGTAGTAGATGACTCTAGCGAGATTGATCAAAGAGATTTCTCCATTAGTATTGAGGATAACAATGAAGAGGATCTGCCTCCAGTACTAAAAAAGATGTTAAAAGAGGCGAAGAATAATGCGCATAAATATAAAAAAGAAGAAGGCGATTCTTTATTTTTAATTATCTCGAAAAGTTATATGACCTCTGGAGTCAATCGTCTTTTAAAACCAAAAAAGAAAAAAATGTCCAAAGGTCTGCCGTCACTGAAAGAAAAAAAGTATAATGGAAAGAAGAAATGGATAGATTAATTAAAGTCTAAAAAAATATGGGGAGATTAATATCACTTATGATTATGTTGAGTAGAAAACAAGGTTTGTTAATATTAATAATTAGTATGCTCTATACTTCTTTAGTTAGTGCTAGATGCTATAATGCTGACTCGCCCTTTGTTATTGATTCCTCTTCAAAGCAGATGTCTAAAGATAGATGTATAAAATCGGAAAAATTTTTGACGGGGATTTATGGCTGGAATATTTTAAAATTAACTCTGACGAAGAATTATAATAATCCTACATTGGATAAATACGCTTACCCTGGTTTTTCAAATGGAAATGAAGAATCTTATCTTAAAGAAAAATACAATCTTAAATCTGGGACCAACAAAACTAATCGGTGTAGTATCTTGTTTAATACACCTGGTTTATTTTATAAAGATTTTAATAACTCAGGAAATCCAACTGCAGGTGTAAAGTCCAGATTAAATTTAAGAGATTTTTGGAAATCAATGGAAGATTACGATAGTGATTCAAACCTAGAAAGCCGTGGCTTTAGAGATCTTTCTACTGGACGCGCTTCGAGGCAAATGTATAGTTCAAGTGGTGGAGGAGGTGATACCTGTGGCGCCCTTGGAATGTGTGTTTGTAAAAAAAGTTTAAATTGTACTGAGCTCTCAACATTCTACAATGTAACAAATCCTGTTGGAGTGGGAACTACCCCTACAGCAACAAGAGTAAAAAATTCCAATAATTTTAAATATGACCTTAGTAACTCAGATTTTTCTCGAATGGATAATTGGTGTTATAAAATTAAACCATGCGATGGTACTGATAAGTCACCTAAAAAGCTTTGTGAAGATCATGGAGGAAGTAATTGTGGTAGTTGGTCCCAAAATTGCTTGTACACCACTGAGTGCAAGTTAAAAACGACAGAGACTAATTATGATTCAATCAACCTGCCAAGCTGTAATCACTCCTTTGAGTGTGGTTCAGGCTATTGTGAAAAACTTCCTCAAAGTATTAAAGGTCGAATTCAAGGTGATGTTACTATTCCAAATCGTAGGGTTTGTTTACCACACTCTCTTTGCACACCTAAATGTACAAAAATAAATGATAGACTTGATACTAGTCATGATTATTGTTGCTTAGGTCTTGTTAGTTATGGTGGTGTATGTAAAAAAAATGCCACATCATTCGATCCACCACCACCCATGTTAGTTCGGGAGGTTGATCCATCAAAAGATAATTGTGAATACGAGATTAAATACGTAGGAAGTAATGAAAATTATTGTATGGGGGCCGATCATTGGGACTCTAAGTCTGAATGTGAGTCAAATTACGAATGGTTACAAGTTGGAAGTTTATCTCTTTGTAGGGTTAATGGTGTATCCGTTACGAATCTAAGTGAAGATCAGTGTTTAGGAGGGCAGTGGTTTGATAATAGTGATGCATTAAAGATGAGGTTTATTTACTACCAGCGACTATTCGAGGGTCTTCAGTGGTTGTGGGGTGATGCTGACAGCCCAGGGTTAAACGATAATTTTGGAATGTACTTAAGAGCGAAGAAGACTGCAAAAAGGTTTCGAAATGAAGAAGAAGCCTTAAATGATGACTTTTATTCTATTATGGATGAGGCCAAGAAAAATTTTACAAATAACTCTCAATTCGAAGGAGCGGCAACTGGTGTCGGTGCCCTCAAAGCAATGGGAAGGCTTTTTGAAAGCTTATCAAAACTAAGCTTTGCCCGATCTAAACTCTATTACGACATCTCCGGACTGGAAGTTGTCTTGAGTCCACCCAGTGGAGGATTATCATTTACAGAGATGGTTAATTCTGGGCAGATGAGAATTGCTGGAAGTAAAACTGATAATGCGCTTAGTGGTGGGACTTACAAAAGATGGATCGATCCCAATCCCAATGATTCAAACCGTCATGATAGAGACTTTGTTGCTAGCGATGCAGATACTTGGAAAAATAAAACGCTAATGGGTGTATGGAAAAAAGTAAACAGTATGAAAAGGCTTAATAGTCAAGGTGGCTCTGGAAGGTTTGATGCTCATGGAGGAAAAGACAATTGTGGCTTTTTTAGAAAAAAGGTTGGAAAAAATTCAACACCACACTGTAAAAGAAAAAGAAATAATGGGAATTTCATTAGAGCTTGGTGTTCCTGGGAGAAACTCACTAGTGGTCGTGGCATAAACGATGGTGATTGTATAAAAGAGGGATGGATCATCAATGATTCTAGCTCTGGTAGCCCTGTCTATCATAGTTCACCTGGTAGTGGTGGCCTTATCGATGCCATTTATCCAACCTCCATACGTTCTTCCTATATTCAAGAATCATTAGATGATCTTTACTCCTCTATAAACAAATTTCTTGTATCAAGGTCATATGCTGGTGCCAAGCGTGCAAAGATTGGAGGGCAAGTAACACCTGTAACGTCAGGGGTACTTCTCGATCGAATTGAACGGAGGTGGGCCGAATTTGCAAATTTTGATCATACAATGACAACCAATTGTATTGGTGCTCAAAGGCCATTTATTCCAGGAAAAATAAATGTAGAAGAAGCATATTTTTTAGATCAAGCAGAGGGAGGAAGTCTAGATTATTTGGAGTTTAAAAATCAGGTATTTAAAAACCTTACGGCGAGTGAAAAACGGGATCGGTTTTTGAAACTAAGTGCAAAAATCATAAGAGATTTTTTTATAAACTTTCATTGGCATGTTCATGATCCAGCTAAAGGCACTTATCGTTTCTATAAAGATCGAGATAATGACGGAGAGTACAACGGAATGGTGGACTTGATAAATGCGTCACTGTGGTTGTCCTCTTTTTATGAGTACAATGAGGAGCTTAATCTTAAAATAGGCCAATGTATGTTTGAAAAAGCGGAAAAACTTGAAGAAGCACTCCAAAGTTCGCCTGACAATAAGATAAGAAATAGAAATAACTATGAGGCATTAATGGGTAACCGAAATTCGGAGTTTCCTAATTGCCCTGATAATCAAGGGGAAGTGACTCAAGGCGACCGAGATAACCCAGGTGCACCGTCTTCTCCAGGGAGTCCAGGTGGTGGAGGTGGTATTGGTGGTGTAGGGATAGATGTTGGATCAGGGGCAGAAAACAAAAAAAGTCTTTCTGAGAATTTAAAAAAGGATTCGTTGGATAAAACTTCTGAGGATACAGCGATAAACTTTTCAAATAAGTCCTCTATAAACTCTGTGGATGTGGGAAGCAGATCCGAGTCTGGTGTAGTCTCTAGTGGATCTGAATCCAGACAATCAGGTAGCCCTGGAAGTGTGGGTTCTGGAAATTTTTCGACGAATGCAAAACTTGAGTCTATAAGAAAGGAAATAAAAAAAGATCTAAAAAAATCTGTTCCATTTCTTAATGTATTTTCCAAAAAACTTGCTTCTTATAAAAACCCTGCTTTGAGAATTCAGACCTTGGAGGCTGTTAAATATACAAAACCAGTTTATGCCTCCATTGATCCGTCGATATTATCAGTGGGGAATAATATTCAGGAAAAGGAAAATATAAATGTTGAGAAACTATCAAAAGAGGATTTTGATGATGATTTTTATGACGAGGATTACGATGATTCGGACTACGCCAGCTCAAGTAAAGAGGAAGCGCCGAGAAATGAGGAAATCTCGCGGCTGATTAAACATATAGAAAGAAGTAAGACTAGTTATAAACATGATGGAAATGACACGATCTTTGAAAAAATTTCAAAAACGTATATGCGTGTTGGTCTAAGAAAACTTGTCGGAAGACGTCCTCGAAAAAGAATTAATAAACGAAATCTTCCATCGCTAAAGACAAAAAAAACAAAAACAAAAAGTACGTTCTTCGATTGATCTAAGTGATACGATCAAACGAATCTTTATTTAAACTCTCGATTGAGCTCTTTGTGATTTCTTTTGGTGATGAATTAATTTGTTCGATCATGGATTTTTGCTCATTAAATAAGTGAAGAGTTTGAGTGGGGAAGGCAAACTCAACGCCCATTTTTTCACCGAGACGAACAATATCCATTAATAGTCGATGTTTACCTTTTAACTCCTCACTCCAGTCTGGAACAATAAAAAATACATATAAAAGAATGTTCAAACTAAAATCTCCCATGGAGTTAAAGTAAACATGAAACCCATCTTTTTTGGTGGTTGGGTGTTGAAGTATTAATTCTCTAATACCTTCACAAAATGCTTCTAGCTTTTTTGGATCTGTGTCGTATTGAACACCAATCGTGGTGGAGAGTCTTCGTGCTCTTCGTTGGCCATAGTTATCAACGTGAACGTTTGTTAGTGTTCCATTTGGTACAGTTATCAATGAATCATAAAAAGTTCGAACTCTTGTACTTCGAAGTCCAACTTCTTCGACAATTCCTTCAATATTTCCAATGGTAACCCAATCTCCAATTCTAAAAGGTCTATCAATTAAAACGGTTAAACTTCCAAATAGATTACTTAGAGTATCTTTTGCGGCAAGTGCAAACGCTAAACCACCTATCCCAAGACCAGTAAGAATTCCCTTCATATCAAGACTTAAACTATCCCCAATGGCCACAACACCAACAGCGATAACAAAAAACTTTCCGGTTTTTTTAACTAAAGGAACAAGAATATCATCAAATTTATTCTCACTATCCTTCGCGAGCTTTTCAAAGTACATAGCAATGACATCAACCAAATGATGTGCCAAAACGACCGAAGCGACGGTGAAAATTATTCTTGTTAATCTTTTAACAACGCCAAGGGCCTCAATATCAAGTTCCAAAAGTGGGATACTTAAACTTATAAATCCTGTTAAGGCCATTAAACCAAAAGGAAAGGTGAGGCGTTTTTCTTTTTTTTCATCTAGGGCGTGGATGTTGTATCGTTTGAGCATTCTTAAAACAAAGGCGGCCAAATAAAACCTTCCAAATCTTTCGACAATGAGCCCAATGAAAATAAGAAAAAATAAGGCGATCCATTGTCCGTTGTAGAGTATAAAACCTCTGTTACCTGTCCAGTTGGGGGCAGCATTTTTTATTTTATCTTTTAAGGAGTGGTATTCAACAATTCCTTTAATTAGAGGTTTGTTTTTTACAGAGTCGTAATACAAAGGAATGGAGGCGACTGTCTGTTTTGAAAATAACCATTCTCCTGATTCGCTTTTTGAGATGGAAATTTCAATTGGCGTCAGTTTCCCATTAGTTAGAATTTCTCTTTTTTTATAAACCCAGGAAGCTGCTTTTATTTTTCTTGGAACTTTTGATATATCGACCCTTTCCAATCGATCAAGAATTTTAATTAGCATTAACGCCGATTCTTTTTTCTTTGTCTCTTTAAACTCTTCTTCAATCTCATCGACGTTAAAATATTTACCTGCTTTTTCAAGTGCATCGTCGTTCCCATTTTTGTATTCAACGATATTTTTTAAATAACTTTTAAAAACATCTCTTGGTGAAGAAAAGACATTTGCTGAAAATATAATTAGAAGAGTAATGGTTAGTAATTTCATAGAGATATCATATCAATGAACCCCTATTCCTTTTTTATTTAGGAAAAAATCTCAAACGATTGGCGTCGTCATATTTAATTGGCGACTAAATAAAATAAAAATTAGTTAGGAAAATAGTCTAACTAATTAAATATATTTTTTTTATGAAAATTATTCATCTATTTGTACCGAAATACATTAACGTTAATACTGATTTTAGGATTTATAATTTTGGGGACTTGAATGCCTAGTTACATTATTAATATTTTGATTTTAGTAGTAATTTTCTACAACTCTACTGCTCACACAGTTCCTTGCGTTGAAAACGCTAGTGTCGCTGGTGTTGGCGATTGTATAAAACCTAAATCAGAACCAGTCCATTCTTGGGACTATCTCTCGTTTGATAACAAAAAAAAATGGAAGGATATCAGGGGACATGGTGGTGACAGGCATGATGGTCCAATTAAATTATTTGGTTGGAATTTACCTAAGAGATATATTTATAAAAACCCCAATACACAACTTAACTCTGAGGAAATAAAATTTGTTCCTTATAGAGTTTTTGATCGCTATTACGGATACTTTACGACCTTCCAATCTAGAGAAGAACCAGGAAAGCGTTGTAATATGTTTACTAATATGGAGGAGATGTTTTTTCAGTACAAAGACAACGGAGAGATAAAAACAAGAGAATATCAAGATAATAATATGCGTCGCTACCTTAGGCGATTCAAAAACTTCACTAAGAAATGGGAGAAAAAAGATGGGAAAATTGCTGAAGGAAAATTTTCTTCAAGAAAATTAGAAGCAATGGGTTTTCATAATATGAATCCTCGACGGTTTGCCGAGCGAATGGTCCGAGGGGGTGATCGTGATGACGGTTATCTAAAGAATAAACCAAGAGATATAGAGGACAAACCAAGAGGTAAATCAACATGTGAGGTTTTAGGGCTTTGTCCTTGTGGACATAAAAACAGATGTATGGCCTTGGACACACTCTCTAACATAGAAGCTGTTACGCAAATAGGTAGTCAAGAATATAGAAGAACTAAAAATAGTTCATTTCCTAAAACCTTTAAATTGGATACCTACAAAAAACTAGATGATGGATGTTATGAGATTAGAAAGTGTGATGGTAATGATGATGGTGACATAAAAAAAACATGTAAAGCATATTATGAGGAAGAAGGAGAAAATAATTCGTATTATAGCGAAGAAGTCATTAATAGCCTTTGCAGTAAGTATAAAAATGAATGCTTATGGCAAATTAAATGTAAAAATCCACCCAGTAAGCCCATGGGTGATGTCGAAATTTGCCATTATGACTTTCAATGTGGCTCCGGGTATTGTCAGAGATTTTCAAATGATATTATTGAAGTATTAGAAAAAGACCCCGAATCCTATTCTCTATCATCTAAAATGGGAAAGTTAAAAAATGGACTCGGTGTATGTATGCCAATGGCAAAGTGTATTCCTCAATGTGTAAATGAAGGAAAACCATTAGTATCCGGAAGTGATTATTGTTGCCCTGGTCTTGTCAACTTAAATGGTTCTTGTGCTTCACTAGGAAATAAGCTTATTCCTCCGCCAGGTTTTACCGTTGATGAATCAAATGCTGAGAACTGCTCATATAATGTGACCTATGAAGCTGGTAGCGACCTCTTTTGCTTAGGTGCCGAGCAGTGGGAAATCAAACAGGAGTGTGAGAGTTCCTATGAAAAAGGTGTCATCTATGAACATAATCCTCAAGGACAAACTGTTGCCGTAAACGTTTGTTTAGTTAATGGGGTGAAAGACGGCTCGATTTCTATCGAAAACTGCTTTGGTGGATTATGGTCTGAGAAGTTATCAGTTAAACTTCCTTATTTATATTACACACGTCTTTTTGAGGGTCTCCAATGGTTATGGGGAATGGCAGACTCAGAAGGAAAAGATCATAATTTTGGTACGTATAAAAAGGCCAAGCAAACGATGGAGTTATTTTTTGAAAAAAATAGTGCTATCGAAAATGGTTTTTACTCAGCTGTTGATGGAATAAGAAATAATCTTTCTCAACTTAGTCAAACAGAGGGGAGCGCATCAGGGGTGGGCGCCTACGATGCGATGGCAACGCTTTATGAAAACCTCATTGAGGTGGATAATCAAAGAGCGGATCTTTTTTATCAAATCTCTGGAAGTGATTCTCTACCAACCTCAGGTAATGGCGTCCAAAATGATTATCGAATAATGAGTGTCGATATTGATGCTGCACTTTATCCTGAAGGTAACGGGTATGAATTCAAAACTACGCTAGCAAACATATTAAAAAATATAAATTCAAAACAAGGCTTTAGAAGTGGCTCAGGCAAAGATAAACACGGTAAGGGAAGATTTAACATGGCCAAAGGAAGAAAAGGTGGCTGTCTTTTCGGTAGAGAGATATGGGAGGGGAAAGATAAAGCATGTATGCGTAATGATGGTAAAAAGGCTAAATGCTACTGGTCCTTAAGTGGTGATAAGAGAAGGCGCCTGTCAGATGGTGACTGCGTAAAAGAAGGGTGGCGAATTGATGATATTTATGGCCCTTTTCATGGAACACAAGGAAAAGGTGGGCTCCTAGATGGAATTTACCCCAAAAGTATTAGAAGTAGTTATTTAGATTATCCCAATAATACAAATGAAGTAAAAAATCCGTATCTTGATTTTATAAAAAAATCGATACTTGGTGCTAGAGCATACGCGGCGGCAAGAAGAAAAGAAATTGGTCTTGATGTTGCGCCTATAACACTTGGGCAACTTCGAAGTAATATACTTAGAGATTGGAGAATATGGGCAGATCAATTAGTTGGAGTAAATGGAGAATGCCAAGGCCCTTTTAGGAAAAGGGTTCCTGCAGTTGTCACTCTCGAGGAAGGATATTTCTGGCATCGGCAGAAAGCAGCAAGTAGTGATGGGGTAATCACTGAAGGGCTAAGTTTTGAAGATTATACTAAGCTTTTTCGATCGATGAATAATGATAAAAAAAGAGATATTTATCATGAGATTATCGCAAACATTCTCACTGATTTTTTAATTGGTTTTCATTGGCATGATGTTGATGACAAAAAAGGAACTTATCGATTTTTTAGAGATGGGGAGAATAAAAGAGAATATAACAGCACTATTAGACTAGTTAACGCCTCCTTATGGCTGAGTGATTTTTATGCACAAAATGCTATTGCTAGTCGAAAAACAAAGATGTGTTTAAATGCTAGAAAAGAAAGTCTTGAGCAAAGTTTAACAGATGAAAATAATCAAAGTCAGATGATTGATTATGTTTCCTTTATGGGTGATACAGAAACTTCTTACCCGGAAGGATGTGAGGGGGGGGATTCATCTTCTGGAGGAGTCTCTGGAGGGGGTAGTACAAATGCTCCAGGTTCAAGTATTGGGAATATAGGGGCAGTTGAAAATAATATGGGACTTGGTAATGCACCAAGTAATGATAATGACTTTCAAGGTGATGATAACAGTCCTTTAGGACAAGGTGAATCAACAAATATAGATTCAGTTTCTGGAAGTATGTTAACTTCAGACGCGGAAAAGATTTCTTCTTCTGGAGATTCTACAACTGGTGAAAGTTCAACTGCAGATTCTTCGGGGGCAGGCACCAACGCAAAATCTAAGGGTGGTAGTAGTTCTAAGAAGCTAAAGCTAAGTAAGGATGCTCAAAAAACGCTTAATTCAAAAAATCTAAAAAATGCTTTTGAGAAGTTATCCAAACCTCCTTCATTGCAAACAATCATTGGTGGAACTGCTGGTACAGGAGCTCAAACGGCAGCACTAACTCCGATGAATTTTTCCAATTCTTCAGTGGGTAGCTCGGCGAAACCAAAGATGAGTGATGAAGAAGAAGAGGCATATGGGCTTCTTCAAGCACTTCAGGCTCAAAACGATAGTGGGGGAAGAGGTGGTGATGATCTAGATTTTGATGACGACGATAAACTAGAAGATGTCTCCTCTGGAGGGGGAGAATCTGGTGTTGACCCTGCGCTTGTTAAGGCGATGGAGAAAAATCTAGAAAAATATAAGGCAAAAGAAGGTGATAATCTTTGGAAGAAAATTTCCAAAACATATATGCGAGAAGGCCTTCGCCGCTTGGTTGGGAAAAGGCGATTGAGAAATAAAAAATTACCTTCACTACAAAAAAAATAAAAATATGAAAATGAAAAATACGATTATATGCATTTTATTTCTTCTTCCAAATTTGCTATTTGCTAGTGGTACCTATATCCCCGTTCAATTTAGTTCTAATTTGGATTCCGATGATAAAGAAACCATGAGCCCTTTAGATAATTTTTATTATAGAAATTTATATGTAAAAAAAGATTATAATAAAGCAAGTCATGGAAACAATTCACCGGTTCCTCGTTTATATCTAGACAATTTTTCGGGAATGAGTAATTCACATGTTGGCCTACCAACTTTTGAAACAAGTCGATCCTTTTATCTTCAAGATAGAAGTATGAATCAAACATGTAATATTGCCCTACAGTTTGATGAAATTTATGAATTTTTACACAATAAGCCTGTAAACGCCCCTGTCAAAAATGAAATTAACAACCCTGGAGGACAGCCAACCTATAATTATAATGCATGCGATAAAAACGATACCTCCTCATTTGGTGAAATAGATTTTAAGTTATCGTGCAGTCCAATTGATATAAATCATCAATCTATTAATGAAATGGTCGGAAGTGACATTAATAATAAATGTTATTTTTTTCGACCATGTCAGTCGAACTCCCATATAAGTATTCTAAAAAGATGTATTCAAAAATATCCAAAACCAGATGAGGATGAATCTGATGAAGATGATTACACTGAGAGACTTCAAAGGTATGAATTATGTAATGAAAAATTCAGTTTAGAAACACTCGTTGAATACGGCCAAGCAAATCCATTTAACGCTCATCCTTTCGGTAGTAGTCCATTTTCGAGCCAATTATCTTTTGTTTATAACAATACACCTAATATTAAAGTATCAAATTTCGGTGAATACTGCCTTTATCAAGACGTTTGTATGAACCCCATGAATATTCCACAAAATGCAAATACCAACAGCACCACTACTAAAAATGCACCTGAGAATTTTGTTTTTAACTTTTTTAATCAGAATAATCGTTGCACTCACCATATGAATTGTGCTTCAGGTTTTTGCCTACCATTTAATTTTACAGCTGCTGATTTCATTAAGATAAAAAATGAAACAGGTGCTATTTTGGATATTGACTTTGGGGGGGTGCATAAATTTTGTTCACCGGTATCCGCTTGTCAATACAATAAAGGCTTAGAATTTTATGAGGTTCCATCAAAAGGATTTTGTGCCAATGTCCCGCGGGAAAAAAGAGATGAAAATCAACAAGTAATTACCCCGGTAGAATATGAAAACCTTGTAAAGTTTGAATTGAAAAACCTGGAGGGAGAAAGTGATGGTTATTTTTGTTCTTACCCAAGTTTTCCCCTAGAGTTTGTTGGGGATATTTCTGCAGAGGTAGATCCTGATAGTTGTACCGTTGAGTTAGTAGAAACTGGTTTTAAACAAAATGGAAATCAGATCATAGAAACAGTCGCCGATGAATTTTGTATATTTGAAAGAAGTAATTTCGTTGGAGGAATTGAACTTGCTGCAGGAGTTAATGAAGCAAGTTGCAAAGACCAAGGTGGTAGTTATTTTGAAGGGCATGAATTTGTGCACCAAAGATATAGAATGCTTACAAGACTATTCAACGCATTAGAGTGGATGTGGGGAGAGGCATCAAGTAAGGCATTAAATGATCCCTATTTTCTAGGTTATAAAGAAGGACCTAAAATCATGAAAGTTTTTGGCGAGTTAAGAAGAGAAATAGAACAGGATAAACAATACTATTTGGCAAAAAGAAAACTACATCAGACTGTGCTTGAGGAAAAAATGAAAACGAGTAAGGAAGCGGGAGACGCTACCAGTATTGCTCATGATAGATTGATGATTGAAAATGAACTAGAAGAAGCTTCTTTACAACTTCGAAGAGCGCAAATGTTTGCGATGCTTCTTGGATTTATACCAAAAAACCAAATCAAAAATAGAGCATATTTTGTACAAAATAATCTTAAGCAAAAGACTGCATCAGAGATTAACAGTATTAACTCTTTATTTGATGAAAACACTGCAGTAGGAAGGCTTAATAAAATTAAACTATCGAAAGAAGCAGTTGTTAGAAGCTCTTTGTTACCAAGCAATAATCCTGCCACATTGACGATGATGAAAAAGAAATTAATTTCCGATGATAAATTAAATAATTGTAACAGAATTGGTCCAAGCTATGGGAAAGATTGTCAGTGCAAAGGTAGGGGAGACGAAACAATATGTGGTGGGCAGTGCATACCCGAAAACTATGATAATGATAAATATGCAACCTACTATAATGCTATGTGTGTTAATGAAGTAATGACCATTGAAGATGAAAACGGAGATCCTGAATACTACCTAATTGATGGTATTCACCCGTCCATTTTTGAAGATAATGATCAGTCCTCAATTAATAAATTTTGGAAAAATGAGGGGGCGCATTCTTGAGAATCTTTTTAATATGTTTAATACCCTTCATTATTGCTGGATCTTGTGATTCCCCAGTTGCACCTCCATCAAGTCCTCCTCCGGATAATATATCCACTGCAAATTTTAAAAAGTTAATGTTTGATGGTTATGCTGAGTATAAAAATTTGCCATCCTATTTTCCAACTTCTTCTGGTGCTAATAAAGATATAAGTCTTTTTGGCACAAAGGGTGCCCAATATACTTTATGTGGAGAAAATATTTCAAATATTGAGGATATTGTTACAAATGAAGAATTAGTGTTTCTCTATAGAAAAAATAATCCAAATTTAAATATTACATTAAATAGTTTTATGGCCCAGGTTGATGACGATCAAGAAAATGACGAGAATGAACCATCAGTTCAAAGTGGTTCCAATAATAATCTTAGTGGTGCTGGCCTAGAAAAAATTCAAAAAATTGCGGCAAGAAAAAAGCTTGTCAAAAGTCATTTGTCGAGTGCAATAGGCTCTGAACTTCAAGGCGTGGGCGCACAATTTGGTAACGGTGAAAACTTTAATCCGATTGGTCTAGGTGGAGTCATCGATAGAAATGTCTTAAGAAATGGTAAAGATAAAAAAGCCAACGAGTTGGCCATGGTAGAGGCAATGAGTTTGTATTTAAAAATGCATGAGGGACATAAGCTTGTAGATCAAAAAGCAAATAGAACCTATTATTTTCGTGATACTGGTAATGCAATTAATGCAATGAATGAATTAATTAGGCATGCGGGTTTTTTACTTAAATATCACTCTGCATTTGCAAAAGTCTATGCTGATAGAGCTGCTTGTATTGAAAATAAAATTTTCAAAAAAGTAGATGCCAGCGGGAAAACTATTTTGGATCACCTAAAAACAAAATCTTTGGATATTGTAGGAACTAAAAATAATGAAATAGATGTTTTTGATTCTGTAATAGGTTCAAATGAATACATCCCTGGAGAGACAGAGTCATCTTGTAATTTTTCTTTAGATACTCCAGGACAGAATATTGGGCCTAGCATAAATCCAAATCTACAAGGACCAACAGCGAGCTCCGTTTTTGAAAATTTCTCTCCCCAAAATGAAGGGTTAGCACTAGATAATAAAAAAAGTTTTAAACAAAAACTAAAAACGAGGGGAAAGCTTGTTACAAAACAAAATACAATTAATAGTACTGATAGTACTTCAGGTGTAGGGAGTTCAACTAGTTCAAGTCTTTCTGATCGTATTTCTAATGCGCAAAGTGTAACAGCAGATTTTAATAATAAAGTAAAAGCAGTTTTTAAAAAACTTCGAGAAGCGAAAGTTAAAAGAAATTCTATTCACAAATCAATACCAAAGGGTAGTAGTAGTTCAGCTCAGGATTTTATTTCGCGGGAGGGACAAAAGGCACATACATTAAAAACTCTTGAATCAGGTTTGATCGCAAGTATAAATAGTACTAAAAATTCAAAGCTTTCTGGCAGAAAATCAATATCGAAAAAAGAAGATAGCAAAAAAGATAAATTCAACAGTCTTAAACCTAAGAAAAAGAAAGGTTCTAAAATTTTCAAAAGTAAAAAAATCGTATCCAAAAAAAGAAGAAAACCTAAAACAAAAAATAAATTTTCAAAGATGATTAAAAACATGAAAAAAAAGAAAGGTTTTTACACTCCACTAGACCGTGATAGCCTATTTTCGATTATTTCAAAAGCCTATATTAGAGAAGGGCTGTCGAGGCTTAATGAAGAGGTTGGTGTGAATAAAAATAATCTTCCGACAAGAGGAAAAAAATATTTAAATAGTGAGTCTGATGATCTTTTTGAAAACGTAGAGTAATTATAAAACCTTTTATAAAAAATCCGGATCATCGACGCCTAGAAAATGAAGAATTGTCGTCATCGGTCCATGACTCATGTGATGTCCCGCTTTTTTTCTCACAATATCTTTAGCGTGGTAAGCAATACCAAGTCCGGCACTTGAGAGCATTGGAAGATCGTTTGCTCCATCGCCAATGGCAACTACTTGCTCGAGATGAAGTTTTTCTTGTTGAGTGATAAGTCTGAGTAAAGTTGCTTTTCGCTCCGCATTGATAATTGTTCCTGCAACTTTTCCCGTGAGTTTATTATTTTTAATTTCAAGCTCATTTGCGAAAGCGTAATCCAATCCAAGCTTTTCTTTTAAAGCGTTGGCAAAAAATGTAAACCCCCCAGAAATAAGAGCTACTTTGTACCCTAGTTTTTTTACGGCCGAAATGAATTCTCTAGCGCCTTTTGTGTACTCTAGCCGATCAAGGATCTCTCCTAGTTTTTTTTCCTCTAATCCTTCAAGCATGGAGACACGTTTTATTAAAGACTCGTTAAAATCTAATTCACCGTTCATCGCCAATTCAGTTATTTCACTGACCTCTTTTTCCACTCCGTGATCTTTGGCCATTTCATCAATAACTTCGCTTTGGATTAATGTGGAGTCCATATCAAAAACAATAAGCCGCTTATTTCGACGCCATATATTGTCTTTTAAAAAAGCGGCATCAACGGAGTGTTTATTACTAATTTCTAAGAGCTCTGCTTTTAACTTATCTACGATAAGGCTGGGTGGTATTGTTGTAATTATCTCTAGTGAGCTAAAAGAGTTCGGAGTGGTCGTATCAAGTCGAAGGATATTTACATTATTATTTGATAAAGTTCCTGAGACCTCTTTTAAAAAAGCCGTTGGGATTGTTCCTGTGGAGACGCAGTTTAAAATAAATCGATCGTTATTAGTAGTCGGGATCTTCTCGTTTTTGTCATAAATTTTAAAATCAAGTTCCATCCCTAGTTTTTTAGCACTAAATAATAAATCTTTAATAACAGGGTACTCTTCGTCCTCGCTACCTAGCTCAATAAAAATACTTAAACTTAGTAGTCCATGAGTCACGGATTGACCTAGGTCACAAACCTGGCAGTTAGAACTGTCAATGACGGAGAGTAATTTGTAAGTAATCCCTGGTTTATCAGGTCCTGAAACATTAATAAGAATTTTTTCTTTAGACATATCAATCTACTCTTTTTTATCTTTTCGGTTCTCTCTTATTTTTTTTAATAAAGAAATTGAATAATCTGAAGCAGAATAGACACTTATAAAGGCCGAAAGATAAATGGCAACAATACCAATAATAGGAAAGGGGATACCCAGACCTTTTTCATTGGCCATAAGCATAGGGATACCGACCATCTGAGTCGCTGTTTTCCATTTTCCCATTTCTCCTACCGGGATTTTAAATCCTCGGTCACCGGCCAATAGTCTTAGTGATGTTATATAAAATTCACGTAGGACTAAAATGATTACAAGAATGACTGGAATCCGATCCAGAGCTTGAAGCATCAAGATACTACTGACTACTAAGAACTTATCAGCGATTGGATCTAGGAAGCTTCCAAAAACTGTAACGATTTGTCTTTTTCTGGCAATATACCCATCAAAAAAATCAGTAATACTCGCCACGACAAAAATCCAAGCCGCCGTCCAGCCTAATGTACTTTTTAGCTCGGAACTTACCTCAAAAAAATCAAGGTTAAACATGAGTGCAGCAACAACCACAGGGACTAAGATTAATCTAAAAATAGTTAATCTATTTGGAAGATTATCAATATCCCACTCCATGTTTGGCGTTTCTGTCGTCTTTGAATGTTGAACGTTTGGGTCGGACAATGCGGATTCCTTTGTTTTATTAAAGCTAACATCCTGAATATTTTATGTAAATTAGATGACTTCCTAAATTTTCCCTCTGCCGAATAATAAAATTTTTATTTAAAATTAAGTATTGAAATAACCTTACTAAGGAATATTAATGTCATTAAGTCTGATTAAAAATGACCGTGTTAGAGAAAAAAGAATTGTTCCCCGATTTCCCCTTAAGACCATGGCCTGGAGGTGTGAATTAATTTCTTCTCACGCGCTTTTAGTAAAAGATATTAGTTATACCGGGATGCAAATTGGGTGTGCAGGCGACATAAATAGCCTAATTATTGGGAAGTCCTACGAGGGAACTCTCAAATGGGGAGGAGATCAGCTAAAGCTTAAAGGTAAAGTTCGTTGGGTCAAATCAGAGGTCTCTGGAACCGTTTTTGGGCTTGAATTTGACAGCACAAATGGCCTAGCTGTGGAATTAAGGACTTTTCTTCGGATTGGCCAAATTTCAAAGAGAATGCGCCTTATTAATAAAGATGATTTTTCTGTAGAGACACCGACAGATTTAAAGTACTGGCTTAAATCTGATGGGCCTGGTGAAATTTTTTTCTGGCAACACAGAGATGGTGAATTTTCTAAAATTCAGCTACTAATATTAGATAAACTTATCGAGTGGATTGATGGTGAAGGTTTAAAAACTGGCCTTCTTGTGGAAAATAGAAATATTGAGTCTCCACTTTCTCCAAAAGAAGAAATTCTATTCGATATGGATGAAGATGTTGATCTGGAGTCATTGCAGTTAGCAAGAGACCTTATAAGTGACTTACCTTCAGAGCTTATTCCTGAAAATGTGATGCAGTTTCTTCAACGAAAATTAGGCCATTAAAAATTATATTTTCTTTCTTTATAAAATAAAATGATCTAGATATACTCCAAAAGATTAAATAACTAAATTGGAGATATCCATGGATAGAAATTTTGCTCTTGAATTTGTACGTGTAACAGAAATGGCCGCTATTGCATCAGCAAGGTTAATGGGTCGTGGCGATGAAAAAGCTGCGGATCAAGCTGCCGTCGATTCAATGAGAGCGATATTAGATAGTATTGAATTTGAAGGCACCGTTGTTATTGGTGAAGGTGAAAGAGACGAAGCGCCAATGTTATTTATTGGAGAGAAAGTTGGAAGCGGCAATGGCCCAAAGCTTGATATTGCGCTTGATCCTTTAGAAGGAACAACAGTTTGTGCACTAGGTCTTCCAAATTCAATTTCTGTTATGGCGATCGCTGAAGAAGGACATTTTTTAAATGCACCGGACACATACATGGAAAAAATTGCAGTTGGCCCTAAAGGTAAAGGGAGTGTTGATTTAAAAGAGTCTCCTGGGGAAAATCTAGGAAGACTAGCAGAGGTTAGAAAATGTCGTATTCAAGATTTGACTGCTGTTATTTTAAATCGTCCAAGACATGAAGAAATTATTGATCAAGTAAGAAGTGCTGGCGCGCGAATTCATTTAATTGGAGATGGGGATGTTGCCGCAGCTATTTCTTGCGCGATGCCGGACACGGGGGTGGATATTCTTTTTGGTACCGGTGGTGCTCCCGAGGGTGTAATTGCCGCAGCCGCACTTCGTTGTATAGGAGGCGAGATTCAAGGCCGTCTTCGTCCAAGAAATCAAAGTGAAATTGATCGAATGGAGAAAATGGGAATCACTGATCCAAATAAAATTTATCAAACAGGTGAACTTGCTTCAGGTAATGTAATGTTTGCAGCGACTGGTGTGACAACAGGAAAATTTCTTCAAGGTGTCAGGTTTACCTCGTGGGGGGCTAGAACATCATCAATGGTTATGAGAAGTAGCTCTGGCACAATCAGACATATTGAAGCAGATCACCATTTTGATCGGAAGCCAAGATATTAGATAGAGGCACGAGGGATTTTTTGCTATAATTTTGTTATCGAGGAGTTTTCATGGATGAAGATAACAACGGAAGAAAAAAAGACAAAGAGTCTGGTATTGCTGACGTCATAAAAAAAGTAGTTAGCATCGGTGTAGGTGCAGCGTTCATGACTGAAGACGCTGTTAAAAACATCCTTGGAGATTTACCTCTACCTAAAGATATCGTCTCCGGTCTGGTCCAAAATGCCAAAGGGGCAAAAAAAGAGTTTAGTGATGGAGTAAGAAAAGAGTTTCGTGAATACTTAACGAAACTTGATCTAACGAAACTTGTCTCTAATGCCTTAGAAAATTATGATTTTAATATTCAAGCGACAGTTACTCTGAAGAAAAAAAATGGTGATAAAGAAAGTGATGTGGTCGTCACAACAAAAACAAAAACAAATACAAAAAAAGAAGAATAAACACTAAGTTTAATATGTCCCTTCAAAAAAAGATTAACGATAATTTAAAATTTATTAAAGATAAGTTACCTTCCTCTTGTTCTTTGATAGCAGTTAGTAAATATGTAGATACAGAAGAAATTATCGCTGCATATGAAAGCGGTCAAAGAGATTTTGGTGAAAATAGAGTTTCTGATTTACAAAGAAAATCTAGTGAACTCAAAAAATTATGTCCTGAAATTCGCTGGCATATGATAGGAAATCTTCAATCAAAAAAAATTAAATCTCTTTTAAATGTTGAAAATCTTTATGCCGTTCACTCGATTTATGACAAAAAGCATTTAGATCTTTTTAATCAATATACAAAAACTCCACTTCGTATATTTTTTCAAATCAATAGCTCAAAAGAAGTTCAAAAAGGTGGAGTGGCTACTTATGGCCAAATTCTAGAACTGATAAACATGATAAATAACGAGTGTTTAATTTTTGAAGGTTTAATGGGAATGGGAAAGCTCGAGGGAAATGAAGAAGATCTATATAAATCCTTTTTAGAGTTAAAGGCATTTTCTAATCAGCTAACCAATGAATTTAAGAGAAATGTTAAAACTTCTATGGGAATGAGCGGAGATTTTGAAATTGCGATAAAAGCAGGTAGTAATTTTATAAGAGTAGGTAGTGCTATTTTTAAGTAATAAGGCACTAATTTCCAAAGCTTAAAATTCTTTATTTTGATTAGATAAAATAAACTATGCAACAGTTGCTTATTATTCTTTTGACTCTTTTTTTCACCTGTACAACATTTTCTTATGACGAAGAGGGTAATTTATTTTCAGATCCAAAAGGTGATTTAAACGATCTAAATGAGACTGAAAGATTAGAGGAAATTTTTTATCAAACTAAAACTATTGGTAAAGAGCGCCTTATTGTTATTCAAAGTATCAGTACTTCAAAACAAACGATGATTGTAAGACTTGGCCGAGCCCAACAAGTAAGACCAGGAATGAAAGCATTATTTTCGACAGATAAAATCTCCCTTCTTATGACAGCAAAAGAGTCAGGGCGCTACAACTCACTATGGGAACTTGATGACCCAGGGACAGTTATTCCTTTTGAAAAAGGAGAGTTTGTCGTTTTTAATAATTCAACGGAATCATTGTTTGATCAAATTCCAAGTCTACGTAAAAGACTACATGTTGAAATTAAACGAAGAAATTTTGTTCCGAAACCTTTTTGGGTTGCTCGAGGTAATGGAAGCCTTGGGGTGTATGAAAGTGTGAGCGATATTTCGAGTAACCGAGTGGAGTTGCGTGCAGGAACGCAGTTTGAACTAACGAATTACCATCATTTTGATCGCCGTATCGATTGGGGGTGGGGGCTTCGAGGAGACCTTGAAGTCGCTGTTTTAGAAAGTGAGCCTAGACTTCAAATTCCCACCACTAGAATTTTATTGACTGGAGAGTTTTTGTATCACTTTCCTTTTTTAAAAACTTCAATATCTCACTTCTATGCAGGACTTGGTATTGGTATTGGGCCAAGCATTACAAACGTAAGTGATGCAATAAGTACAGGCTACGCTGTGAGTATTCCAGTTATGCGATTAGGCTTAGAAACTAAGATAAGCGATGAGCATACTTTTATGTTTGAAATCATCGCCGAAGGTGTATCTATGCAAGAATCTTTTGATGATGGAACTCTTCAGACGACGAATATTGCAAATTTAAAATTAAGTCTTGGTTATAAATTTTAACTACAATCTACTTAAAGTCCTTTGAGTAAATTCTAAGTACAATGTTTCAATTTTATTTCAGAAGAATCCTTTTAGGTTTTTTGAAAATAGGTAAGGTATATAAATCTTTTAATTTTTAGCTGTTTTTTAAAGCTCTCGTTTTTGTCGCCGATAAAAGATGGGAATGTGTTTGAATTCTACAGTTTTTAAGTAATGGAATTCACGCACTTAATGGTAAAGAACCATTTTATGGATAAAATGAACTAAATGAAAACGTCGACTAAACATATTTTATTTTTTCTTTTGTTTTTGTGCTCTTGCCAAGAAGCAGCGAAAAACTTTTTTGAAGATCCTCTTGTTTTAAATGATGGTTCTCAAAACACAATTCTTCGAAGACCTAAAGTGACAGGCGTAAAGTACAAAGGTGGAGCGATCGTTCTATCTGGTGAACGACTTGATCGTATTACATCGGTGAAGCTTCAAAACAAAAACTTAACTCTTTCAAAAAAAACAGAATCACAAGTTTGGGCGACGGCAGTAGGAAATATAGATTTATTTTTAAACGAGGTTGTGAGCCTTGTGGTGAAT
>Ga0233434_1000615_pt1 | contig 38771 bp, 39 predicted proteins | sample SI_122_August201_4_FD_182738 | JGI IMG/M metagenome (GOLD analysis project Ga0233434, IMG submission 182738) | Seawater microbial communities from Saanich Inlet, British Columbia, Canada - SI_122_August2016_120_MG | ecosystem: Environmental > Aquatic > Marine > Inlet | place: Canada: British...
GAATCCAAAAATTACTAATGTAATTGTAATTGAAGCAATTATGGCACCTATTGCAAGTGAAGGAGCATGTATCAATAAATTATGTTTTTTTTAAAGTACATTTAGTCTTTTGTTCAATTAGTAAATTAGCATGGGATGATTTTATTCTATTAATGGGTTTTGTTATTTTAATTTTAATTAGAATGGATCAGGAGAATATCTGATGTCGTCATATGTGCAGAATCTATACAAGTCGACAACTGATGATGAAAAGTCTGATGAGAGATTTCTTAAAAAAATGGAGGATAAATACAGCATAAACACATTACACGGCATAAAGTCCAATTTTAAAACATTGAAGATGATGTGTGTTTTCAAGGAAACCACATTTGACAGGGTCGTAGAAGAGTTTACAGAATTAAAAAAGACGGAATCTGAAAGCAAGTATCTGGAAGTTATATCCAAATTTCTTCAGGATTTCATAGAGTTCAACTTGAGTTCAAGACCTTGCCCTCGCTGTTTTATAAAAAATAACAACAGGTTCAGATCAAAAAAATGTTCTCAGTGTGACGATACAAAAACAGTAAAGGGTGTTGAAGCATCTGCAATTGGAATCTACCTGACACATATGAAAAAACCATTACGATACTATGGATTATTGTCTGGAGTTTCAAATGAAGATCGACGCACTAAAATTTATTTTATCAGAAGAAGGAACATTAATTGTACCCACTTTTAATTATGATTTTTGCGAAGGTGTATCATATGACGTTAAAAAAACTCCATCAAAAATGGGTATAATTAGTGAGCTTGTTAGAACCGATTTAAATAGTAAAAGAACTTTTGATCCGGTGTTTTCTTTTTCAATACTTGGAAAATATAGAGATTATTTAGCAAATTTAAGATACGAACATTCCTTTGGACCAAATTCAGTTTTTGCAAAATTACGTGAATTGAATGCAAAAATAATGATCATAGGATTATCCTATAATGAATCTGTAACTTTTTTTCACCATATTGAAGAAATTCAAGGGTGTGATTATAGATATTTTAAAGAATTTGAGGGTGAAATTATTGATAATAATGGAATTAAAAATAAGAATAAAATTATTCTTTTTGTCAGAGATATAGAAAAAGGAGTTCAAAATAATGTTAACATAATGGGCGAAATAATGGAAAATGAATCTATTGTAAATAAAACCGTTATTGGAAAAAGTAAGATAAAAATGATGAAAGCAAATGATGTATTCCAAAGAACTGTTGCTGAAATGGAAAAAAATCCACACATATTAATAAAAATTGAGAATGAATAATTTGATTTCTTACTAATTCTTATATATACCATTTAAGTTTCTCATTTCAATAATGGCAAAAATTTCTAAACTTAATGACAATGCCAATAAGGGAGGAATACAATTTGAATTTTTCAAGGAACTAGAACAATATTTTGTGGATAGTGATGATACTGTTATTGATAAGCTTGCAAATTTTCCAAAATATGTAACTAGACAATCACTCACAAATTTTTTAGCTAAATATGAAATTTATAAAAAAATTAAAAATGTAAATGGTTCAATAGTAGAATGTGGGGTATTATTTGGTGGGGGATTGCTAAGTTTTGCACACTTTAGTTCAATTTTTGAACCAATTAATTACACAAGGAAAATAATTGGTTTTGATACATTTGAAGGATTCCCTTCACTATCAAAACAAGATAAATCTAAAAATCCAAACAATCAAATGAAAAAAGGTGGGTATAAAGTAAATTCACTAAATGACTTGAAGAAATGTATAGAACTTTATGATTCTAATAGATTCATCAATCAAATTCCTAAAATAGAATTAGTGAAAGGAAATGTAAATAAAACTATTCCAAAATATTTGAAAGATAATCCTCACTTAATTGTGAGTTTACTATATTTGGATTTAGATCTTTATGAACCTACAAAAATTGCATTACAAAATTTCCTGCCTAGAATGCCTAAAGGTTCAATTATCGCATTTGATGAAATTAACGTAGATCAATGGCCTGGTGAAACTTTGGCTTTACTTGATGAAGTAGGAATAAGAAATCTAAGAATAGAACGATTTGAATTTGCACCTCTAATGTCTTATGCTATTTTAGAATAAATAGAATTATTTTTTAAATAATAATCCTATACCAAATTGGGTTTTGAAATCTTTACATACAAACTCTTTAAAATTAAATTTTTTATCTCTTTTTATTTCTGACCATTTCTTAGACACATCTGGCCATTCTTTTGATGCAATATCATGTAGTGCTATAATGCCATTTTTTTTAATCATTGATTCAAAATTTTCAAAATCTTTTCCTACAAATGGTTCTTGATGATTACCATCAATGAAAACTAAGTCAAATGGTCCCATATTTTTTGCATTTTTAATGCATATTTCTGAAGTTGAATCACCACATAAAATTATCATATTTTTATTTCTTAAATTTGCCACCAAAGTACTATTAGAAGTACTGGCAGAAAAATTATCAATTACAACAATTTGTTCAAAATTGAAAAATTTATTTAAAATTGTATTTGTTGAACCATTTCCAAATCCAATTTCTAAAATTTTCCGAAATTTACCTCTTGTTTTTTCTAATTTTTTTAGATAAATTATAAAATCAGCTAATTCTTCAGGTATCTGTAAAAGATGAGTATACGTACCATCAAAAAATCGGTATCCTCCATGTTCTGCATTTGCATTATGTTTCAAAAACTCTACTAATCTTTGACGATATTTTTTACTAAATTTAAAATTCTCAAATATATAATCGGATTTATCCAATTTAATATTTGATAATGAGGACAGCTTTTAAATCATATCATTTTAAATTTTATCTATGAAAATTACATATGTAACTCAGGCATGTGTATTAATTGAAATTCAAGATATTAAAATTCTATGTGATCCTTGGTTAGTTGGTCCATGTTGGGCTGGAAACCTCTGGCATTATCCTCCACCTAAAAGAACTCCCGAATCATTTACAAATATTGATTTTCTGTATCTTTCACATGCACATGAAGATCATTTCCAAATGGAATCAATTAACAGATTACCTCTTGAAATAAAAGATACTCAAGTAATAATTTCAGATTTTGACAAGCCTTATTTTGAAAGAGCGATTAGAGGTGTTGGTTTTAAAAATGTCAAAGTAATGAAACATAATGAATCTACAACTCTTATTCCTGGAGTTACTCTTGATATGATAAGAAATGATGAAGGGGATGATGATTCATCAATAATCCTTCAAGGAGATAATTCTACAGTGTTCTGTCAAACTGACAATCTTATGTCACTAAACGAAGCCGAAAGATTAGGTAAAAAATATGACATTGACGTATTATTTACAATCAATACACAAACAGGAATGTTTCCAGCATTTTTTGATTTTCCTGCAGATACTATGATGGAGTTATCAAAGAAAAAAATCCAATCTACAGCAAAATATAGTGTAAATGTTGCAAAAGCCTTGAATCCAAAAACAATTGTACCTTACGCATCTGATTTATGTTATTTAGGAGATCTATATTTTGCAAACGATCTTCACTATGCCGATAAGAATAATTATGTGAAACTTGCAAAACAAGAAATTCCAAATGTAGATGCATATGTAATGGGTCCTGATGATTTTATGATAGTACAAAATGGAAATACAGAAGTGGCAATTACTTCTCAAAAATACACTAGAGAAACACTTGGTGCTTATGCCGTAGAAATGCGTGAAAAAGTTGCAGAGATAGCTAAAGAAGAAAAATTGTATGTAGATTCACCATTTGATGGAGATTTGGAAATTTTTCGAAAATCACTTGATGAATTAACAGAGTCATGGAAAAATGATTCATTTAAGGTACTATGGAAAGTTGTAGATCCCAAAGGAGATATAATTCATTTTTGGCACAATTTACCTGAAAAAACTTCTTCAGATATAATTAATGATCAATATGATCTCAAGATAGAAATTCCAAGTTTTAGGCTACAAAGATTGGTACGAGGAGATTATCCTATGGGGGGGGTTACATTGAGAAATGGATGTATACGATGTCATCGATATGTAAAAGAATTAACCGAAAAGGAATCCGCATATTGGGAATTAACAATGAAAATTAAATACAAAAAATTATAATTTTTTTTGATAAATCAACTTAATTCAATTTACTTTTTTCAATTATTCTAATATGAGTAATCAAATCCTTCAACTGTAAAGTATCTATTGATGTAGATGCATCAGGTCCTTTTGAATTTTTTGCTTTCACATGTTTTTCAATAAATATGGAAGATGAATTTTTTTGTCTTTTTAACGTTGTAAATAATATAGCTGCAGTAGTACCCATTGTATGATCAGAAAAACCATCAAATTGTATCGCAGACGACCAGTTAATTTTATTAAATTTTAATGGATAATCAGAAATGCAATAACAAAATATTGTATTATTTTTAGCAAATATTCTCTTAATTTTATTACGATCTCCACCCATTCCCATGCTTATAATAATCTGTTTTCCAGTTTTTGCTTTTGATTGTAACGTTTCAAGGGCATAAGGATCCTTTAACAAACAAGTTCTAGAAGCAACTTTGTATCTTTTTACTTTAATAGATTCAAGAAATTCAATTCCTTCAGGATAAAAAACACTACAAAAAAACTCAATACCTAAATCGTCAGAAATTTTCTTAATTTGCTTTGCTTTATCAAAAGTTAACTCTGATCTTTTTATTACATTCCATTGTGGATGTTTATTAGAATAGAGATCTCTAGCTCTCCACATTTGAAATTTAACAGCATCAGCATCAGCATCTTTACATTCTTGAATAATTTTTCTTGCTTTAGAAATACTACCTTCCCAATTAGAGCCAATTTCTGCAACTACTGTAGTTTTCATAAGACTCAATATAGAAAGGAAAAATTTAACTGTTTTAATAGAACATCCACAAATTCTTAGAAATGTTACAAAAAACTATCACTTTAAGAGCTGTAAATGCTTCTGATTTCAGATTTTTATTTAATTTGCTAAAAGAAAGGGATCCTAAAGCCAATATTTCACACAAAAATATGCCTACATATCTTGAACATGTAAAATTTGTCGAGTCAAAGCCTTATTCAAAATGGTATGTTATAGAAAATTCTAAAACAAAAGTTGGTTCTATTTATTTGTCTAAAAATGATGAAATTGGAATTTTTCTTAAAAAAAGATATCATAATATGGGAATTGCAAATAAAGCATTAGAATTACTTGTAGAAAAAAACCCTCAAGAACGATATCTAGCAAATGTAAATCCTAAAAATTCAAACTCAATCAAGTTTTTTAAGAAAAATAATTTTAAATTAATTCAATATACTTTTGAATTAGAAAAAAACTAATTTCTTTATACTAACTGTGAATTTTTTATTATATCTTTGAGTTCAGAAATTGAAATTCTATCCACTTGATCTGATGAATATGCTGTCATGGCCTTAATTTTTTTGATGCCATTATAGGTTTCATTAATTACATTTGGATGAAACATTGGATTAAGCGGTGGAGTAATTATGTACAGATCTTCGTATTCCCAAGCATATCGCATTTCTTCTTTATTGATTAAAGTTTCATGTAATTTTTCTCCGGGTCTAATTCCTATAACTTCCTCACCATGATCACCCAATATTTCGTTTAATGCTTGTTTTACCTCCATTATACTATAGGCTTTTAACTTTGGAACAAATATTTCAGATCCTTTCCCAATTTTTACTGCCTTTAAAATAAAACCTAAAGCTTCATCCATTGTGATACTAAAACGAGTCATTTTTGGATCTGTAATAGTAATTTTAGATTTGTTTTTTGATTGACTAATAAATCTAGGAATTACTGAACCACTACTTCCAACAACATTCCCATAACGAACTGCGGTAAATTTTGTTGGGTGTTTATTGGGATCTAGATAATTATTTGCTGTAACAAATAATTTTTCCATAAGAAGTTTTGTGGCACCATATGTATTCAATGGAGAGACTGCTTTATCTGTACCAATAGCAATTGCATTTTCTACATTATTTATTAAACAAGCATCAATTATATTTTGAGAGCCAATAATGTTTGTTTTAATTGCTTCAAAAGGATTGTATTCAATCTTTGGAACATGTTTAAGGGCAGCAGCATGAAAAACAATATCAACATCTTCTGTAGCCCTAACTAATCTATTGTAATCTCTAATATCGCCTAAAAAAAATCTTAATCTTTTATCATCAATAGAATTCTCCATTTCAATTTGTTTATTTTCATTTCTACTTAAAATTCTGATAGTGTCAATATTGTATTCTAATAATCTTTTAGTTAATGCCTGTCCAAGAGAACCAGTCCCCCCAGTAATTAGAATTTTTTTTCCATCAAACATAATTTTTTACTTATTAGTATTCTAAAATACTTATCCATTCCTAAATTAATAATTAAAATGATTTAAGAAGTGTTGCACAGGATTCAGACGCATTACCTCTATTTTGTATAAATTTCTCTATAAAGTGATCAGCATTTTTAATTAATTGATTTTGAAAATCTTTGTCAAACAAAAATTTTTCAAGATTCTCTTTCAATTTAGCATTATATGAAATAGTCATAACAGCACTATCGATAACATGAGTAAATTGAGGGATTTTTTTGTCTAAAATAATATTCATTGTGGGTTTTCCTAAAATCATTGATTCCATTAGCATTGTGGATGTTCCAAAACTTTCTGAAGAAACTACCAAAACAACATCAGATTTGTGGATAATTTCTATGGTAGATGAAATTATGTGTATAGGGATATTTTTATCGATTTTTGTAATAATATTTTTGATTTCATTATTATGTTTAAGTTGAATTTGATGTAATTTTACAATTATTTTAATGTCAAGGTCTTTGAGAATTGAAATAATTTTTTTTATAGTATTTTCAAACTTTAATTCAAGATTGGTACTTGCAAGACCAGAAAATTCACCTATTGGGTTTGGTGCTAGAAGTAATGTAATTTCTTTAGTGATTCTTTTTTTAGATCTTGAATTAAAATACACATCATGTCTAGGACTTCCAATCACAAAAATTCTTTCTGAAGATATACCATGCTGGTTAATTAAATAATTTTTCCTGACATTTCCCCATAATGCAATTTTATCTTTAAAGTATACATATAGTAATTTATCAAATCGTTTAGTTTCTTCTACTCTTTCAACAAAACCGTGATCTAATACAAGTGATGGAATTTTATCATTACATTCAAGAAATATTTTTTCAGTTTCTCCAAGTTCATGAAGGGATGTAATACATCGAACATCTATTTTTTGAAATAGTTTTTTCTTAATTAAGATTAAGAAAATAAATTCAGGTACTTTTTTGGTTAAAATTTCTAGAATTTTCTCTTCTAGTATATTCCAGAAATTATAATTTTCGATATAAAAAGAATTAGTAAAAAAATCAGACTTTTTCCAGCAGTCATTTATTTTTTTTAGATAATTATTTACAAGTAAAGGGATTTGTTCAAATTCATCTTGTGTCAAAATATGTTCAAAATCTAAAACTTTGATATTAGATTTTTTGATAATATTTAGAGATTTTTTACTCCATACTGCAGGTCTTCGTCTATTTACTAATATTATATTTCCATCATAACTTTTTAAATTCTTCAATAAATTATCCCACAACTCTGGATTAAATTCTAGAAGAACAATAGATTTTTTGTTAGATTTATCAAGTTCTAGCCGTGTATTCTCGAAAAATCCTATAAAAGACTCGATGAGTTTTTTAATTTTTAAATAATTATTTTTTGATAATGTAAAAGTAATTGGGATTTTAAAGATGTTGTATTTGATGGTGATATTATCCCACAATAATTTTTCTTCAAATTGATTTTCATAAAAAAATGTCTCAATTTTATTTTCTTTAATTATAGTATTAACTATTTTTTTAAAATAATTACTACTAAAAATTTTAGTAGGATTTTCATGATCAATTATTCGTTTAATAATTACAAATTTGACTAAATTTGGTATTAAATACGATAATAATTCATGTGTATCAAATAATTTTAATAAATCTATTCCTTCAAATTTTAACTCATTTGAAATTGTTTTAAAATCATATAAGAAATTAAATCCTTTATCAAATAGATCTAATCGTTCATCTTGATCAATTAAATCATCTGCAATTGTATGAACAATTTTTTGTGAACTAAGTTCCTTATGGACATCTGTACTAAATGAAAAAATCTTTGCATCTTTATCCAAGAGAATATTTTTTGGAAATAATTTTATGTCAGAAATATTTTGAATTAAAATAACTTTTAATGACATATAACAAATGAATTATTTCAAGTACTTATTTAATCATATTTTATAGAAATTATTTGATTGTGGGTATTGGTAGTGGAATAATAAATTTTCCACCCTTTTCTCGGAAATTTTTTTCTTTTGATAAAATCTCTGATTCATAATTCCATGCTAATAATAAAGCCACATCACCTTGATTATGTATAGTGTCTGGAGGAACTATTGGGATATGAGTTCCTGGTGTAAACTTCCCTTGTTTGATGGGGGTTGTATCGATAATAAAATCAAGTACAGTGTTATCAATTTGGCAATAATTTAACAATACATTCCCTTTAGCAGTAGCACCATATCCAAATATTGATTTATTTTTAGATTTAAAATCCATCAAAATACTCATTATTGAATTTTTTAAATTTTGGACATTGGTTGAAAATTTTTGATATGTTTCAATTTCATTTAATCTATACTTATGTTCTAATTTGATAAAATCGTTTAATGAATTTCTAATTTTAAAATTATTTTTTTTAGAAATAAAAATTCTTATGGTTCCACCATGTACCAATTGTTTTTGTATATCAAAGACTTCTAATCCAAAACGATTTACTAAATTTATTACAGGTAAAATTGAAAAATAGGAAAGATGTTCATGGTAAATTGTATCAAACTCTAAGTTTTTTATAAGATCTATCAAATAAGGTACTTCAAAAATAAATACTCCTTTATCACCAATCAAAATTTTTATCCCTTTCATTAAATCATGTAAATTTTCTATGTGACCAATCACATTATTTGCAACTACTACAGATGCATTATGTGATTTAGCAATTTCTTGTGCAATATTGGATGAAAAAAATTCATTTCTTGTAAGAATATTTGATTCGTTTGCAAGTTTAGCTAAATTTGAAGCAGGTTCAATTCCTAAAATTGATGCTCCCAATTTCTTAAATTCAGAAAGTAGAGAGCCATCATTACTTCCTATTTCCACTACAAAAGGGTCATCATCTTTTAAAAATTCATTAAAAATATCTTTGGCGTATTTTCTAAAATGCTCTACAATTGGTTTGCTTGCACTAGTCATGTATAGATAATGTTTGAAAAGATGTTCCTTGTTTACAATGTCTACTAATTGAACTAGGGAGCAATCACTACACCAAAACAATCTAAGAGGGAATTTTCCTTCTGTATTTTTTAATTGAGTTTTATCAATTAATGCATTTGCAGGAGGTTGAAGTCCCAAATCCAAGATTAAATGTAAATTTTCATTTGAGCATATTCTACATTTTTTTATTAATTTGTAATTTTCCATACAGATTTCACAACTTTTTATATTTTAGATTATTAAGGTTCTCTTACGATTTTATTGTATCCTGTAAGTTTAGATAAAGAAATTAATAATTTATCAAATTTTTTATTAAGATTAGAATCATTTGCTTCAGATGGGATTTTTAAAGTACCACAAAATGAGGTCATGATTTCATTATCACGTATTTTTCTTTTTTGCTGAATAATTGATCTTTGTTTTCTTATATGACCACTAAGTTTTAGAATTGATCCATAGCTCTGGAATTTTTTTAATAATAGCCCTTTTGATGCAAAAAAAGCTAACATTGCAAATTCAATTATAATTAGAGAGGGAAATAATTTCAATAATGTTTTGATTGAATAGTTTTTTAGTAAAACTAACCATCTGTTTCTCTCAAGTAAATAAAATACTTGGGGACTCCATTTCCAATGAGCGCTGCCATGATGATGGATAATGGTATCTGGAACATAGTACGATTTGTAACCAAAAATTCTAGCTCTCCACCCAAGATCTAATTCTTCATGATATGCAAAAAATGTTGAATCAAACAAGCCAATCTCATCAAAAATTTTCTTAGGTGCAAACATGCAAGTACCTGAAGCATAGCTTATCTCTTCTTGTGTATTGTATTGGCCTTCATCTTTGATACCTTTATCTCGTGCAAACCCAAATCCAAAAATATTGATCATGCAACCTGTACCATCAAGAATTGTAGGATCTTTAAATTTCAAGGATTTTGGTTGATATAATGCCTCACCAGTTTTTTCATAAGCTTTAAAGAAATTTTCTAACCAATTAGAGATTACCACTAAATCATTATTTAACAATACAACAAAATCACCAGATGCATTTCTAATTCCAATATTCAGACCTTCTGGAACACCAACATTTTCTTTATTAAGAATAAATTTAAAATCAGGATATTGTTTTGAAAAATATTCACCACTTCCATCAGGAGAATTATTATCTACAATAATTATTTCATAAGGTGAATGTGTTTCTTTAATAATAGAATCTATGCATTCTTTTAGAAAAAATTTTCCATTATAGTTTAAAATAATTATAGAGGTAAGATTTGATTGATTATTCAACATAATATTCATCTATTCTAGATATATCATTTTATAGTATTGCATAATCGTTAGAAACGAAGGAGTTTTATTTTATGGCAAATAATGTTGATAAGATCACAAAGGAGGTTGAGGCCATGTACAAGAAATACCCTTATCCTTCTCCATCGACTGATCCTAGTCAAACTAACGAATTACTAAATCTTTTACGAATTTATGAGCTAGAAAGTAAAGTGAAATTAGAAGATAAAAAAATTTTAGATGCAGGTAGTGGAACAGGACATAGAATTACAAATGTGGCACAATTTTATAAAAAATGTAATTTTCATGGAATAGATATTTCTAAAAAATCATTAGAGATTTCAAATGAATTAAAAATTCAAAGAAATATTCAGAACATTGAATTTCAAAAAGGAAATTTAATGAGTGATCTTTCAAAAATTGGAAAATTTGACATGATTCTATGTATGGGAGTACTACATCATTTATCAAATCCATCTAAAGGCATAAAGAATATTCTAAATGTGTTAGAAAAAGATGGAATAATTTTCCTCTATCTTTATGGTAAATTAGGAGGACATAAACGAATGTTGAACAAAAAGCTTGTTTCTATATTATTAGGAAAAAAGAGTTCAGACTATGAATCAGGCATAAAATTAGTTAGAGAATTAGGTCTAAACAAATTTGAGTATGGTTGGAATTTAAATTTTAAAAATGAGAAAGAAGAAGATTCTCTTATTGTAGATTACCTATTACATGCAAATGAAGTTCTATATGATTTTGATGATATTGAAAAATTATTTAAAAATACAAACCTCTATGGTTATTCATTTTTTGGAATAACAACAGGAACTCAAGGTTTTCTTTTTGACTCAAGTTTTGAGTCTAAAAAGAAATTATCAATTCCACAAACAAACATTACAAAATTTTTGAAATCAGATCATTCAATTAAATATTATAAATCATTAGACATAGAAGATAGATGTAGAGTGATGGATATTCTCTATGAACCAAATGGATATACAATAATTGGTTTTACAAAACAAGCATTTGAAAAATTATCAAATGAAAGATTAAAGAAAAATTTTATCAAAATAAAATGATCATTGATTAGAAGAAATTAATTTCGGATCTTCTTTCTGTATTAATCTAAACAGATTATCTAATGATTCATCTAATGTATGTAGATTAATTCCATTTTTTTGTATTTTTGAACAATCTAAACATGTTTTAGTTGGTCTAGGTGCATATTGATTAAGTTCTTTGGATGAGATTTCAGTGATTAAATTTTCTGAAAAACCAAATTTTTTAGCAATTTCTTTAGCAAAATGAAATCTACTGATACATGTAATATCAGTTGAATGGAAAGTTCCTACAAGATTTTTCTTCAAAGAGTCAAAAATAATTTTTTCAAGGTTATCAACCAAAGTGGGATTGCTAAATTGATCATTTACTATTTTGAGAAAATTATTTTGTTGTAATTCAGATAGTATCCATAGGAAAAAATTAGTTCGTTTTAGGTATAATGATCTAGATGCTAGAGTATTTTTTGGAATATACCCATAAAGAAGGTTAGTACGCAAAATTAAATAATCATTTAAGTTTTTTACTTCATTTTCACTTTCAAGTTTTGTTTTTCCATAATAATTAACAGGTTTAGGTTCATCATTTTCTTTATATTTTTCTTCTTTTCCATTAAAAATTCCATCTGTAGATATTTGGATCAATTTACATTCTAATTTTTTACAAATTTTAACTAAATTTTTGGTACCTGTTACATTCACTAGATATGATTGTTCTTTGAATTTTTCACAGTAATCTACATCAGTAATTGCAGATGTATTAATTATAAAATCAGGTTTAATTTGTAAAAGTTTTTCACAATTTTCTAGTTTTGTTATGTCAATTTTTATTAATTTTACATTAGATGAATTAACATTTGTTTGATTAAATGTTCCAAAAATTTCAAAATTATTTATGCTGTTGATTAACTTATTTCCCAACAAACCACTAGCTCCAATAACACATACTTTTTGCAACAATTGGAAAAATGTAATAATAATTAATTAAACTATACTAAAAATTATTCTTTTTTATCATGAATTTCAGAAATAACAACAGCAATTGCATAAGATTTTTCATGACTTACAGATACTAAGAAATCATATGGAGAATTTTCAATTAATTTGACTATGGGTTTTGAATTTTCATGATCAGTCAAAATATCTAAAAAGCTTACTGATTTATTTATCGATTTGATTACTGATTCTTTTATGGCAAATTTTGTAGCAAATGATTGATCTGAATTCTTTTGATTTAAACAATAGTTAACTTCAGAATCATGAAAAATTTTTTTATAAAAATTTTTATTAGTTTCAAATGGTTTTTCTTGAAAACGATTAACTTCAATAATATCAATCCCTAGTCCCATTTTTTCAAACATAATCAAAATATCAAGAAGGTTTATTTATTATCTATTGATTTTCGCAAATGTATTGTACAATGATGAAGAAATAAAAAATATGATTAGAAACATATTCTTTGAAGTGTTTTTAAATTTGTCTGAAAAGGACTTTGGATGGGAAAAAGAACAAAAAGATTATGAAAATTGGGATTCTTTTGCCCAATTGAATCTAATTACTTTTGCTGAAGCGAAATTTGATATTACATTTTCATTAGAAGAATCTATGGAAATAAGATCAGCCAATGATCTATTAGATTCCATAAAATCTCATTTAAAATGAACATAATTAATCATCTAAAAAATAATGTAGAAAAATATTCTGTAAAAGTTGGATTTATTGATGACAAAAAAAGTATGACGTATCAAGAGATGTATGAACAGGTAGAAAAATTTTCTAATTCTAGTTTGTTTTCTAATGAAGAAAAAGTAGTTAGTTTAATTTCTGAAAATTCTCTAACATTTGTTATTGCATACTTAGGAATAATTAATTCCGGAAAAATAGTTCATTTAATCTCTCCTAACATTACTGAGAAAAATTTTGTAGATCAAATAATATCTTCAAGATCAGAAATAATAATATGCTCAGATAATACTAGGGGGGATTTTTCAAATTTTAAAACTGAAACACCAATTTTTGAATTTAGTGAAGTGATTTCTAAATCAACTAAGGGGAAAAATACATCTAAGATTAATGATATTGCTTATTTGATATACACTTCAGGTACAACTGCTGAGCCTAAAGGGGTTCCAATATCACATGACATGGTAGAATTTACTACAAAAAATATGATCAATGTTTTAGGATACTCGGATATGGATGTAAATATAATACCTCTGCCACTTCATCATTCTTTTGGTTTAGGATGTCTACATGCTTCTATACATGTTGGCGCTACTATGGTTTTATTAAAAAATGCAAATAATTTAGAATATGTATTACAGGCATTGGAAAAAAATAAAGCTACAACTTTGGCTGCGGTTCCTCCTACTTTAACAAAATTTCTAAAGTCTGATATGAATTCTTTAAATGATTATTTTTCAGACATAAGATTAATCATTACAAACAGTACACAGATTCCTAAAAATACAGTAAAAGAGTTTAAACAAATTCTAAAAAAAGGGAATTTAGCTACATATTATGGTCTCACCGAAGCATCGCGTTCAACTTTTATGATCTTTGACAAAAATTCAAATCGAGATGAATCTGTAGGGAAAACACCTCCAGAAGTTACAATAAGAATTGAAAATACTAATAATGATAGCTCAAAAATTGGCGAAATTTTGATTCGTGGAAAAAATGTTATAAAAAATTATTGGAATAATCCAAATGCAGATGAAAACTTAGAAGATGGATGGTTACATACTGGAGATGTAGGTTATCTGGATGAAGAAAACTATCTTTTTCTTAAAGGACGAAATGATGATGTAATTAACGTTGGGGGAGAAAAAGTAATTCCATACGAAATTGAGGAAATTATAAAAGAAATTTCTGAGGTAGAAGATGCAGTTGCATTTGGAATAAATCATGAAATATTTGGACAAATAATCAAACTAAATGTATTAAAGAAAGAAGATTCAGATTTGGACAAGTCTAAAATTTTGAGTTATTGCATGAAAAACCTAGAAAAATTCAAAATTCCTTCCAAGATTGAGTTTGTAGATAAAATTTCTAAAAATGAATACGGAAAAGTTAAACGCTATATGCTAAAATAATTATAGATTACGATGACTGGTTTGGACAATTTTAAATCAAATGAAAAAGAGTTGATGGATTTTTATGGTTACAAGGGTACTTTTGGTCGAATAAAAATAAGAATAAAATTCTTCAATAGTTGGTTTTACCATTCCTTAGCATATTCATCACCAATACCTTCTTGGGTTATTAGATTTCAAAGAAGAAGAGGAGTCAAAATTGGCAAAAATTGTCACATTTCACCTTATGTTCTCATAGATCTACTACATCCAGAATTGATTAAGATTGAGGATAATGTAACTATTAGTTCTAATTCAATGATCTTTGCACACATCAATCCTACATCAAATGAATTTTTAAAAAATCATGGTTATCCAAGAACAATTAAACCAGTTGTAATCAAAAAAGGTGCCATAATTAGTGTGGGTTGTATAATTATTGCAGGGGTCACAGTTGGAAAAAACTCCATTGTAGGTGCAGGAAGCGTTGTAAATCAAGATATTCCAGATTATTGTGTTGTCGTAGGAAATCCTGCAAGAGTTGTAAAAAAAATTGATCATTGAATGTCTTGAGATATAAATAATAACATTACAAATATAGTCCAAAATACAAAAAATCACAATGGAAAAAATTCCTGAATTTATTAAAATAAAAGATATAGAGAAAACCGTAGATAATTTAAGTAATTATATTAAAAGTGAAGTTTTTGAAATTTTTCAAAAAAAAGGAGTAGTGTTAGGATTAAGTGGAGGTGTAGATTCTGCTGTAACAGCTGCTCTATGTGCCAAATCTTTAGGTTCAGATAAGATTCTAGGATTAATTATGCCTGAAAAAGAATCAGGTTCAAGTAGTCAACAACTTGCACAGCAAGTTGCAAAAAAATACAACATAGAAACAAAATTAATCGATATAAGTAGAATTTTAGAATCATTTGGAGTTTATCAAACTAAAGAAAAAATTGTAAAAGAAAAATTTTCAAGTTTTAATTCTACATGTAAATATAGAGTGGTTGTACCACCAAAATTAGAAAATAATATCGGAATTCCATATTTAGAAATTCTTGATGAAGAAAATGAAAAACATAAAGTAAAAATATCGTCCTCTGAATTTCTTACATTAACTGCAGCAACTTCCATTAAACATAGAGTACGAATGGCTACATTGTATTTCCATGGAGAGAAAAATAATCTCGCTATTATTGGAACAACAAACAAATCTGAATATTTACAAGGATATTTTGTAAAATATGGGGATGGTGGTTCAGATATAGAACCATTAGTAAATCTTTATAAATCTCAGATTTATCAATTAGGGGAATTTTTTAATGTACCTAGAGAAATTTTAACAGCAGATGCATCTCCTGATGTATGGAGTTTTACCACTAATGATGAAGAATTTTTTTATAGTGTTCCATACAATATTGTAGATTTGATTCTATATGCAAGAGAAAATAGTTTATCAGTAAATGAGATTCAAAAGTTTTCACAAATACCAAAAGAACAAATTGAAAATTTAATTCGATTTCAAAATCAAAAACAGAAAAAAAGTCAACACATGCGAGAAAGCCCCCACTCTTGGATTCCAGATGTTTAAGGAATTAATTCCAGGTTAGTGTCCAAGGTTGAGGATGAAGAGTTCGATCATTAACTAAAGGTTCCCACCAATTTTGATTATTTTGATACCAAGTGACAGTTTCTTCTAAGGCTTTTTCAAATTCGTATGTAGGAGACCATCCTATTTCTTTATGGATTTTTTCGGAATCAATGGAATATCTTTTATCATGACCTGGTCGATCAGAAACAAATTCAATTAAATCTAAAGATTTATTCATTTTTTGTAATATTTTTTCTACTATCTTTTTGTTTGAAATCTCATTCCAAGATGAAATATTGTAAATTTCACCAGGTATGCCCTTTTTTACAAGTAAATCTATTGCCAGCACATGATCAATCACATGTATCCAACTTCTAAGTTGGCTTCCATCACCATACAATGGAATTTGAAGATTTTTTTGAGCACGAATAATGGTTTTGGGTATAAGTTTTTCTGGAAATTGAAATGGACCAAAATTATTTGTACATCTAGTAATAATACAATTATTTTTGTAAGTTCGTACATATGATTGGACTAAAAGATCTGCAGATGCTTTTGTGGCTGAATAGGGGTTACTTGGGTTTAGATTATCTTTTTCTAAGAATGGTTTTGCATTATTCTCTAAATCACCATAGACTTCATCTGTTGATACATGCACAAATAATTTTTCATTATTTTTAGATGCCTCCAATAAAGAATAAGTTCCAATTACATTAGTTTCTATGAAAGGCTTAGGATTTGAAATGCTTCTATCGACATGAGTTTCTGCAGCAAAGTTAATTATTACATCAACATCTTTAGAAAGTTTTTCCACTATGTCTAAATTTGAAATATTTCCTTCTACAAAACTATAATTTTTATCATCATCCAACATTTCAAGATTAGCTTTGTTTGATCCTAATGATAAATTATCAATGTTTATAATTTCATCCTTAGGGTTTTTCTCAAAATGATTTCTGATAAATGTACTTCCAATAAAACCAAATCCGCCACAAATTAAAAATTTCATTTTATCACTTATATATCGAAATTCCAATCATATGTTTTTTTTGTTCGTGGATCAATAATTGATGAATCATTAAAATCTAATCTCTGTTCATCAGGATTTTCATAATCATATAAATTTGTCAAAAAATAAATTGTTTCTGAAGGAATATCACTTACAGTTTTAGTGCCATGCCAAAAATGTCCTGGAACTTTCACAATTTTTAATTCATCATCACCTGCTATAATCTCAACTAGTTTTCCAAAAGTTTTAGAATTTTTATCACCATCATAAATACAAATTTTCATTTTTCCCTTAGTGACCATAAAATAATCTGTTTGGTTACGATTATGTCTATGCCAAGCACGGATAACTCCAGGATCGCTCTTAGAAAGATTGATCTGTTTAGGGATTACATCTTCAAAAAAATCAATCCAATCAGATCGGAATATTTCAGTAACAAAACCTCGATCATCATAATTTATTTTTGGAGTGAGTGTTTTTACACCTAAATCATAATTTATTATGTTTAATTCCACATATTATAATTACAGTATCTTATTATAATTATATTGATTAAATATAAAAAAAATCAGCATTTTTCTCTCACTACACTTACAATTGAAAAAAGAATTGTAGCAGTTATTAATAAAATCGTACCTAAAATTACACCACCTATTCCAATTAAAGCAATATTAGTCATTACAATTTTCTCCTCAGAATAGATCTGCATTGTCCAACCACCAAAAATTAAACCTAACGTAAGAAAAAATAAACCAGTTAACCCATAATAAAGAAGAGGGCGTTCTATGGCCACATGTTTAATGGTACTCATAACAACGGATGTTCCATGTGAGAATGGTTCTTGAGAATGCGCATTATCTTGATAACTTATAGTAATAGGAATTTCTGTAATTCTCATTTTATTTTTTGAAGCTTTAATTAAAATTTCTGTAGATATGCCCATTCCTGATTCTGTAGGAAATATTTCCTGTAACATCTTTTTAGAATAAGCTCTGAATCCGCTTTGAGAATCAGTGATATTAGAACCAGTCATTACATTAGTAAGACCTGTAATTGTTTTAATTCCAATTTGTCTATATTTTGGTAAATCTTTTGTTTCACCCAAAAATCTTGAGCCAATTACAAGATCTGCCTTATTTTCTAAAATAGGTTCAAGAATAGAATCAATATCAGATATATCATGTTGCCCATCCGCATCAAAAGTAACTAAAATATCACCACCAATTTTTTTAGATTCATTAAAAATTGTCTTTATTGCAGATCCATATCCTTGATTTTTTTCATGTTTAACTAGATTTGCTCCCAAGGAAGAAACGATTGTTGACGTCATATCTGAAGAACCATCATCACATACAATTACAACATCATATTTTTGAATCAATTTTGCAACAATTGATCCAATATTTTTCTCTTCATTGAATGCAGGAATTCCAATCATGACCTTCATGTAATGATTAAATTAATATTGATTATTTAAGTTGCAAATATTTAATTTTCAAGATTTAAAAGGTAGTTATTTAAAACTCAGAATTTGTAATCAAATATGAAGAAGAAGATATTATTTTGGATAAATGGATTCATGTTACATTTTGAATTAGCATATTACTTACAACAACAAATTGATGATGAGTTTTATGCAATTATTGATATCAATAATAATCCAAAAAAAATGTTTTTAAAACAAAAACTAGTTAATTTTAAAAAAACATGGTATTTTCATGACAATGTTAAGAAAACAATCAAAAGTCCTGATTTAAAATATATAGCAAATTTTGAAAAAAAATATCAAATTAACTTATGGAAATTAGCAATTAATGAAAGGCATTTTTATAGATTTAACAAATTTTATAAATTCACTAAAACTGAAATACTACAATTTTTGGAACAAGAATGTAGATTTTTTGAGAAAATTATAGAACAAGTTAAACCTGATTATTTACTTACTTATGACCCTCCATTTCATTATCAAAAATTACTTTTAGAACTCTGTAAAGCAAAAGGTGTCAAGATTTTATGCATATATTATACAAGATTAAAAGGAAATAGCATCATTGCATCTAATGGAAATACATTCAACTTGCCACAAAATTTAGATCTTATAAAGTTGGAAAAAAATCAAATTAAAGAAAGTATTGGGAATGTAAAACATATTTCGGAATATTCATCAGTTAGCAAAACGTGGAATGACAAACGAGCTTCATCTAAATTGGAAAAAATTAAGGCATTAAAAGACTACATTTTATTATCTGATTCTAATAATACACAATCAAATTTTACTTATTATGGTAGAACTAAACCAAAAGTTATTTTATATAACTTATTATTAATCATTAAACAAAAATATAGAGAATATTTTATGCAAAAAAATCTAGTTGAAAAAATAGATTTGAATATACCTTATGTTTATTTTCCAATGAACATAGAAGAAGAAGCTAGTACATTGCATTATGCACCTTTTTTTACAAATCAAATTGAAGTGATAAGACATGTTGCAAAATCTCTGCCCATTGGCTACCATTTGTATGTAAAAGAACATCCTCATGCAAAACACAGAGGATGGCACAAAACAGATGAGTATAAAGAAATTATAGATATTCCAAATGTAACACTTGTACATCCTTCATTTTCTTCAGAAGATTTAATGAAATACAGTAAATTAGTGATCACTATTAGAGGAACAGGATCTTTTGATTGTTTGTATCAAAATAAACCATCAATAGTTTTTGGAGATGTTCCTTTTTCAATTATACCATCGGTGTTTACAGTTAATTCATTAGTAGAATTGCCAAAAACAATTAGAACAGCATTAGAAACTACAGTAAATCCAGATTATCTTCAAAAATACATAAAATTAATTGAAGAAAGATCAATTAATTTTAGTATGATGGATTGGGAAATTCTAAGAAATAATCAATTCTTTTCCAATAATACTCTTTCAGATATTGATATTTCTGAAGATAGTGTAAAACAATTTTTTAATAATACTAAAGAATATTTTAAACCGTTGTTGAATGCACATTTAGAAAAAATTGTCAATGATTAAAATAATATTTTTAAACATAATACATTAAACATCACAGAATTTGATAAATACATGAAAAATTAGATTAACTATAAAAAAAATTAATTTTTAATATTTTGTAATTTAGGCATTAACAATAATGACTCGATTATAGTAGACAAGAGATGACCAACAGATATTCCTATTATTCCATAAGAGGGTCCCAAAATTACTATAGCCACAATAAATGTGATAAAAGATACAATTTTACCATAAAGAAGACGTTTACTTTTTTCTTGTCCCAAAAATTCTGATGTATAAATTCGGGTCATAGTCATAGGAATTATACTGAAACTAAGTATTCTAATTGCATCTACAGCCTCAACATATTCTTCAAAAAATAACGGAATAATTATTGGGGAAATAAAAAAACCAATACAAGCTAATCCTATTGCAACAAAAAATGTAATTAATTTTAATTTTTTATTTTTTTCACCTTGTGCATCATGAGGAACAATGTATTTGAAGACAATTACAGAAAAAATTAGTCCTAAACTTACAGCTTGTATTGCTAAAGAAAAATTTCCTAAAACTCCAAATCCTAAAAGTGGGACTATGATAAATTTATTTAAATGTACATTTAACTTATTGAAGATTTCTATAAGATAATTATCAATAATAAATTTGAAATGGTTTCTCAATAAACTAAAATTTATTTTTGTATTTTTGAATCTCTTATAGATAATTATTGTGAAAAAAACATACGTTATAGATAATGCAAAAATAATTCCTTCAACACCAAATATATAAAAAAAGAATAATCCCAATCCTAAAGTTAATACTTTCTGTAACAAAACATGTTTTGAATATAACAAAAAGTTTTTTCTGCCTAAAATTTCACCTATAGACAAAATATTGATCACATATGCAAAAAGAAGAAAAATAATATCAGATCTATAAAATAAAATCATTATGATAAAAGATGCAACAATTGCAAGCAAAAGAGAAATAAAATACAGAGTAGATTCAATTTTGACATTTTTTGATGTTAAAACTGTAATTGAATTTTGAGAACCTAATACTACAAATGCACTAGCAGTTCCAGCAATTCCAATGAAATAAAAAAGTTCACCAAATTCATCTGGAGAAATTTGTGATGCTAAAAAGAACCAAAAAATAGAGGTTATAAGAGTCCCAATAACATCAGTACCACCTATAAGTAAAATAGATCTTAATTTTTCTAAACCCAAGGCTAATCAACGTTCTTTTAATTATTTAGTTTATCAAACTTTAGTTTAATTGTATTTTATTGGTATATACTACGAAATATAAAATAATTAGTACGGAAAAAATAATTCATGATTTTAAATTTAATTCCTAAAAAAAATAGGACAGAAATTGCATTATTAGCAATTTTTTCTGTTGGTGTAGTAATTCGTATTTATTATTTTCCATTTGAATTACCTCTCACCATAGATGGATTAGATAATTTTACATATGCAACGGCAATAAACTATTTTGGTCATTTACCAACAGAATGGACTCCTCCAAGTAATGGATGGCCAATATTTCTATCATTTTGGTTTTCAATTATCAATTTAGATAATACATTGCAGTACATGCAATTACAAAGAATTATCTCAGTAATTTTATCTACTTTAACTATAATTCCAATTTACTTTTTATGTAAAAAATTTTTTGATAAAAAAATAGCATTAGTGGGGACAACATTATTTATTTTTGATCCACGAATTATATTAAATTCATTATTAGGAATACAAGAACCATTATTTATTTTGCTGCAAATATCCTCACTTGTAATTTTTTTGAAATATGATAGAAAGTGGATTATATTATCATTTGTTGTTGCATCATTTGCAACCATAGTTAGAGCAGAAGGAATTTTTCTTGTTTTGACTTTAACAATATTATTTTTTATTAGATTTAAAATTTCAAAAGAAATTCTTAAAACATACATACCATGTATTGTAATTTTTCTTTTAATTTTATTTCCAATTATGACTTATAAGATTGAAGTTACAGGTAATGAAGCAATGTTTCAAAGAGTTGCATATGGTACTAATCAAATTTTAACAAATACTAGTCAAGAAGGTACAAATGAAATTATTGAAGGGGTAAAACTATTTGTAAAATATTTAGGATGGATAATGATTCCAATTTTTATAGTATTTCTTCCATTTGGTGCAATTCAATTTATTAAAAAAAGAACTAAAGAAACAAACTTCATCATAGTATATTTGATAGTGGTGTCTATGCCAATATTATATGGATATATCATGCAAGCTCAAGATACAAGATATTTGTATATTTTATTTCCAATTTTTTGTTTAATCTCTTTGTTTGCTGTAAAAAAATACATTGCAAAATTTCCTAGAAAAAATATTATATTATTTATAATGATTGTAGGAATTTTAATTAGTTCAATTGGTTTTTATGAATATAAAAAAATAGATTATGAAAAAGAAAGAGAATTTAATATAATTGCTAAAAACATACCAGTGATTCCATCTGGACTTAACTATCATCCTTCAGAAACAAAATATTTAGGAGTTGCAGAAATACCTAATGAATGGCCTTTTCTATTTAACGATGAATTACGGAAAACAAAAGTAATTTCGACAAGCAATTATGAAAACTTAGAAGATTTTATTTCAAATTCTAGAGAGAATTTAACTCATTTAATAGTAGATGAGAATTCGGATTTGCCAGAATTTTTACAAAATGTTTACTATAATGAAGAAAGGTACGAGTATCTCATTAAAGAATTTGATTCAAAAGAAAATGGTTTCAAACATCATATTAAATTATTTAAAATAGATTTTAAAAAATTTGATTCAATAATTCAGAAATAAATTTAATTTTATATTTCACAATATTGCAAAAAAAGATTCATTAGAATTAATCAAAAAATATAATTAGAAAATTTAGATTCAAATAACTCTTAATTAGATTATTTCACTTTTTTATTTTTTGTGAATTTAGTAATTTGCGTTTTTAAAGAGAATGGATTATATCTAAATGATAAATATATTTGTGATCTTTTTTTACCAACAGAAAAATCACCACGTCTATGAAAAGCAAGACCATCAAATATTACAAGAGTATTTGCAGGTACTATTGCTTTAATATTATTATTTTCTAATCCCAAAAAAGATTTTTCATTGTCGTTTATTTGTAAGAAAGAATATTTTAATTTCTTATACGTAATACTTTTTTTATATTCAATCCAAAGTCTCTTAAGAGAAAGATGGTGTGTTCCAGGTGAAAAATTAAACGGAGCAGATTTTTCCGAAACATCAGACATGAAATAAAAAACTTTAATGGAATGATAGAAAAGATCATAATGTAATTTTTCTGCATTAGCAGGTTTTGGTTTTCCCGTCTTATTTTCTGAATGACTAATTTCATCAAACCATGCAGCATTAGGAGTAACTTTTCGAGCTTCTCCGGCATAAACTAAATCTAAAAGATGTTGATTTGAAAGAAAATCTTTTGTAATGGGTAAATTTGCATCTATTATTTTAGAACTGAATTTATGTCGAGTAATTAATGAATCCTCATCTTTTACTTCAGAATAAATTCCACCAAGATTTTTGGCATTATTAAATTCATTTTTTAAAGCTTCAAATTTATCATTTGGTAAAAAATTTTTAATAAAAACAATACCATCTTTTCGAAGAATCTTTTGTTCTTCACTTAAATCTGAAAATAGGATGGTTGCACGTAAATTATGTAAAAAACGAGTTAATAAAATACGAAATACCTGAAGTCCAAATAAATTTAAAATATTATTATCAATTATCTTCTCACCTGAAAAAATACCTGTCATTTTTTCATGAAAATGTGTCATCTTCATTTTTTATAAATATCAATATAATAACTTTTTTTCTATTTTTAAAATTAGAAATATACTCAAATAATTAAAAATAAAAATCCATATATTTCATTTTTGAAATTTTAAATAATTCTATTTATATTAATTTCTCTACATAAATATAATCCAAAAAAAAATATTTTTTGAAAATGAAAAATACAAGAGATGTAACTATCAAAGATAAATTAAGGTTGTATTATGATATTGAATTATTAAAACTAAAAAACATAAAACGAGACTATAAAATTATTAATCAAGAATATAATGATGGGTTCTGGAGTGGTAAATCTGCAGATACTGCAAATTTTGAAACATGGGTAGGGAATTATGGTAATAGCGCAGAACAAGTTCGCATTTATGTTAGAGATGGAAAATTCTTCAAAGGTACAAAAAAAGAATATGCTGAAGAATATTATCTTCAGTTAGATAATGTATTAGAGCAATACAAAAATGAATCAATAGTAGAACTTGGATGTGGGAGAGGACATATTTTGTTTAGACTTTATCACAAAAACTGTAAAAAATTAACAGGTTATGATATTTCAGAAAATGCAATATCACAATTACAAGAATATTGTACCCAAAAAAAATATCCAATTAATTTTGATGTGCAAGATCTAAACAAACCATTTTCTCCAGAAATAATTAAAAATAAAATAGTATATACCCACACATGTTTAGAACAACTAAAAAACTACATGCCAAATGTACTAAAAAATATCATAAATGGAAAACCAAAACTTGTAATTAATTTTGAGGTTGATTATGATTCTTCCCCATTCATAGTCAAAGAATATTTTAAAGCAAAAGACTACCAAAATAATCTTGTTCGGGAATTAAAAAAATTAGAAAAACAAAATAAAGTAGAAATAGTATCAATTAAAAAATTCTCACTTGCATTATCTCCAACAAATAGACTATCTACAATTATCTGGAAAATTAAATAATATTTAATAAATTTAGATTTTAATAATTCTCATCATAACATGGTAGTCATAAACAATAAAGGTTTACAAAAAATGAAAATTTTATTAATTAAGATTTTTAGTCATAGAAAACCCTATAAATAATGATTATTTAGATTATGAATTGTATTAGGATTTTTTCCTTTTTCGAAGATTTTCTAAATCTAATTTTCTAACACGATAAATTTCATAAGATACTGTAAAACCCATGAGTATAGAGGCTATAGGTAAAATTAATTCATGATTATTAACAAAAGAAATTATAATCAATACATATCCTATCACAAAAGTAAAATGATCAAGTTTAAAAATATCTCTACCACCTTTTCTAATTTCAAATAATTCATACATTAATGTAAAAGAAAAGCAAAGAAAACTCAATAATTTAAGTTCAAAAATATTTGTAGGAAGAACAGCTAAAAGTAATGGAAATCCTATTAAAAAAGATAAATGATCAGGTTTTTTGAAAAATCTAATTGCTCTAGGTAACTTCATAAAAAATGTGAGAAAATGAGTTAAAAAAACATTTGTAAATAATCTATATTATAATTTAATACAGTAAATTATCTTTAAATGAAATTTTTCAATTTCAAGAATAATTTGTAACTAGTATTTATTAAGCAATTTGCAAGTTAATAAAATAATGAATGAAAGTTGGATAAGACGTAGATGGTGGGAATTTAGACAGGGTCACAGCATATATCTGATTTTTCTTCTAACATTCATGAATTTTATACTAATATCTTATAGATTGTTAATTGAACGAATTACAATATTCAAAGAATTAATTCCAGATCTATGGATTTTTGCTTTATTATTTATTGTAGTTTATCTACCAGCTGCAGTATTAATTGGTTATTGGCATAGAAAAACACAATTAAGAGTAGAAACTACCATAACACTACAACAAAATCCCATTATGGCTAAAATGTTTAGAACGTTATTAGATGTTCAGACTGGAAAGGCAACAAAAGAAGAGATAGAGGAATTTAGAAATATGTTAATCAAGATAGAGAGAAGATCTAAAGAGTAATGTTCATTCAAAAAAACTTAAGAAAACTTTGGTTAGATACTAGATTAGGAACACAGCAATATCTAATGTTGTTATTAGTGATGGTGAATTTTATTTTAATTATGTACAACTATTTTATTGAGAAAAACACAATGACTGAGAATTTAATTCCCAATTTATGGTTATTCAGCATTATTTTTATTGTATTTTATTTACCAATTTCAATTTTAATTGGAAGGTGGCATACACAAACTCAGCTACACATAGAACAGGATTTAAAAATTCCAGAAAGCCCACTATTAGTCAAAATGTTTAGAACCATATTAGATGTTCAGACTGGAAAGGCACCAAAAGAAGAGATAGAGGAATTTAGAAATATGTTATCAAAAATAGAGGGAAAAAATAGTGATAATAATAAAACTAATAATATTTGAACAGTCTTGCTTTAACTGTTACAAATATAGAGAAATATGATAGATTACTTAAATTACAAGAGAAATTTTTTGATTATAGATGAAAGGAATTATTTTACATGGTGGTCACGGTACACGATTACGTCCTTTAACACATACAGGTCCAAAACAATTACTACCTATTGCCAATAAGCCCATGTCACAATACTGTGTTGAAACACTTGTAAAATCGGGAATTACAGATATTGCTTTTATTATTGGAGGGATAGGATCAAACAAAGTTAAAGAATATTATGGAGAAGGGTGGGAATTTGATGCAAAATTTACATACATTAAACAAGATTCTCCACGAGGTATAGCTCATGCAGTTTCGTTGTGTAAAGACTTTGTTAGTAATGAAAAATTCATAGTATTTTTAGGTGACAATATTATTCAACGTGATATCAATCAGTATGTAAGTGATTTTAAAAAATCTAATTCATTTGCATCTCTGCTATTGTGTAAAGTAAAAAATCCATCACAATTTGGAGTTGCTGAAGTAAAAAATAATAAAATTATAAAAATCACTGAAAAACCAAAAATACCTGCATCTAATCTTGCAGTGACTGGAATTTATTTACTTACTCCATATATTTTTGAAGTAATTAAAAAACTCAAACCTTCATGGAGAAATGAATTAGAAATTGCGGATGCATTACAAATGTTAATTGAAGAAGATAAAGAGATCAGTTATGAAATGATAACTGATTTTTGGAAAGATACCGGTACTCCACAGGATATCATTGAAGCTAACAAGTTTCTTTTAGAAAAAATGCAGGAGTCATTTAGAGGTAAAAAAGAAAAGGGTACCATTTTAGAAGGAAAAGTTATGATTGGTGAAGGGACTATAATTAAAGAAGGAGTAAAAATTATAGGTCCTACAATTATTGGAAAGAATTGCATAATTAAAAAGAATACTATTATTGGACAAAATACAAGTGTTGGAGATAATTCACACATTACTGAAAGTATTATTTCTAATTCAATAATTATGTCAAATTGTATTATTGAAGGAAAAATAAATATGATAAATAGTATTATTGCATCTAATTCCAAAATAATTCAAAAGCAAAAAAATAATGAAAAAAGTTTTCTTTTGGGAGAAGGGACGCAAATCTCAATATGAAAATAATCTAAAATTCAATATTTTATCTTATAATATAATTTTAGAGTTTTGAACTAATTAATTGTGCAATTAATTCAAAATAAGTCTCGTATGTTTCATAAAATTTTTGAAATTCTTTTGTCGTTAAATTAAAATCATTTACATAATTTTGAAGGGATGATAAAATTTGAGCATCATCTCGAATCATATAATATGGTATCAAAAAAGATTGTTTATCAGAAGCTTGCATAAATGCATCTAGTTCATCATTATTAAATTTGAAATTATGTAATGCATTAGTTATATCATTTGATAATGTTTTGAATGTTTTAATTCGTGTAACTGTTGATAAGACATCATAATATTCATCAGCAAACAAAATTACAGGTTTTTTGTAAAATATTGTTTCAAAAGAAGTTCCACCAGATATTGCAATCACTCCTTGACATTTACTAAGTAATTTATCAGTATTAACACTCGGATGGATGAATTTGACATTTGGAATACTAATCAATTTCTTATAATCAGATACTGATCGCCAAAATTTGAGTTTCTGTACAGGGTGTTCTTTTACATATAAGGTGAAATCAATTGGAATAGCTTTTGCAATATTTTCAATTAATGCAATTTGATTTGTATAAAATGGAGAGGTTACCAGGATTCTTGCTTCAGGCTCACTTGCAAGTGGAAAATAAAGAAACTTTTCATCCCCTACAGATTTAATTGAATAATCATCAAGGAATTTTTTTCTTTTTTTAACTTCAAAATTGTTTTGTAATCTAAACTTAATCATGTTTAATTTAGTTTTTCCAATATTTTGATAGGTGGATTCTGTTTCATTAGATAATCGTTTAATATAGTAATTAATTTTTTGTGATAAATTTTTCTTAATATGAATACCTTTTAACAATGAGGATACACTTAATGTTCGATCATTTTTTTTTATAAATTCAGTATCATAAATTTTTGATGATTTTTTAAAACTATTTTTTAATTTTTTGAATTCATCAGAAATTTCTCGATTAACTAAATTTTCAGATAGTGTTAACCTGTCTTTAACATATAATTGATTAAGCATTAAAATTTTTATCCCTAATTTTTTTGCAACTCTATAAAAAAGTAAACTTGAAACATTATCTCCTACTTGTTTCATTATAATTAATTTAGGTTTATTTTTTTCTATAACATCAACAAAAAAAGAAAGTGTATGGTAAATAATAGATAAAATTTCTTTGTCAGTAAATTTATGAAAGTCCACCCAATACTTGTAAAAGCTTCTTTCTGTAAAAATATCTAACCAAATATTAAAATTAAATTTTTCTTCAAATTTCTTTAAATTATTTAAATCAAAAGTGGATTTATTCAAATAGCAATCTGGATAATAAAATAATTTTTGAAAAGAAGTTATTTGTTGATTTTGAAAAAAACTCAGGTCTTGCTTGTCTGAAACAATTCCAATAAAATTGCATTTATCTATTTTTGATAATGCAGATGCTATTCCAAAATTAATGTATGCAGTAGGACCAGAATCAAGCCATACGATAACATTTCCATCTTGTGTGTTTGATTGATTAGAAGAAATATTGCCCATAGCAATAATCGCAGTTATGAATTAATAAATTAAGAACATTATCAGGAATTTTGGAGTTTTTCCACAGCTTCGTATATATCATGAGTAGTTGATTTAGCAGGAATCTTAATCAAATAGGATTTTACTTTAGAAAAGGACACTGAAAGTATATTCTCTATATGATTATGATGTTCTTCAAGAAATTTGGCGTAATCCTCACCGTGCACTTTTTTGAACGCATAAAATGGTTTTGTATATCTATATTCTTGACATTCAAATTCCCAAAAAAGATTTAGTGCAGCTTCTTTTACGGATTCCTCAGCAGTCATTTCTGTAACAATTAGACTATCGCCGGAATATCGTTTGATATGAATTACAAGATTAATGTTGTGTTTAGAAGATATAGTAGGAGTTTCCAAAATATCTTCGATACTAACAGATGTACTTATGCTTCGTGATTTTTTCTTTAGGTAAGATGTTAGAATCTTAAAAAAGAGTTTTTCATTTGTTCCCATATTTTCCTTGATTCTACTTAGGATCTCTGGTCTTTCTGTAATATTATGTCCTTCAAGCTTCACGGGTTTTGGAAAGTTGAGAATTTCACCTTTGTTAGATAATATTGTTAAATCATCACCTAAGAAAGAATACCCATTCATTACCATCTCTAAAGCTAAACTAGTCTTACCCACATTACTGTGTCCAATAATCAAAATACCTTTGTTGTTATTTACCAGACCAGCAGCATGGATAAATGTATGATTCAATGTAGGCAATGTAAAATATAGTAAAGGTTCTAAAACAGATGAAATTAACAATCCGGCCCATCTTTCCTCTTTATTTTTTGCAATATGTGGTAGAGTATCAGACTTAATGTCAGCTACTATTCTACTTACACTTCCAGATAGACCACCATCATACGGCATAGTTCGTGGTGTGCTAATGCTAATGTTATTGTTACTTGAAGAAAATGGATCACCCTCTATAACCAACTCAATTTCATTTGAGTTTAATGATATACCTTCATTATTAATTGAGGTTATGATCATATCTTTATCCTCTAAGTAATACATGCCATCACCTAACATAGTTAAATCACCTGGTAGATCAATTTTCATTCCAACATTTAGGTTAATATTTTTTGTAGAACTATTATCATTTTTTGTATCTTTAAATTCAGCATCAGTTATTTTTGTAACTATTTCACTACCTTTAACTCGGATGCACAATAATCCATGTAAAGAATATGAACGATCATATTCTACATCATCGTTTTGCCTATCCGTCATGAATTGGAGACTAATTCATGGTATTTAATTTATGGTAAAAAAATAGATCTCTTTTAAACTATCAACATACCTAACTCATATCAAATATTTTTAAGATGAGATTCAAATGTAGAAAATTCAAACTCTTGTAAAAGATTGTCAATTTTTGAGAATGTCTTTTCTATGTTATGAAAAGTGATAAAATGATTTTTTTTTGGTAATTTGATTTTAGGAATGTGTTCAGGAGTTAATTCCCAGGAGTGTACGTAAAGACATGCAGGAATATTTTGTTTCTCATATGTTCTAATTGCATTTTTTATTATTCTAAATGGTAAAAAACGAAGATAAAATCCACCAGCAGCAGGAATAGTTTTTCCTAAAAATTTTGTAACCAATAAAGGAAATTCAATTAAAATACCACCATTATTATTTTTTGTTAAATTATTTGAAGTAATTCGATAAGGGGATTTTTCTGCAGATGGAAGTCCATACAAACTAGTTTTAGCAGGCATTACACTACTATCATATTTGTATCCAGCATTAACTAGTTCATCAATTGCCCATGAGCTTTCTTCATTAAGAGAAAATGTGGGCGCTCTAAATCCTAAAACTTTTCTTGAAACAATTTTTTCAAATTGGTTTAATTCTTGTTTAAATGTAAATTGAAAATTTTTGGAATCAAGTCTAGTGTGTTTCATTGTATGAAAACCTATTTCATGTTCTCCAGAAAGAATTTTATCAATTATTTCAGGATTATTCTCTAAAACTTCTCCTACTAGAAAAAAAGTGGCTTTAGAATTATTTTTTCTTAATAATTCAAGAATTTTATCCAATCCTTTAAACATTGTAGGAATTCTTTCTTCCTCAGGTACATAAGGTGAAACAAGTTGAGGATGGTACCAATCTTCAAAATCAATTCCAAGTGTATGCATCAGATATCATCCATGGTAATTCATTATTTTATCTAAGATTTATTTTCAACTATCAATAGTATATGAGAATAAAATTTTATCAGATAACTATTTAATCAAATTTTCAATCTTCTTAACATGACCAAAATTATTATGGTTACAGAATTCAAAAAAAATAGTCCAAATGGTAGTGTAAATAGGCCTAAATGGGAAATAGAGGCACTTCAAAGAAAAGGTTTTACAAATATAGAATTAGTTGATGAATTTAATAAAACAAAAATTAATCAAATTTCAGATGATAGTTTAATACATGCACAACAACTAAGTGGACGACTTTTAAAGAAATCTAAATATATTGTGGATGTTCACGGTTTAGAATATCTTCATTCATCATGGTTGTCTAAAGGATATTCATTTTCTTCATGGAGGCATTGGTCTTTTATAGCAAAAAAATATTTTTACAAAAAATTAGAACATAAAATATTTCGTAATTCAAAACACATTATTTGTGCAGGAGAAAGAATTTTTGATATTGTAAAAGATATTCAAACTGCTACAGTTGTAAGAAATTCTGTTTTCCTTGAAAAATATAAACCAACAAAATGTAAAAAATTGAAAATTGCTTTAGTTGGTCCTTTCCTACCTGGAAAAATAAACTATTTCGGTTTAGATATGATAAAATTTGTTGTAAAACAATCTGAAGATATTGAATTTGTTTTCATAGGACCTACTGATAAAAAATTTAAAGATGCTTTACAATTTAAAAATACCAAGTTTACTGGTAAAGTTGATAATTATATTGAAACTCTAAGAAGTTGTAGTGTTTTATTAGCTCCTTACCCTGACTATGCATACTATCTTGGATCAAAAACAAAATTTTTGGAAGCTGCAGCCTGTGAAATGCCAATAATTACAACACCTGTAGGAAATCTTGATTTTCAAAATGATTATGTTTGTTTGGGTAAAACTAAACAAGAATTAGTAGAACAAATCCATTATTTAAAAAATGAGAGTGTCAGAAAGGATTTAGGTAAAAAATTGCGAAATGAAATTTCAAGAAAATACAATGCAGAAATTGAAGTTGATAAATTAATTAAAATTTACAAAGAATTAGCCTAAGATAAAAAGTCAAAACTAATATTCCTTGTTAAAAAATATCATTTGTTTGAAAATAGCTCTAATAGGATATGGTTCGATAGGTAAAAGACATGTATCAAATCTATTAAAAATACCTAATGTTGAAATAATTATTTGTACAAAACAAAAAATAAAAAATCCATCCATTAAAAAAATAAAAATTGTTAAATGTATTTCTGACTGTCTTAAAGAAAAACCACATATAGGAATTATTTCAAATGAGTCTAGTTATCATGTTAAAGTTGCTATAAAATTAGCAAATGAAGGAGTAGATTTGTTTATTGAAAAACCATTATCAAATTCGCTAGTTGGAACTAAAGAGTTGCTTAGAATAATTAAAAAAAATAATCTGATTACACAGATGGGATGTCAACTTCGTTTTCATAAATGTATCAAGGAGATCAAACAACTAATTTCTAGTAAAAAACTTGGAAAAATTATTTCTGTTAGAGCTGAATGTGGATCATTCTTACCTGACTGGCACCCATCTGAAGATTATACAAAAAGTTACGCATCCAAAAAAGATCTTGGTGGAGGAGTAGTTTTAACAAATATTCATGAAATTGATTATCTATATTGGTTTTTTGGGGAAATAATAGAAGTTTTTTCAATTGTAAAAAATTCTGGCAGTTTAAAAATTTCTGCAGATGATTTTGGAGTAGGTCTATTAAAATTTAAAAATAACATAATAGGTGAAATTCATTTAGATTATTTACAAAAACCTGAAAATAGAAATTGTAAAATCATTGGGACAAAAGGAACATTAGTTTGGGAATCTAAAACAAATATAGTAAAATGGTTTGATAATGAAAATGAAAAATGGATTAAAGTCTTTAAATGGAACAATTATGATAGAAATCTAATGTTTAAAGAAGAAATCAATCATTTTATCAATTGTGTAAATAATAGAAAAAAATCAATCAATCCTATAGAAACAGATGGACTCATTACAACAAAAATTGCTTTAGCAATGATAAAATCTTCAAAGGCAAGGAAAATGATCAAAATATGAATAAAAAAATATTTGATCTTTCAAATCAGGTCATTGTTTTAACAGGAAGTGCAGGTCGACTAGGTACAAACTTTGCACATGTTCTTGCAGATGCAGGAGCAAATTTGGTATTGATAGACATAGATGAAGTAAAAAATAAAAAATTAGAAAAGATGTTAGTTAAAAAATTTAAAACAAAAGTACTTTGTTCAAATACAAATATTACAGAAAAAAAAGAATTAGAGAATCTTGTTAAGCAAGTTTTAAAAAAATTTGGTAAAATTAATGGTTTAGTAAATAATGCATTCTATAGCCCACGATTGAATGTAGAAAAATCAGCAATGAAATTTGAGGATTATGAAACAGAGATATGGAATGAAGTGGTTTCTGTTAATCTTACAGGAGTATTTTTGTGCTCTCAAATATTTGGAAAAATTATGACAAAACAAAAAACAGGAGGCAATATTGTAAATATTTCATCAATTTATGGAATTAATGGTGCAGATCAGAGAATTTATAAAAATAGTAAACTTAACTCACCTCCTTCATATGCAGCAACTAAAGGTGCAATAGTTAATTTCACTAAATATCTTGCAGCATATTGGAATCGAAAAAATATTCGTGTTAATACGATGACATTAGGAGGAGTAGAGGATAAATCATATATGGATAAAAAATTCATGAAAAATTATTCAAACAAAACAATGATTGGCAGAATGGCAAAAAATGATGAATATAATGGAGCATTGGTATTTTTATTATCTAATGCATCATCATATATGACTGGAGCAAATTTGGTATTAGATGGAGGATGGAGTGCATGGTAACTAAGAGGGAATTAATTTTTGTTTTAACATCATTTCAGCTAATCTAAATTCTATTTCAGTATCAATCATGTGACCACATTCAAACGGTATTTCTAGAGGAATGGATTTAGACAAAATAGGAGTTTTATATTTTAGGAATTTTTTTACATCAAAAACAAATAATCCGTTTAATTGATAAACGGTAGGTGCTTCTTGTCTACTTTTAGGTCTATGTTTTAATTTTTTAGAAAGTTTTAACAACCCAGAAGATGTTTTTTCCATCATATTGAAATAAGGATTAAAATGTTGTCTATAAACTCCATAAACAGCATCAGGTCTTTTCTTTTTAAATAAATTAATAGATTTAGTTAAATCAGAAATTCTTATGAAAGGAACTGTACAATCTCTATTAACTAAAATATCAAATTCATAACCTAGTGCTCTAAGTTCTTTAATTCCATGTAACATTACATCTGCAAAACCAGTTGAATCAGTTGCAAGATGTTTAGGGCGTTTAAATGGAACTTCAGCACCGTACTTCTTGGCAATTTTTGCAATTTCAGAATCTTCTGTTGAGACAACTACATTACTAAAAATTTTTGATTTAATAGCGGATTCAATGGCATATGCTATTAGGGGTTTATTATTGAGTTTACGAATATTTTTTCTGGGAACACCTTTTGAGCCCCCTCTAGCACCAATAAAACAAATTGCTTTCAAAACTACAGCATGTTAAAATCCATATTAAATAAATTATTGTTTAAGAAAATTTTAGATAAGATTAAAAATAGACATTATTGTATTGTATTAATTTATGACTAAAATAAAACAAAAATCTACAATTGTTAAAGAATTGAAGAATAAATCAATTTTAGTTACTGGTGGAGCAGGAAGTATTGGTTCAATATTAGTGGAAACACTTCTAAAATTCCCTATTCAATCAGTAAGAGTATTAGATATTGATGAATATGCATTAGCAAAATTAAATAAAAGATTACAAGATAAACGACTGAGAATACTACTTGGAAGTATACTGGATAAAGATAGAGTTGACATAGCAGGTGATGGCGTAGACATAGTTTTTCATCTAGCTGCAATAAAAAATATTGAAATTTCAGAATTTAATCCAATTGAAACAATAGATACCAATGTCAACGGTACAGTAAATGTAATCAAAATGTTGATTAAACAAAAACCATTAAAATTTATCAACATAAGTACAGATAAAGCAGCAGATGCATCTACATTGTATGGAAATACAAAACAATTAGGAGAAAGAATCACTAGTTGGGCAGGTGTTCACATAAAGGAAACAAAATCAGGAACTGTTAGATTTGGAAATGTAAGAGAATCCAGAGGAAATGTTTTTGAAATATGGAATGAAGAAAATAGAAATAATAACCCATTATCAATAACTGATCCAACAATGGAAAGATATTTCATACATACAGATGAAGTAATTGATTTTATTCTAAATACATTATTGATTGTAAATAAAGGTGAGATTTTTGTTCCAAAAATGAAAAAATTTAGTGTGAAAGAATTAGCAGATGAAATATCTAAAAAGCAAAAAATAATTGGATTACGACAAGGTGAAAAAATACAAGAAATCTTACTAAATGATGAAGAAAAAGAAAGAGCCATAGAAAAAAAAGATATGTGGGTAATTGATCCATACAAAAAAAAATAAAAAATGTTTTTACAACTACTTAATACAGTAGAATAAGGAGTGAGGATTATAAATGAAAATTGTGAATAGAAAAATTGGTGAAAAATATTCAGTTTTTGTTATTGCTGAGGCTGGAATTAATCATAATGGTTCTTTTTTGATAGCCAAAAAATTAGTAAATATGGCAAAAAAAGCAGGTGCTGATTGCATCAAATTTCAAACTCACATTGTAGAAAAAGAAATGACAAAAACAAAAATATTACCAGGTAAAATTTCGAAGACGCCATTATGGGATATTATTAAAAATTGTGAATTAACAGCAAACGAAGAAGAAAAATTAAGTAAATATTGTAAAAAAAAGAAAATTCTTTTTTTATCCACCCCATTCTCAATTTCTGCAATAGATAGATTAGAAAAAATTAAAATGCCAGCATATAAAATTGGTTCAGGAGAATTAACGAACATACCATTTTTAAAACATATTGCAAAAAAGAAAAAACCAGTTATACTTTCCACAGGAATGTCAAATATGGAAGAAATAAAATTTGCAGTTGAATTATTTAAAAAAAGTAAAACCCCATTAGCGATTCTTCAAACAACATCAGAATATCCATGTGACTATAAAGACATCAATTTGGGTGTAATTAGCAAATATAAAAAAAATTTTAAAATTCCAATTGGTATTTCCGATCATTCATTAGGAATCTATACAGCATTAGGTGCTGTAGCATTAGGTGCATGTATAGTTGAAAAACACATTACATTAGATAAAAAAATGCCTGGACCTGATCAAAAACTATCATTAGAACCAAAAGAATTAACTGAATTAGTAAAAGGCTGTAAAGCAATTAAACAAGCATTAGGAGAGTCAAAAAAAATATTAAAAAAAGAATTACCTGTTTTGCGATTTGCTAGAGAATCAGTTGTAACTTTAGAAAAAATTTCTAAAAATGAAAAATTCAGTCAGAAAAATTTGACAACAAAAAGACCCAATACAGGTCAAATACCTGCAAAAAATTTCTACAATATAATAGGTAGAAAAGCTAAAAAAGATATTCCTAAAAATAAGCAATTAACATACAGGGATGTTATTTGAAAAGAAAAATACTATTCGTTACCGAAAGAAGGGCAGATTATTCCAAATTACGTCCAGTAATTAATGAAATAAAAAAATCAAAAAAATTTGAATATTATTTAATAGTTACAGGAAGTCACTTATTAAAAAAACATGGGTACACAATCAATGAAATAAAAAAAGATGGATTTCAAATATATAAAAAATTTAAAATGTTTGAAGAAAATGATGATGATTCTCCATCAACAATGACTATGGGGTTTGGTAAAGCAGTTATCAAATTAACAAAAATAATAAAAACATTAAAACCAGATTTAATTTTTTCAGGTTTTGATATTGGTGCTAATTTTGCAGCCGCAGTAATAGGGGCACATATGAATATTCATGTAGCACATTTAGAAGGAGGAGAAATAACAGGAACAATTGATGAATCTATAAGACATGCAATTTCTAAATTTGCACATATTCATTTTACAAGTAATGAACAAGCTACTAAAAGACTAATCAAAATGGGTGAATCATCTAAAAATATTTTTACTGTAGGAAATCCATCATTAGATGTAATAAAATCACTAAAAATTATTTCCAAGAAAAAACTAGAAAATGAATTTAATATTAATTTGGATAAACCATTATTATTAATTGTTCAACATACTGTAACAACAGAAATTAATAAAATAGATAAATATTTTCTAGAGACAATAAATGCGATTAAAGAAACTAATTACCAATCTATAATTATTTCAGGTAATGCAGATGCAGGTTCACAAAGAATTAAAAAAATTATTAAAAATTCAAATATTTTAAATTATGAAAATTTACCATTCATTAAATACATCAGTTTACTGTATTATTCTTCTGCAATAATAGGTAATTCTAGTAGTGGAATAATGGAAGCACCATTTTTGCACATACCATCAATCAATATAGGTACACGTCAGGAAGGAAGAGGAAAAACAGAAAGCATTATGAATGTAAAATATGATAAGCATGAAATCAAAATGGCAATTAATAAAACATTAACAGATAAAAAATTCTTGAATTCAATTAAAAATCAAAAGAATGAGCACGGTAATGGAACAGCATCTAAGAAAATAATTCAGATTTTAGAAAAATTAAACTTTGAAAATATATCAATTCAAAAAAAGCTTGCATATTAAAATAACCAATATTAGTAGTGAACTTTATGACTAAAGTACTTGTTACAGGTTCTAGAGGATTTATTGGAAAACAAGTAATTAAAAGATTAAAGAAATCAGAGATTCTGACAGACTTAATTGATTCTAAGCGAATCGATTTAAAAAATATTGAAGAAGTAATGAAACTAAACGCATCAGATGTTGTAATACATCTTGGTGGTAAAACTACAAAGGGGTTAGAATGGGATGAATATTTTAACAATAATGTATTAGGGACATTAAATATTTTAGAATACTGTATTACTAAAAAAATTAAAAAAATGATTTTTGTAAGTAGTTATGTATATGGAAATCCAAAATATTTACCTATTGATGAA
>Ga0233434_1000621_pt1 | contig 38610 bp, 13 predicted proteins | sample SI_122_August201_4_FD_182738 | JGI IMG/M metagenome (GOLD analysis project Ga0233434, IMG submission 182738) | Seawater microbial communities from Saanich Inlet, British Columbia, Canada - SI_122_August2016_120_MG | ecosystem: Environmental > Aquatic > Marine > Inlet | place: Canada: British...
GATAGAAATCCTGCAGTTGGTCATCACCATGCCATACAAGCTCTGTTGAATTCTGCTCGGGCTCGGTGACACGCCCCTGTCGGGCCTGCAGCACGAGCTTCTCGTGAAAGCCCTGCGTCACACCGGCGTAGAACCGCATTCGTTCTTTGTTGTCCATTAGCCCCTGTTCCACCCGATAGCGATCCCACAGACGTGGCAGCAGTCCATGCAGAAATCCATAGACGTAGTCCGCCATTTCCAGATTCGTCCGCGTACCATAGATCTCCAGCACCGTACCTTGTCGATCTCTCCCCGGGTCGTAGGAGTGCGCCCAGAGCACTTCGACAAAAAAGAAATCACTCAACAACATGGCCACCCACAGTTCCCATGCTGGGTGGCGCCCTTTTACATCGCCCAGAAGTCGGCGTTCGAAGTGACGATCTGCATCCGAACGCACCAGGTCGATATTGTATTCAAGTAACAACCTGCGCGCTTTGCGCATGGCTGCCTGCGCCTCGTTTTCGTTGGGACTCCCTGCCAGAGACAGCAGTTTTCGCACGAGGCGAATGACCCGCTCTTCCTGCGGTCCCGCGTGCTCACCGGCAGCATCCGGTCGGGAGGAGGCCTTCGAATCACAGCGAAGCCGTTCGCAAGCGTCGGCGAAGGCGGAGCCGTGGGCGGTCTCGTCCACCGGCTGCAACACTTCGCCGACATATTGATGGGCCATCTCATGTCGCAAGGTATCTAGAACCCGCGACCATGGATCCCGTTGAATATGTCTGGAACTGATCGTCAGCAGACGGTGGGTACCGTCCCACGCGCCCAACGTCTGATCACCATCTGCCAGTTGGATGATCGGAAGACGCAAAGCGTCTCGCAGAAACTCGTGGTTATAGTGTTTCCACCATTTCGCCAGCGTGCGCAGCCAAGCGTTGCATAACTCGGGCTCTGGGGGCCCTGTCATCTCGATGTCAGCCGCGTCAGGAAAGAGCGCGGAGGAAGGATGGCGTGAAACGGCCCTGAAAAACGTCGGCGACGGGCCCTTTCATCGTCAGCGAGAAGTCTTCGTCTACATCGATGTGCAGCGTTCCACCAGGCGCTTTCACCGCAACGGGGCTTTTCACCAGCCCGAGACGAACTGCAGCACCGGCGACTGCACAGGAGGACGAGCCTGAGGCCTGCGTCTCCCCTGCTCCTCGTTCCCAAATCAGGATGTAGAGCCCATGTGGCCCCGTTGGAACGGCCAATTGAACATTCGTCCGCTGCGGAAACAGTCTGTGATTCTCAAGCTGGGGGCCCAGACGAAGCAACTCATCTCGCGACCACGACTTGCCCTTCTCACGGAACAATACGCAATGCGGATTTCCGACGCTGACCCCCGTAAAAGAGAGGGACTCCGCCCCAACCTTGATCGAACGTTCAAGCAGTTCCTTCACCTTCAACACGCAGGGCAGGGCCCCAGGTTCGAAGGTTGCCTTCCCCATCTCCACCGTGGCGTCACTGGCTTCACGGTACTTGTCGAGGTGAAGGTCGATGGCCACGAGACCACCTTTGGTCTCCACCGTGAAGGATTTGCGACGGGTACGTCGGCTTGCGTACAGATATCGGGCGAAGATTCGCAACCCATTACCGGATTTCTCTGCCTCACTGCCATCGGGATTGTAAATCCTGACGCCAAAGTCAGCGCGTCGAGAGGACGCCACGGCGAGGATCCCATCGGCACCGGCGCCCCAATGTCGATCACATACAGCGCGGATGTTCTTCGGGGTCAGACGAAAATCGAGATCGTCGGGGTCGAGGGCGATGTAGTCATTGCCCAAGCCATGGCCCTTGAAGAAGGCATTCTTCATCGGTCGGCTGAAACTGTCGAAAGAGGATCAGGAGACGGCGATTGGATTCCTCGCCGTACTGGCTATAAACAGCGATCACAGCACCGGCTAAGCAACGTAGAGTGCGACGCGGTGAGCGTCAATGCGATCGGCGTTTGCCGTCCTCTCCGGGGGCGCTAGCGAAGTAGCAGCAAACTTCGCGACTGCAGCAGCGGGCCCACGCGCAGTCTGTAGAAATAGCGACCAGAAGCGACCTCATGACCTTCATCGTCTTGCCCCAGCCAAACGATCTGATGCTGTCCTGGGTTCAGAATCTTGTCTGCTACCAGCGTGCGGACTCGTTGGCCCAGGATATCGAAAACCTCGAGACGAACTGGGCCACGACTGCTCAGGTCAAAGGGAATCGTCGTCGTCGGATTGAAGGGATTCGGATAATTGACGCCCAGTTTCGTCGCCTGCGGCAGGGCGGCAGTGCGTAGCACCGACCGACTCGTGCCATCCGCTGCCAGGACTTCGACACCTTCGAGTTGGTCATTGATCAGCGCCGGCTCTACACCTGTAAAATTCATCAGAGGGCCCTCGCCAGAGACCGGACCTGTATCAGATTCGGCCAGGACCAGGGCCAGGCGCACACGCCCCTGTGTAGCAGGCCAACGGTGCATGCGAGGCACTGAACCGTCAAATACTGTCCCATCGAATGAAACCTGTGTGGTCGCGGGAATCAGTAGTGTCAATCCTGCGATGGCACCAAGATCTTCCCCATGAAGAATCCCAGACTCAGATACCCAGACTCGGCCTTGCGGTGCTGCAAGCCTGGCCGACGAAAGCACACGCATGCCGATGCGGCCAAAGTTGTCGGCAAGGAGCATGAAGTCGTCGAAATTCACCCGCTCGTCACCATTGAAGTCGGTCAGTTGAGCGACGGCCCAGTCTGAACTGCTGGACGGGGTCTCCCCATAGTGACGGACCAGGACACCGAAATCGGCGAGATTGACGCGATTGTCGTCGTTGGCATCTCCAGCTGGTAGCAGAGACAGCGCACTCGTATCCGGGGCGACCCAGCGGAACGTGAGGTGTCGACGAGAGGAATCAATCGTTACCGTGTCACCAACGACGATGCCCTGCAGATGCGTCGCTACCTTCGCGAAGACTCGGTAGGAGCCACCCGGGATCTGATCCAGAGTGAATCGCCCCTGATCACTCAGACTCACCTGAATGCCGGGCTGCAGTCGATCCTCGTCATTTAGAGGGGAAAACAGCGTATCATCCGCTGAGTCGATGAACAGGAGTGTCGCAAGGTCGCCGTTGATGGCAGCTGTGCCGCGCTGCTGAACCTGAATCTGGCCGCTGACAAAGGCATCACGCACGGTGAGCTTGGTCGAGTCCTGCAAGACGGGTTCTATCCATACGCCGGTTCCCCGCTCCACGACCGCAGTGCGTCGGTTGGTGGCTTCTTCATCATCCACAGAGAGGAAGGTCGATGCCTCCACATTGGCGAGGAAATGCAACCTTGCCACCAGGACGGGTTCCACAGATGCAGTCAATGGTGTCACACTACTTGGCACGGTGGAGATGAGGGTCAGATCCACCTTCCCTGTGGAGTCGAAGGCGCCACTATGGTAACTGTTGATCGCCGCCGTGAAGGAACCCGCAAGATCGCTGGCAACGCGAAAGGGTTTGTTTACATCCGTCTCAGACGGGATCAGCTGCAGCGCCGTGGGCTCATAGGTCATGAACACGGAAACACCAGCGATATCATGGTCGGCCGGTGTCAGATAGATCTCAGCGATGAGCGTATCACCGAGGCTGACTCGGGGTGCATTCGATAACCTGACATCGATCAGTGGTGCCGGTACCGACCTTGCACTTGCCGGTGCAGAGGGCGCAGAAGGTAGGCCTTCCCGTTCAGCCGTCACCTGATAGTAGAAGGTTGAATACGGTGTGGCGTCCACGTCCTGGTAGGAGAAGATGCCGCCGGGTACCACAGCAAGGGTATCGACGCTGTTGAAGTCGAGATCCGCAGAGCGAACCACGGTATAGCTGGTTGTGGGTATGATCTGCGTCGTCGTCGCCTGCAGACCATAGTCGCCATCTTCCCAGGAGACGCTGATTCGTCCACCGAGGTCACCTTTGACGTCTTGTGCGACCACAGCAATCGGTGCACGCGGCCGTATCAGTCGACCAACGAGACGATTGTGCAGCAGTTGCAGTCTTCCACTGTCGGCGCTCATGGCGATGATGTCACCGACGCCATTGTTGTCGATGTCGGCGATCTTCACCCGTCGAATCGGGAAGCCGAGTTCGATGGGGGTGTTGCTGTAGCTTGAACCACTCGTATTCTCAAGAAAAACAAGGAAGTCTCCTTGCCCGCCCACAACGAAATCATCGAAGATATCCGCTGTAAGCCCGCCCGCAGCAATCGCCGTGGCTCTTAAGAGCGCATCGGGCCTGTTGAGGCTCGTAAAGACGCCCGCACCCGTATTGCGCAGGAGACTCACCCTCGACTCACCCGTCGTCGATGCAGCGATGTCCACGTGGCCATCGGCGTCGATGTCTGCCAGGGCCAGTTCACCGGGGCTCACGCCGACCAGATAGTGCACGGCACCGGCAAACCCGCCATTGCGATCGTTCAGATAGACGCTGACCGTGTTCGCAAGCGTATTGGCCACAACCAGATCAACATAGCCAACAGCATCAAGTTGTCCTGCAGCAACCTCGGTTGCCCCGCTCTGTGAAGTCAGCACTGCGCGAGCGCTGAAGTTGCCCTGGCCATCATTGTAGAGCAACGTGATAGAACTCGACTGGAGACCATTGGCGACGACAATGTCCTGGTCGCCATCGGCATCCAGATCCACAACGACGACATCACTCAGATTGTGACCGATGAAGAGGTCTTCGCGGCGCCCGCTGAAACGACCTTGACCGTCGTTTGACAGGACCGAGAGCGATTTGGCCACACGGTCACCGATGACCAGATCCGTTGGGCCGCCACGATTGAAGATCGGTCCCGCTGCGATGGTGACCGGCTCGGCCCAGGCAGGATATGGGGCCGCGTCATCGGGCAAAACTACGTGGCCAACAGCGGGAAACTCGCCCCCTCCGTCATTCCTGAGGATATGAAGTCGCCCCGTGCTACTATCCACGACTGCGATGTCGACGCCATTGACGTTATCAAGCGCCGTCACAACCAGGTCTACCGGGTACACACCCAGCGGGATTACTGGCGCGGGCTCGAGAGACAGGGCATTGCCCTCGCCTCTGAGCAGCACACTCAGCTGACCGAATCTCAGGGGTGCATCGCTGAAAATGTCTAACGTGTCGTTGCGTGGTCCACTCATCGTCGGTCGATAGGTCAAGCGGAAGACAAAGGTGCTGTCCGGCTGCAGGACCGTACTGTCTGCGGCAGCGGAGAAAACCGTCCGGCGCCCACCGACGATGATAGACGTGGTATCTGCACCACTGACGATTCGCGTCGTATCGGAACCGGCCACCAACCAGGTCGTATCGCCACTCACTTCAACGACTGTACTGCTGCCAGTGTCAAGTGAGAGCGCCGTATCCCCCCCGGCGACAATGAGGATCGTGTCTTGCGCGGGCACGGTGAATACCGTGTCTCTCGGGACACCAAGCGTGCGGTCGACATCAAACTGATCCGAGCGCGCCGTTACACGAGTAATCGTAAGTGGTGCCGTACCCGTGTTGGTCACTTCCAGAGGAAGCGTCTGCTGTTGACCGATGTCGACCTGGCCAAAATCGAGGATCAGAGAGGAGGCACCGATATCCGGAGCTGTTCCCGTGCCTGTGACCGAAACCCGCAGGGTGTCTGTCACACCGTCGGTCGTCTCCAGTGACTCACTGATCAACAGCAGTGTTGCCGTCTCCGATCGGGGCAGGAGCGGATTGAAAGAGACTCTCACGTCTGCACCCTGACCCGGTGCAAGGGTCTGCGGTGCGAAATCGAGAACGCGAAATCGACTGTTCGTAAAACTGGCGCCGAGTAGACGTAGAGAGGCTGAACCGCTATTCGTCAGCCGCAGCGTCGAATCGATGACGTCGGCTGAAGGCATGCGAATGGCACCGAAGTCGATCTGATCAGGCTCGACGGAAAGCACAGCTTGTGTTCCGCGCCCCACAACGGCGAGTGCTCTTTCCGTCTCATCAGGATCGCTGCTTGTGATTCGCAACTCGTCCCGCAGCAGTTCGTCCCGCACCTTAGGCTCGAAGATGACCTCCACAAATGTCGAGTTCCCCGGAGCAATCACAATCGAATCCAGCCGCGCGATTGAATCAGGCAGGCTGATGGTGAAGCCGGACGCTCCCCCCATGCGCAGACTGTGTACCACAAGGTCGGCCTTGCCACTGTTGCTGATGATCACCGTCTGCATCTGCCGACTACCGATAGGTACAGGGCCGAAATCGATGCTCACAGGCGCGAGGTCGATCTGCGGTGCATCAGCAAAGCGAATCTCCCAGACCCCATCGCCGGTGCCCGTGCCAAGGACCTGATTCTGCTCTTCGAAGGGGAGCACGATGTCACGAGCCGTCAATTGCGGCAAGCCCGTGTTGACCCGAAGCCAGGATCCTCCCCCATCCTGTGTGCGCAAAAAACCACCCGTCGCAGTCGCAGCATACATGATTCTTGGGTTCACCGAGTCGATCGCCAGTGCTCGCACTTGCAGAGGTGACAGGGGGCGATCATCGGAGCCATTCAACTCTGTCCACGAAATGCCACCATCCACTGACCTGAGCACACCGCGGCCATAGGTGGCGATGGTCACGGTCCCAGCGTCCACAGCCGGCCCAAGATGGATCGACCGGACACTCGTAGTGGTCAGTTGGTCTCCAGGAGCCGCCCAGGTCAGGCCATTGTCGCTACTGACAAGAATCCCGGATGCCGTTGCAGCGTAGACGGTCTGATCATCGAAGGCGGGAGCAATGTCGTAAACGATGGCGTCAGGGACGTCGCCGCGGGTCCAGCTGTTTCCACCATCCTGACTGCTGTAGATGCCACGACCAAATGTTCCCACATACACACGACCTGTTGTGAGTCCAGTGGCCAGACTCATGATACCCGAACCGGGCTCTACCGCTGCTGTCCAAAGAGTGCCGGCATTGGCACTCACAAACAGACCTTGACTTGTGCCGGCGTACAGACGCCCGTCTGTCTCGTCGACGGCGAAGCTCAGGACGTTGTGATCTGCCAGCGAACTGGCCATCGGCGTCCAGATGGAGTCATCGAAGGCACGCTCGTATACACCCTCGCTAGTACCAGCATAAAGCCACTGTCTCTGTGTGTCCGCGACGACTCGATTGACGATGACATCCGGCCCCTGTGACGTCCAGTCATTCTCGCCTGCACTCAGCGTCGAGCACAGAATGCCTAACACGACAACAACGCGCAAAGAGGCGACGAGGGGCCTTGAATTTCGGCACATGATGATCCGTGAGATAGTTGATTGCATGAGCGACACCTAGCGGAGCAGCAACATCGAGCGCAGACGAATTCCGCCTGCCTCCTGCACCTGGTAGTAGTACACACCCGACCCCAGCTGTCCTCCCCCATCACTGCGGCCATCCCATTCGATGGCCCACAGGCCATCCTGCTGCAGTGGATCATCCACGAGCAGACGCACACGCTGCCCGAGAATGTTGTAGATCTGCACACGCACGGGTCCTGATCGGGTTACTTCGTACTCGATCTGGGTCATGCCGTTGAAGGGATTCGGATGATTCGACAATCGCTGCGCCGCTCGTCGGTTCTCAGGCTCGACCTGCCCCCGTCGATAGAGTCCGGGTTTGCGCAATGCGGCTGAGATCCATGCCGATGCCGTATCAACTGCAGCGGGCACATCCTCCCAGTCACCAAGCATCGGATTCCAGCGTTGCATGCCCTGCAATGGATCGAGGATTGAACTGCCGGCGAAGAGGCTGAGGATGATGGGCTCGTTGATCTGATTTCCTGCTGCCACATCCAGTTCGTAGACGGGACCACCCTCCGCGGCACCTTCGGGAAGATCACTGGCATCCATCTGCCGCAGCACGACGATGCGTCCAGGCTGCGCCGCCGCATCCGGCACATTGACACTTGCCGCATTGTCAGCACTCAGTGCGCTGCCACCAGCGGCACCCACTCTCCGCAGACTGATCTCGACCTCTCGGGTCGATTCATTCCCTGCCGCATCAGATGCACGCACGCCGACAGTCAATCTTTGATCTTCCTCGTTGACCGGTATCGGATATGCGACGCTCCACATGCCGGGACCTGTTGAACTCGGCATCACACTCACACCATTGAGTTCAATCTGCGGCGAAGTGCCAAGATCTTCATCCGTCGTGAACTCAAGATCAAGTCGATCCGGCGTCAGCCGATTCCTGCTCGCCTGTATGGAAATCGTCGGTGCCTGGTCATCTTGTTGGATGAGGATGGTAAGTGGCGCCTCATCTCGATTTCCCTGGGGATCGATTGCAGCGATGATGACACGTCGCACCCCCTGCTGCCCTGCGGGGACAGAGATGAGCAGCCGTCGATCTTCGACACGGGCACCGATACCGGGTTCCGCACTGGCCAGCCAGGTGAGGTCCTCCACGGGTGTATCTGCATCGCTGACAAACAGATCCAGATTGAGTGCCTGTTCCGGGGTTCCTGCGATCAACAACAGTTGTGGCAATTCCGCCAGAATCGGTGGTTCGCCACCACGCAGCACGGTAATCTCAAGGAGCGCCAGATCCGTGTTGCCCGCGGGATCCCGCACCAGCAGTTGTGCTGTACGCGGCCCACTGGCCGTCTCAAGTGGGGTCACGGAGACGATATGCGTCAGCGAGTCCACTTCAACGACAACATCTGCAGGACTACTCACGGACCAGGTCAGATTCGAGTCGGCATCATCATCGACGACAAAGTCATCGAGATCGACATCCGTGTTCTGCTCTCCTGCACGAACCAGAACACTTGGCAAGGCACGGATCTGTGGAGCAAGTCCCCGACCACGCACACTGACTCGCGCCGTCGCTGTGCGCGAGCGACCCGATGGATCCGTGGCCGTGAATTGCAGCACTTCAAAACCAATAAACTCGGGATCGGGTGAGGCGACGTGGACGCGCAGAGATGATGTATCAATCCGTGCCGTTAACTTCACCGGCATGCCGACCTGCCAATCGAGAGCAACGGGATCCGTCTCAAACTGAGAGAAATCACTCAGGACGAGGCTGGAATCTTCTCCACCGGGAAACACGACCAACTCCGGCAGCGCAAGAATGTCAAAAACGGGTGGTAGTTGGACATTGAGGATCTTGCTTTGAGTTTGACCCTGCGTATCCTCCACCGTCAGCAGAATCAGGGCCTCACTTGGCGGCGGTGAGACATTTGACTCATCACTACGCTGCACGCGCAGAAGGTGACTGACAGGATCAAGTTCGACGACAACGCCTTCTGCAGCACCGACTGTCCACAACAGTTCACTATCAAAGTCCTCGTCATCGAAGACCAGTGCATCCAGGTCAACACGTCCCTTGTCACCTGCATCTTCCAACACAACCTGGCTGGGCACATTGAGAATGGGTCCCCCTCCAGGTTCGCTGACCAATACCGGGATGGATCGCGTATGCTGCATGCCCTGTGGATCCGTCGCCGTCAGCGTCAGTGAACCGATGCCTGCCAGTCCTACCTGAGCCGTCAAAGTGACCCGGCGTAACGCCGAATCGAGATCGGCCTGCAGACCAGAGGAAGCGGTTGCCGTCCACACGAGCTGGGTTACTGGAGTATCCGGATCGTCGACAACTTCATCCAGAAAGATGACGACTGAATCGGTCTGGGCCCCGGCTGCCTCGGCGCTGACCAAGCCGATTTTGGCAACTGTGTGCACGAAAGGTGCCGCCGCTTCATCGCTGGATAACACGATCACAGGTAGCGTCGCACTGTCCTGGTGAAGCTCTGCATCCGTCACGATCAGTACGACCGCAGAGGGACCGACAAAATCGGGCTGCGCAGAAACCAGCAGGGTTGTACCTGTGACGGATGGATGCAATTCGTCGGGAGCGACGGGCGTCCAAAACAAAGAACTCGCTGGTGAATCATCCGTCGCCAGATTCGCCAGGTCGAGAGTGCCCGTGATACCCTGGAGAAAACGCAGGGGAGTCAGAGGACCGATCTGCGGGCCGATACTTTGATCCTCTTCCAAGACGATCGCAACCAGACGTCCTTCGACCGTCTGCTCCGAATCACTGGCCATGATCTGTATGAGCCCGCGACCCGCTTCGCTACCAGAAATAACGATCTCCGTACCATCTTCACTCACCTGTGCCTGAAGACCATTGTCAGCAAGCAGCTCGATATCCAGACCAGTGAGAGGATCGTCAGCATCTGAAAGCAATTCTGCCAATGGCACCGTCGCTGCCCCGTCAGCACCGAGTCGTGGATACACGGGTTCTCGACGCTGTATCAGGGGTGGATCGTTTACCGGCGTGACGATGACCTGCGTCCGTACCGTATCAGTGAGACCGGTTTCGTCCACAACGACCAACTCGATCTGCGTCGTGCCAAAGGAGTCCGGGGCGGCACTGAACAGGGCTCGACGCTGTGCATCGATCGTGACGATGGCAAAGTTGGCAGAATTCGTCGTCTTCCACGTCAGGTCTTGATCGAGGTCATCAAGATCACTGACGACATCATCCAGTTGCACGAACCCACTGAAGGAATCTTCCGCAAAGGTGATGGTCGGCGGAAATCCGCTGATCCGTGGTGGCGACAGTACCCGAATCGACACCGTGTCGATGTCCTCGTTGCCTTCCCCATCTTCGTGGGCCCTGAAGATCACTTGGTGTTCGCCAACGATTCCCTCTGGGCGCATGGTTACACGGCCGCCCGGCTCGATCGTCGTATTCAACCCGTCGATGAAATTCGAAGACCACATGACCTGGGCACCGATCTGATCGACGAACTGATCCAGGTCGGCGAACACGACCTGTTCTCCGGCACCCTCCACGACGGTCGTATCTGGTAGATCCTGAATCTGAAAACCGGTGACACGAAGGGCTAAGGAGCCTAAGGGAGACCCGAAATTCTGCTCCGCTCCCGGGGCTACAGAGGACGTGTAGTGGGACATGCGATGACCGACAGCCAGCAACTCTAGTACTGTCTCGTCGCCAAAGGGTCGTCGGTTGACATCAAGAGTGAGCGTCGCGGCAATTCCCGCTTCTGTAACAAGCGGTCGCCTAACCCCACCTGCTTCAGCCATGCTCAGAATGGTCTGGCCATCTTCATGTTCAGATCGATTCAACAGTTCCACGCCGTCGAGGAAATCGCCGTCTGCGAAGGGTTTGGCTTCACTTCCCTCGCCACTGGCAGCGACCAGCGAAAACACATCAGCATCATAGGAGAGGTAGAAGGTGTATCCTGTCACCGGATCGGTACCCGGCGTGATGACAACCTCCAGATGCAACTGCTGACCCAGTTCCACAGACGAAGACGTTTCATCACCAGCACGCTGCAGACGAATTTCGGCAGGCCCATCGGTCGTGCCTGCCTGCTGGCCTGCGTCATCCTGTGCGGCGGCAACCGCCAGCGATGACAGCACCCAAATGGCAAGGAACGCTCGCAGCAGGCGTCGTGGTCTGTTTGGTAGAAGCCGCATTGACATGACTATTTCAGCAGCAGCATGGAGCGAGTTTGCGTCTGTCTGCCCACACGAAGGCGGGCGTAGTAGACGCCGGACGAGACCCGGTTCCCGTGACGATCACGTCCATTCCAGACAATCATATGGCGGCCCACTGCCATGGTTTCACCAACAAGTCGTACCAGACGCTGCCCGACGGCATCGTAGACATCCAACTCGACCCCGACGGCGTCACCCGCAGCAGAGGCCACGTCGAATTGTATGGTCGTCGTCGGGTTGAATGGATTCGGATAGTTAGGCTGCAGACTGAACGCGGTTGGTGCAGCGACAGCAACTTCGACACTCGTCGGCACTGTCGCATCGACCTCGACAGCCCGATATCTCGAATCGATGAGCAATACATCTCGAATTCGCGGCGCATCGGCACGCGCCCGGGCAACGAACTGCCAACTCAGGGGCTGGCCTCCAATATCTCCGTGGCCAATCCGCGACACACCCCAGCGGCCACCGGCGGCATCCATCCGACTTACGCTCAAGGTCTTCTGAGTTGACGTCGCTGACACCAATTCCCAGGCATCTGCATCAAAGTCGAGTGCGAGTTCAACGGCTCGTATACCGGCCCAGGAGGTCGACTCCAGAGTGGCCTTGAGGGTGTCACCCAGGTCGTACGAGATCTGCGCGAAGGCCAGATCGACATCGAGCGTCAGGTCACTTGCAACGGGTCGATAGACGGGCGTCGGACCGCGTCCCAGATAGTTGGCGCTCACGAGCGTCAGATCACGAATGGTAACCTGACCGTCACCCGTGATATCCGCGCGGGCACTGTCGGCGTCTGCGGCCAGATTCCGAGCAAAGAGAGACGCAACGAAATCCCAGTCGGCAAGGGTCACCTCATTGTCGGGAAGAGAAATCCCATCGGCGTTCAGATAACCCGCAACATCACCACCCAACAGCAGCGTATCCCCAGTGACTGTGGCAGGCCGAACGTTATCCAGTGTCGAACCAGGATGAAGTTCAAGACCCGCGATACGGCCTTCGAGATAGCCATCGATGCGCACGTGCAGATCAAGGCGTCCTGTAGGCGTCTGAGACAGTTGAAAGGAGCCATCTGGCTGCAACGACACTTGGACACCAGCCCTGTCTGAATCGATGTCATTGCTGACGGCAAACAGACTGTCCTCGATGTCCAGGAAGGCACCCCAATGTCTCCAGCCAACGTCAATGCTGGCACTGTGGTCCGTACGTCCCTCAAGGCTGACCGTGCCATTCACCGTTCCACGACCGGGGATCAGTCGTGCCGTCGCCAGAGGTTCGGCCGTTGCCGGCACGATGATTTCGCCGTCGCGTTCCAATTGTGAGGGCTGTCCGTTGTCGGCATCAGTCAGCAGTTGTATATCACTGATACCATCTCCTGCGATCGCGACGATCTCCATCGCCACCAGTGCGCGATCACCCACCAGGGCAGGGATCCCATCAGGAGCGGGATCAAAATACTCGCACGTGAGCAGGAGAGAGCCCTCCTCCACCGTCGCCTCGTTGCTGACCAGTTTTGATCCCTGAAATCCATCACGGACGAAGAATGGCTGGATCCCCTCACGACCCGGATCCTGGTCGATCACGTCGAAGATCGCAGAATCTAGTCGCAGAGTGATCAGCACCAGATCGACACTTTGCTCCAGGGCATCCACCACGACATCGATCTGCTGACGATCAGCATTGACCCCTATAGTGAAGTTCTCAGGCAGCAGATTGAAGACCCGCCTTGCGGGGATCGCCGCGGGCCCACCAAGCGTGAGTGTCCCCGGAGTACGCCAGGCGCGAGTGTCGGACCCGAAGGTCCCATCGTCGGTGATGGCCAGATAGACGTGGTAGGTCCCGGCTTGCGGAGCGCCGGAGGTGTTGGGCCCTCTTTGTAGATGCCCCGTCGTCAGATCGAAGGCATCTGCAGCATCATCCTCGCTCAGGTCCATCTCAAGGTCGACGTCGGATGGAGCAAACCCGTCAGCTGAATTGACGACGTACGTTTGACCTGACACGACGCTGGAGTAGTCGGTGGAGTCTCCGTGGTCTTCTGGACTGAGAAGTATTCGCAACCTCGCATCATCATCCAGGTCCATGTCCTGCCAGCTGATACGGGCAGACTCGCCGGCACCTACCGTGATCGGGGTGGCGGGCTGCAGCGGCAGCAACGCAGGAGGATGCTCGAACTGCAGGGGCGTCGGGGTTGAGCCTCCCATTCGCGTCAGACGACTCAGACTACCGTCATCAATCACACCGTAGAGGTAGTAGTCCTGCATGGCGGTGGGCACGAAGTCCCCATCAGCCAACGACCACAGGTCCCAGACAAACTGATTCGACAAGCGATCATCATCCTCTTCATTCAACCCGGCAACGATGAGGTGGGCCGCTTCTTCCTGCTCAATCTGGGCAACGCCATCAGGGATGGAAATATCTGGAGTGGGGCTCAGATAGAGTGAGATCAGCGCCTCATCGTCTGCGTCGACGTCTCCATCGACTCCACTCTGTCCCCATCCCAATGTGAGGAAACGCTGTGGACGCAAACCACCGGTGATGATAGAGGCACCGTCCATTGCAGCGTCGAGGTCATCCAGTCGCAGAAATGGCGAGTGTCGTACCAGAATCTGATGGGTCGTCCGATCTACTGTGGCCTGTGATCCTCCGACGGCGACTGCATAGACATAGTAGTCGCCAATCTCGACGAGAGGAGAAACCGTGCGCCAGTCAATGCGACGCGTGTGCTCTGCCACCCCATCGGTGCCCGTAATGGCCGTCGCCCCTGCCAGAGTCGCCAGCGTGCCATCGCGGGTGATATCACTGGGGCCAAGGTTCGGATCCGCACTGTAGAACAGGTGAATTCGTGCGCTGTCGTCGTGGTCGACGACCTGCAGCTGAATCACAAGGCGACGGGGCCCTTCCCCGTTGACCTGCCCCTGCTCGTCGAGCAGTCCACCGGAATCGAAGACCATGGCGTCTGCTGCAAGCAAGTCGTTGTCGCGGACACCCAACTGCTCGATGACGGGTTCGTGACGGACCACAAGTGCACGACTTCGCCCCAGTGGAACTCTGCCGGTAACCTCGGAGACGACGTAGAGCCAGTATGTGTTGGACGGCAGGTCCCGCGTCAGCAGGTGTACGGACGCGCCTGTTCCTTCATTCTCCTGATAGATCGATTCATCGGCGACGACGACAGCCGGCGTCGCGACATCGGGCCCGATCTGGGTCAGATTGGGCTCGGTGGCAAAGTAGAAGAGGTAGGGTGTGTCATTGGCGTCATTCCCATCCCCCAAACCTGCGCGTCGATTTGGATGCGCTTCGCCACCGTCGAAGACCAGGTCGGGAAGATCGAGAACCAGGACGGTCGCACTGGCCGGGTACACAGTGCCACGGGCAGATGTCAGCGTGTCGGCGGCACCAGACAGGGGCGCAGCCAGATCAACGATTCCCATAGAACCCATGGCCGCCAGATCATTCGACGCAATGAAGCTGATTTCAGGGGACTGTTGGGTGACATCGACTTCTGCGGGATCAGCAAATTCGATGGCCCCATAACTCACAGCCGTGGCGGATGGTGAATTCGACGTCGCCCTGCATGGGAACTGCACATAGACCTGCCCGCCAGCGGCAGCAACACCCTGACTGGACAACACAATCGATTCTTCGGTCGTCGTTGTGGATGCTTCGAATCTGGGCAACTCATTGCTGACGGCACGATAGACGACCCGCACTTCATCAAATAGAGCGCCGTCGCCGTCGGCGTCGTGGAGAACCAACAGTGGTGGCAAGCCGATACGTATCGCTTCGGATGAGGCTTCATCTGGATGCGCAAGTGTGATCTGCAATTGCTGCCAGTAGAGCTGATCACCCGCATCGCCGCGGGGCACACGAGCCAGTTCAGGTGGCTCAATGGCCACCGACTGGGCGTCTACCGCTGTGGCGCCAAGGGATAGACTGATCCCTAAGGCCAGGGCGGCAACGAGCCGTGGCATGAGCCATTCACCGACGTTTCGGTGAATTATCTGTTGTAGGACGGCTGGAAACATTTTCCTTCCGACCGTTCAGGCTCTTCCCGGACGACACGGTCTCTCCGTGTATTCAGTAACGCGCGCTTCAGGGGCACGATGGGTGCACCCTCGGGGCAACGTCCTGCCTGGGACTGACTGTCAGTACCCTGCACGGGCACCATTACAAACCATAGTTGAGCAAACCTTGGGCCACATCTCAGCGCACGAGCAGCAGTTTGTGCGTAACCTGCTCGGTCGGCGTCCGCATTCCCAGCAGATAGACGCCTGTGGCGACGGGTCGGCCCTGCATATCCAGTCCATTCCAATGCACGGTCCCTACCCCCCCGGGGTGATGCAACTGCCAGTGACGGACCCGTTGACCCAGTGCGTCGTACAGGGTGAGATCCACCACTGCTTGCAGAGAGGTAACGAATTGCAGGGTCGTTTCGGCATTGAAGGGATTTGGATATGCGTTGACTGGATTCAGTGTCCGTGACAGGCCCTGAGTTTCCACTCGCCGATAGACGCCACTGGCAAATACGGGCGCATAGACATCATGGTATCCGCCGACACGGGAATTTCCACCATCCGGTGGTACCGCGACACGCCAGGACGGGACCACTTCCCACCCAGCAGGTCCGAGCCACTCAACGCCAGCGGCGGCCACATCGGTCCGACGCTGAGCGGGGCCCTCGCGGCTGCTCAGCGGATCGGCGAAAAGTAGGCCAACTCCACTTGTCTGGAATGTCTCTGAGAGGATCACGAGCACACCCTCAGGGTCTTGCTGAAGGATCACGGCACCACCCGATCCAACAGGAATCTCAACGGCAGCCTCCCCAGTTGGGAGCGCCAGCCTGCCTCCATTCAAGCCAGAGATAAATGCCGTAACTTGCTGCTGTACAATCTTTTGAACTCCATACGCTTCAGCGATAGCAGCTATAGATATCGTGTGTTCCCCGGGTCCCAGCTGCACGTGGGCAACCCCGTGTTGATCGATTTCGACCTCCTCTTCGTTGAGCAGGAGTCGACCTTGGGCAGGTTGTGAGGTCTCGACGAACAGATCGAGGCCTGACCCCGCAAGAGATACCTCGAGTCGAGGAGCCGGCAGCTCCCGTATCTGCACGGGCAGAACCATACTGTGCGTGATCCGGGCCGTGTCCATGGCGCGAATCCATACGGTCACCGAGCTGTTTGCCGAGATACGCAGGGAATCACGCTCGATTCTTGCCGAACCATCCCCGGCCAACAATCTCGCCTCCCACAACAGTGAACCCACAGGTGGCGCAGATGTCACCAGGAGGCTCGATAATGGTATGGTCAGGTCCTGACCCTGCCAGGGTGAATCAATCACAGGCGTCACCAGGTCCCATGTTGCCACCACTGAGACATCTGGACTCGACTCAGGCGCGCTGGAGGTGTCGTTTTCCTCCAGTAGACGCACCTGCAGGAGGCTTACTGCCACCAGCAGACCACTTGGCAGCCGCGCCTCCAATGTCACGTTCCCCGATTCTTCCGCGATCACCGTCAGGGCCCCGGCTGTCGAGTCCCACGCCGTTTCAACCCCCGCACCGACATCAGCAACCCGCCACACGAGCGAATCGAAGGACGACGCTACCAGACCGTCGAGAGACAATCGCGCACCGACCCCCTGAGTGAGTTCAACTTGCCACGTGGACGTCGTGACCTGTGGCGCCTCGATACGGACAATCAGATCGACGAATTCACTGCGAGCAGCCGTCGACGCCTGCAGTTGCAGAACCCGCCGACCCGGCAGAGCGTCCTGTGCATCGACGACGAGCCATTCATCGTCTATGGTCGCTGTGACCCGACGAGCATCGACAATCGTCCAGGTGACCGGCCCGTCTGCCTCGAGCACGAGCGACGGCAGGTGCAGCAAGGTCTGGCGCTGTCCAGCGACCAGATTCTGCGTCGCCGGCACTTGCAGGCGTAACGCGGGGGGCAGCACGACAACAGCGCGCAAGGTGACCCCGACCCGCGAATCGCCACTGCTCGCTTGCAGATGAAAGTCGAGGTTGCCTGCAGTCGCCTGTGGCAGCGCGGACAACCGGATGAGACCTGACTCGAAGGACAGGCTGCCATTTGGTGGTGCCTGAAGCAGAGACCATTCATCGACCTGCCCAGCAAGGATCCAAGACGCGGGATCAAGATCCTGCGTCTCCCCCGGACCGAGGGTCACAACTGCAGGCATCTCGATCTGTAGAAGCGCCGCCTGATCTGTCTCTACGACCACTTGTACAAGACGTTCAACCTGATGAAACCCGTCGGAGACGCTCAGCACGAGGGCCTCTTCACCGACACGGCCAGGCCCCGCATGAATCGTCAGTATCGAATCCTGAATCGAGGCCGTCACGATCTGCCCTGGTGTGACCTGCCATTGCACAGGACCGTCCACATGATCCAGATAGTCTGTCAGGGTCAACTCCAGTGAGCCTCCCTGCGGTAGACGGACGGCGGGAATCTCGAGGATCTGCAGCGATGGGGCTGAAGCGTCGGCAAGGGCATCGACATGGACGCTCAGGGGCACTGTCACGCGCTCCTGGTCGAGATAGACATGGATGAACACTTCGTCACTACCACTGGCCGTCTCTGGCGCCTCAAGAACAAGGCGACCTGCCGCATCGACCTGCACATGCACCAGAGCCCCATTTGTGCTACCCCATAACACCTGAGTCGAAGCGGCACCGCGCAGCGCGCTGGGTAAGTCGATGCCAGTGGTCGTTCCTGCCGTGAGGCGTATCTGTGACGGCAGTTCAAGACTGATCTGCGGCGCCCCCACGTCGTCGGAGGATTGCGGACCATCTGAGATCGGGTCGACCGCGGCGCCCTCCTCTTGAGGGCCCTGGGTCGGATCGAGTGCCGCCGCGTCCGTCACGTTGCCGCCCCCCGTGCCAGATCCTGCCGTAGCGGAAACTGGATCTTGACCGACGTCGGGTATGTCGGTGATTGGGTCAGGGTCTGGCGAGTGTGCCATGTCGTCGATCTGAACCGACAGGACCGCAGAGGATGTATTGCCCTGCGGATCGCGCACCTGCAGGCTGATCCAGCCAGCGCCAGGGCCGAGGGCGATAATGTGCAATCCATCTGCATGAACCTGAGCGACCAGATGGCTCGAGGACTGGGCGAGAATCACAAGATTCGCATCGGCGCCACTGACCAGAATCTGTTCCCAGCTCCTGATGACGGACTCGTCCGGCATCATCGTCAGCGCCTCCCAGGGATGGAATCGTGGCGCCTCGACCTGTGCCTGCACATCCACTGGAAGCGACCACTGATCCTGCAATTGTGACTCCTGCCCTGGGATTGGATCGAGGGTCAGCCGAATCGTGCCCCGTCCTTCCCTGAGCCCATACAACCGCAGACGACCCTGATCGATGGAGACGGAGACGATGCTGTCCCCACTGGCGGAAATGGCCATCTGCATCACATCGTCGTCGCTGTCGTCAAACAGTTCGGCCAGCGTCGGCCCCCAGCTGTCGGCGCCCTGCAGGGCCTGCAGAGGGGTGTCGAGATCCCGCTGAAAGACAGGTGCATCATCGACTTCACGCACCGTGACCGGAACCTGAACCGAATCGATCAGAGACAACTGGGCATCGAGCAGACGTAGCGTCAGGAAGCTGATCCCTGACCAGTCAACATCTCCAGAGACACTCCAGCCGTCGGTTTCAGCGAGCACGAAGAGTCCCTTCCCAGCCTCGATCTGCAACCGATGTCCGGCTGGTGGGGTCAAAAGGAATGGATCGGCCAGTTGATGTCGGGCATCCTCGTCCATCACGATCGGGGCCAGAGCCAACATGGGGCTCGCTGCAGAGACGGTGACGGCAAATTGCCCACGAAGAAATTCCTCCTCCCCGTCAAAAGCGAAATACTCCACCTGCGCGACACCGGCCGCGCGCGGCCGCGCACGCAGATGCAGCGCACCATCGATTATCTGTGCCTGCAACAGATCCTCGGCATCGTGATCGATGTGCCACGTGAGAATCTCGGAGGGGTGAATCTTGTCGAGCCGTTGCTGCCAGGGCTGCTGGCTGTCGATCGTCACATGACCAATCGGCACAAAACCCGCCGCCGACAGCTGCAGAGACAGGGCCGCCGTGGACAGGAGGAATCCGTGCTCACGACCAGGGATCCCCATCTGAGTGTAGACGGGTCCATCCGGCCCGCCGCCAACAAGACTGATCTGCGTCGAAGCAGCAACGCCCACGACACGCCATCTGACCTGGGCGAGGCGGTGCTGTCCAGAAATCACCTGTCTGCTACCCGACTGCTGTGACGTAACGAGGACAAATCGTGCCCGAGCGTCATCGGTCGATGCATGGGACACTTCATTTGTGAAGATGCCGCCAGGTAGTCCAGGACTCCGGTCGAAGGGCTCTACAAGATGACTGCTCGACGTGTTCAATACGTCGAGTCGACGAGGGTCGTAGGAAAGGGCCAGGCCAACAGATGTCAGGGAACGTCCCTGCGTATCGATGTAGATGCTCGCATCAACCGTATCGCCAAGGGCCAAAGTTTCAGCAGGCGCGGTAGATTCGATCCACAATCGCTGTGCGCAAACTGAGGTCACCGAGACGAGCAGCAGGAGCGTCGTCTTGATCAGAGAGAGTCTGGAGAGGCCGTGCATCATTGCGGCCGAGCGTTAGCGCAGCAAGAGCATCTTGCGTTCGGCTTGCCAGCCGCTGCCCTGCAAACGGGCAAAGTATGTTCCCGAGCCAACCTGCCTGCCCATCCCATCACGCCCATCCCAGTGCAGGGTATGTATCCCGGCAGGCAATGCGGCGTGCATAAGGGTGCGAATCGCCTGGCCTGTGGCATCAAAAATCACGAGTGTGACCGTATCCTCGGCCTGCATCTGCAGGCGGAGCGTCGTTTCTGGATTGAATGGATTGGGGAAATTCTGCCCCAGGCCGAAGCTTGTGGGCGCGACGGTGTGCAACCACGTCGCGACCTGGCTACGATGCGCGTCATCGATGAGATCTGCCATCAGCAGTCTCACACTCTGATCCCGGGCTGCCGGTGAGATTGGATCAAATACAAACTCCACCAGAGTACCAGACACTTTGCTGGGGAGCGCATCCCCCCGACTTGCGGCACCGACATCAAGGACACCATCGGCCTGTCGAAAGGCGTGAATGGATTCATTCACAGCCAACCAATCCCCTTGCTGTTGACTGGCAAGTCGCCACTGGTCTGAATTGAAACCTACTCGCAGACCGTATGCTCTGACGTCACCAAGATCATCACCACGAACGCGCACGTGCAGACGACCATCCGGCTGCACGAGTCGCTGCACGTCAACGGAGGGCTCCGTATTGCTCAGCCGACGGTAAGATGGCTCGACGCCGCGCACACCGAAGTTCGCCGCCACGAGGTTTAGATCTTCGACCCACACAAGACTGTCACCGTCAATATCAGCCAGAGCACCGGCGTGAGCTGGTGTGGTTGTTACACCGAAATAGGTGGTAACAAAGTCGACATCCAACTGATCGATTTCGTTGTCGGGCCCGGACACACTGGCCGTATCTACCCAACCGGTGACATCTCCACCAAGCAGATACTGCGCCTGAGAGATACCGTCTCGTAACACGGTCGGCTCAAGATCGGTGAGTTCGTCTCCAGGGTTCACCTCCACAAGGGGCACCTGACCATCGAGGTAACGGTCCACGTGAACAGCCAGGTGATAGATACCCGAGGGCACACTGACCAGGCTGAAAGCGCCCGTTGCATCGATGGAATCCTGGATACCGACCTTTGACGTATTGGCGTCATTGACCGCTTCGAAGAGGCTATCGGTGACCGCTGTGAAGCCATTGCGTTCACGCAGCATCAGCGTCACCTCTTCTGCATGGCTTGTCCGTCCCTGCAACTGAATGCGTCCGGACAAAGTGCCACGTGGCAGATACTCGATCACGGCGCCCGTTTCGGGAGCCAGAGACCCCACCTCGATGCCGTTGCGATAGAAGGCGGAGCGTCGCTGTTCGAGATTGTCAACGCGCAACTGTGCGGTGCCCTCCACGTTGCGCGATGCGAGGCTGATCGTCGCCAGCGGTTGCGTACCGTCGAAGGTCCTGCCGCTTTGCTCGAAGTAGACAAGGTCCATGATCCAGCGGCCGGCAAGTGATGAATCCGTTGCGACCTTCACAGAGTCAAACAGCGTCTGTCCCGCCAGCACCGAGCTGGTGGCAAAGGGTTGCACACCTGCTGTCGTTGAGTCCTGGTCGACGATCGTCGTCGTCAGCGTATCGACACTCAGAAAAACCGATACGACATCGACCATCTCGCCGTCTGTCTGCGGATGAATGGCGAAGGTTGTTGTATCGCGCCAGGTCGCCATTGTGCGACGAGCGGGCAGCACCTCAATCGCCGAACGGACCAGGCCTGTCGCCCCACCCGGCAGCCCGTCCAGGCTGATTCGCCCGGGCACGCGCCGAACGAGACTATTGTCGTCCGGTTCAGAAGTGGCGGCAGTGGGATCCAGCACGACAAATGCGTGGTACTCGCCGTCGCTGACAGCAATCGCCTGGCCGTAGGCGGTCTGCGTCATGAGCGACGGGCGCGCATCAAATCGCGTCTGTGTGTCTTCGCTCAAGGGCTCGGCGGCTGCCAACGAGCCGTCCAGTGATGTTGCGACCCAGAGACTGTCCCCGACGACGGTTCGCAAGACATCCCATGTCAGGGTCGCAGCCGTCTGCTGCGCCAGTGCTGTCGGAACGAGTACGACCCAGATCAAGCCGGCATCATCGACGTCGCGAGCCTCCCACGAGAGCTCGAAACTGCGTCGACCATCGACGGCGACAGGGGCCATGGGCGCCAGGGGCGTCAGATGTGGATCATGGACGAAGCTGATGGAACGAACTGTGCCGGTTCCATCTTCCCAGCGTACGAGTCTCTCTGTGCCGCCTCCCGTGATCACCCCATACAGGTAATACTGGGTGTCCTCCTGTGGTACGCCCGCGCCATCAGGATTGGTGTAGGACCAGAGATCCCAGACATACTGATTGTCACTTTGCACACCATCGGTGGCACTGATGGCAGTAGCGATCTCATGCGTGTCGAGGGTAGAATCTGCTGCCGCTGACTCAACCGCACTCACACCGTTGGGCAGCGAGAAGGTCTCATCGGCACTGTAATAGAGATCGATGACCGCCGAGTCATCACGATCAATATCACCATCGAGCCCGGCATCTTGGTTCCAGGTGATCGTATGATAGCGATGCGGCCATGTACCGCCGGTGCTCACAACCGTATCCACGCGTACATCAAAGACCAATTGCGGTGAGTGTCGGACGTTGTACGTCGTGTCACTGCGTGTCATCGACAGGGTTGTGCCATCGGTGATCACAGCGTAGACATAGTAGTCTCCTGCAGCGATCACGGAATTGTCGTCTGGCGCGGCCTGCCAACTCAGCGTCGAATCGACACCCTCCTGCAGCGTCTTCGTTGAGTCGACGTGCGCCGCACCGGTCAATGCAGTAATCGAGCGGCTGGGGGCAGTTCCCGATGTGGTCACCGACGTCGTATCCAGCGTCGCTGTCGCCGAGTAGAACAGTCGTACCGTCGCCTCATCATCCAGATCAACAGCTGACACATCGATCACCACCGCATTCTGTGCGATGCTGCCGACGCCCGTTGTGCCCTGGTCGAAATCGAGCAGGCTGCCACTGTCGAGCCAATCGGGGTCATCTGAGAGGAACGTGCCGACGGCAAGCACCGTCGGATCGTGGCGAACCGTGATTCCGCGGCTGCGCGCCAGTGGATGTGTCCCGGTAATGTCAGAGGTTGTGTATAGGTAGTAGGTGCCAGTCGCCTGAGAGCTGACATCGAAGGACAGATTCACGCGCTCCCCCTCTGCCGACGTGATGGCATTGCCTGACACAGAATCCAGCGCCTTGTCAGCTGTCGTGTCGTCGACCTTGGTGAGTGAATCTGTCGTCGACCACCACAGGCGGTAGTTGACGTCGTCAAGATCATCGGCATTGCCAAAGGGACTCTGTGCTGCTGTCAGGGCGTTGCTGCCGAGGATCCCGAGATCGTCGTGTATCAGATCGGGCAAGGCACCGGCGAAGACGTCCGTCACTGAGTCGGGATAGACATCCCCCTGTGAATTCGTCGTCGTATCAGCGAGACCATCGATGAAAGCCGTCGAGTAGGTCAGAAGATTCAGTTGGTGACCGGCGACGAAAGACAGGGTCAGTGTGCCTGCCGGAATGTCGCTCTCGCCCCCATTCGTAAAGCTGATGGGGCCATAGATGGCGCTGGCGACGACGGGATTTGTCGGCGTGGTAATGGGAAACTGCACATGGATTTCACCCAGAATCCCGCCCGTCGTCGAGATCAACTGGATCATCGACGCCTCTGATCCGGAGACAGATCGATAGCCGGTGGATTCACCTGAGACACCGTCGATGGATATCTCGTCCTCCAGGTCGCCGTCTCCGTCCGTGTCGGCAACCTCCACGGAGTCAGGTAGATTGATCTGTATGACATTTCCCGCTGAGACATTGTTGTCCAACGTCAGCACCAGGTGCTGCCAGAACGGATTGGCAGCCGTCGCACCGGTGGGAACCGAGCTGAGGGCCACCGGTTCCAGACGGACAGTCTGAGCCGATGAAAATGTCGGCATCAGCGCTACGATCATACCTATGCAGAGCACGTAGCGTTGAGCGAAGAATCTATGAATTCTCATGTTCTCGCGATCAGGAACGATATATAGAAGAGTCAGAGCGCCTATTATCTATATCGCGGGTTACGCTCATTCCTTTAACTTAGTGGTGGTCCTCTCCCCAATTGTCGACCACATCTTTCCCCTACCGAGACACCCAGAGCCATGGACACTCGAGCCGCGCTCGAGTCACTGGTTGGACTTGTGGTGCCGCTTGAACCGCCTTACGGGGAGATCCTCCTGGGACCTATGACTGTTCTTGAACGAAGTTGGCTGCTTTGGGTGATGTGTATCGGCCTGCTATTGGCCCCGGCGGCCCAAGCGCAAACGATCCACCTCCTGGGTGGAACGGGAACGGCCGGATTCTCCGGGAATGGCACACTCGACGAATTTGCCCAGTTTGACACGCCACTAGGGATCAGCGGCGATACAACCGGCGCACTCTACATCGCCGATACGGGAAACCATCTCATCCGCAATATCCATGACCGCCGGGACACGATCGTCACCGTCGCCGGCACGGCGGGGACCGCAGGATTCTCAGGCGATGCGGGTGCAGCAACGAGTGCCACGCTCAATGCACCATGGGACGTTTTCGTCGCCGGCAGCGGCACACTGTATGTGGCGGACACGGGAAACCATCGAATTCGTCGTATTACGCCTGCGGGAATCATCAGTACCGTGGCGGGCACGGGGGTGGCAGGCTTTTCCGGTGACGGCGCGGCTGCGACCAGTGCACAGCTGAAATCTCCGACCGGTGTGTTCGTGTCTGGTGGCGTCATCTATATCGCCGACCAGGGTAATCACCGCATCCGGGCCATAACAGGTAGCACGATCACTACCTTCGCCGGCACGGGAACCGATAGTTCAGGCGGCGATGGTGGTGCGGCGACCGCCGCGGATCTGTCGAGTCCGACGGACGTCTTCGCCGACACGTCAGGTGTCCTCTACGTCACCGATACGGGCAATCACAAGATTCGCGCCATCGCCACCGATTCTACGATCAGCACCATCGCAGGAACCGGCGCCAGTGGCTTCAGTGGCGACGGCGGCCTGGCGCTTGACGCGCAATTGGCTTTCCCGCGCTCCGTTTTCGTCGATACGGCGGGCAACGTGTACATCACGGACCGATTCAATCACCGATTGCGGCGTATCAACACCAATGGTGTGATCACAACCTTGGCCGGAGATGGCACCCCCGCGTATGCGGGCAACAACTCCGCCGCCAACCTCAGCCAACTTGCCTCGCCATCGGGGATATGGCTCTACGGCGAAGAGATTTACTTCACCGATGCAGGGACTCATCGGATTCGCTGGATCGATGATGACAATATGGAGGGACTCTCTGGTGCCACCACGTCAGCCCCCGGTCGCCAGGTGACCTTGCTGCGTGCCAGTTTCACCGGTGACGGGGTCACGGGGGTGAAAGGCGTTTCAGTGACGATCTCAGACCTGTCCACAGCGACGGGCCTCGAGCGTTCAGACTTCTCTGAGTTTCATCTCTATGAGAGTGTCGACGCACTCCTGAGCTCGGATGATGTGTTGCTGGGGACCCGTGATGTGGACGATGTCACCATTGGCAGTCCCTTTGATATTCAGGCAACCCCGACTTCCGTGCCTGGAGTGGACGTCGAGCGTCACTACCTCGTTGTGACGCGTTTCAGCACGACAGCGACCGAGGGTCATGCACTGCGCATCGGCGTTGAGTCAGGCGGGCTGTCGACCTCGATCGGCGGTCATGGCCATAGGATTGTCGCGGCGGACGCGAACTCTATCAGTCTGGATGTCGTCGCCACGCAGATGCTGTTTTCGACACAGCCGCAAGGTGTCATCTCGGGGAACCCGTTCGTGACTCAGCCTCTCGTGACCGCAGTGGATGACTCTGGCTACGTGGACGGCGACTTCACAGACACAGTCACCCTGACGCTGAGTGCAGGCAGCACCGGAACCTTGTTGCAGACGACGGCGACTGCCGTGGCAGGGATCGCCACGTTTACGGGTGTGACGTATTTCGCCGGCGCAGATCAGGAAACGATCGAACTGATTGCAGACGACGTGGCGGGCGGTGCAGAAGGCGACTTGCCGACGGTGACATCGAACACGATTTCGGCCAATTCGGCGAACGATACACCCACGGTCTCACCTTTCAGTTTTACGATCAACGAGGACGATTCGGTTCGCGTGCCGATCTCGTCGATGGTACATGACGTCGACGACAGTCTGGAAACGCTGCAGATCACCTTTGTTGCCAACCACACGTCTGCAACCCTCGATGGACTGGATCTGACCATTCGGCCAGATGCCGACTACTTCGGCCCGGACACACTGATCATCATCGCCACCGACCCTTTCGGTGCCAGCGCGTCAGGTTCCTCTATCCTGACGATCAAATCGGTGAATGACGCAGTCGAAATCACGCCGCTACCGATCGTGACCATCGATGAAGATGATACACTGGTCGTCGAGTTGGCCCAGCTCGTCACCGACAAGGAGACGCCCTTTGCAGATCTCACGTGGGCGTTCTTTCCTGCCCCAGGGTTGCTGACGGACTTTGACATGGTGACCGGACGTCTCCTGGTATGGGCGTCGACGGATAGTGCGGGAGATTTTCCACTACAGCTGTCGGTGACGGATGAGAATCTCTCCATCACAAGTCACCGAGATACGATCAGCGTTTTGCCTGTGAACGATCCGCCTCGCCTGCTCGTGGCTGATACGACCCTTGCCCGAGGTGATACGCTGGTCCTGACATTGTCCGAGTTGATCAACGATGCCGATGACGAGCTCAGCACTCTGTCCACCACAATAGTAGAGACCCATGGCCTGCTAGCGACCCTGATGAACCTGACCCTGACCGCGCAGGCCAGCAGTGGTTTTAGTGGCACAGGATGGATCCTGTTTGAGGCCTCCGACCCGCACTCAGCAGTCATGGTGGATACGCTGCGCGTGTCGGTATTCACCGCCAATCCGCAGGCTCCCGTGATCACGGCCCTGCCCGCGATCGCCGTCGAAATTGGCGATACAGTGACAGTGGATCTGGCACAATACATCAGCGATCCAGATCACGATACTGAGACATTGACCCTCTCGCTGAGTCCTCTTCCGCAGGGAGTGGCGCTCGTCGAGCAACACTCGATCACACTGATCGCCTCGGCGAATGTGGCCTCTTTTGAGATCACCGTGACCGTTGAGGACCCCGATGGCGAGAAGTCTGCTACTGCTCTGCAGATTGATTTCATCGCGCCGACGCCCTTGCTCAGCGGTCTGCCCTCGACACTGGAGATTGCGGTCAGTGGTCGGCAGGAGTTGTTGGACCCCTTCGTCACAGGAGGCGATCCGTCAGAGGTTACCTGGTCTGCGCAAACGGTGGGAGATGTAGACGTCTTCATCGACGACATAAACAGGACCCTACGCGTCACACCACGGAATGCTTCTCGCGCTGGAGGGCAGGTCGTCCTGTTCGCCTCATCGCCACGTAAAGCAGCAGTCGAAACGCTGGCTGTCACCATCGTCAATGCACCTCCCCTCGTGACGCTGCCCGATCCTTTCTTCGTAACCATTGGTGCTCCAGGGCAGTTGCTCCTCGACAACTTGGTCACAGACGACGAAGAAGTGGGGTTTCTGACTTGGACAGGCCTGCCGCTGACATCTGGCTTAGAGGTATCGATCAATGCCGCAGTTCGAGCTGTCACCTTGACGGCCAGTCCTGAGGCAACGACCAATGTCCGCGTTGTATTGACGGCGACAGACGAACAGGGAGCCTCGGGGGCGGATACATTTCTCGTGACCATTCTGGGAATCGACACGGGTGAAGATTCGACGCTGGTCGATACCAGCAATGGCAACAGGGCCCCTGTCGTGGGACCTCTGGCAGCGGTTGAGGTCTTTTCTGGCGGTACTATCACGCGACCGATTGCGGCCCTTGCGAGTGACGACGACGATCTAGTCGAACTGACCTGGAGCCTCGACGCAGGCACGGGAATCGACGCATCGATCAGCAACGGCACGCTGACCATTCAGACGCTGGAAGGATTTTCAGGGCAGACATCCCTGGGACTGACGGCGACAGATACCTTCGGTGCGCAAGATTCGACGCTTCTCACAATCAACGTGAGCGCCCTCGTGGCAAACCCAGCGCCAGGTGACTTCGGTAGGGATGGCCAATTGGACTTTGAGGATTTCTTCCTCTTCATCAACCACCTTGGTCTTGCCACCTTTCACCGTGGCTGGGACCCTTTGTTTGATCTGGTTGAGGATGGTCGTATCGATCTGGACGATTTCTTCGCCTTCGTTGAACTATTTCACGCGGCGCGCGCTGCCAGATAGGTTCCGCCAGACGCCGAACATGGCCCTTGGGCAGGTCTTGTTAGCTTGCCGCTGGCAACCTCGTCCCTTTAGCTTCTGTGGATTGCACAGCTAAGGCTCCAGCCTTGTCCCTCTATCCACCGGAGTACCGCCTTGACGCGCCGCCCGCTTTTCATCACCACTGTGAGTGTCGCGACGCTCGCCTTGGTTCTTATCGCGCCCAACGCCCACGCACAACGTCCCCCGACGGGCGTGATTGTTTCCGAGGTGCGCTCACAGCCCCTCAGCGAAGAGGTTGTCCTCATAGGCAGCGTGCACCCACGCCGGACGACGATTGTCGCCAGTCAGACAGACGGGATTGTCGTCGATCGATTCAAGGAAGCTGGCCAGACGGTTGGCCGCCGCGAGGCGATCTATCGACTCGACAACGACCAGCTTCGCGCCGGATTGATCGCCGCCCTGGCAGATGTGAAATTGCAGCGCTTTCGCCAGGAACAGAGCATGGAACTGCTGGCGCAGGAGGCCATTTCCGAGGAGACCGCCCTGGCGACGGAAGCCGAACTCGATCGTGCTCGATCACAGTTGCAGGATCTCCAGGCACGCCTCGACGACCTCACCATCCGCGCCCCCTTCGATGGTCATGTCGTGCAACCGTTGGTGGAATTGGGCCAATGGGTTGGTCGAGGTGATGGCGTCGTGCGCGTCGTGTCGACAGATACGGTTCGCGTTTATGTCAATGTGCCGGAGCGACTCGTCCCTTTGTTGCGCAAGGGAGAGGAGGCAGACGTCGTCATCGACGCCCTGGGCACGCAGAAGATCAAAGCCCGCATCGTCGCCATCCTTGCTGAGGGATATGCCGACTCTCGTACGTTTCCGGTGGTCGTGGAGTTTCTCAATCCAACCGGTGTGATTCGCGCCGGCATGGGCGCCAGCGTGCACCTGAGCATTCGACACCCCGGGGAGACGTTCCTCGTCCACAAGGATGCTGTCGTCAATAGTGTTCGCGGCACCTTCGTGTTTGTCGTCCACGAGGAAGCGGCAGTTAAGAAAACGGTGGTACCGGGACTCGCCCACCAGGGGTTCGTCGCCGTAGAGGGCGAGCTTCAAGAGGGCGAATTGGCCATCGTCCGAGGCAATGAACGACTCCAGGACGGACAAGCGGTACGTGTCGTTCGTAAGCTGCAATAGGTCAAGAACGTGAAACTCATTGACTCCGCTATTGAACGTCCCGTCTCCGTCATTGTCGGGATCTTGCTCATTGCCCTGTTCGGCATCCTTGCCCTGGTACGAATTCCTGTTCAGCTAACACCCGATGTTGACCGCCCGATCGTCACAGTGACGACTTTCTGGCCTGGTGCCAGTCCAGAGGAGATCGAGCAGGAAATCATCCAGCGACAGGAAGAGCGCCTCAAGAGTGTCGAAGGCCTCGACAAGATGACGAGTGAGTCCGCTGACAGTCGCGGCGTCGTCACCCTCGAATTCAGCGTCGGTCAGGACCCCGATGCGCTGCTGCTGCTGGTATCCAATAAGCTCGACCAGGTCCGCGGCTATCCTTTGGACGCGGACAAGCCGATTCTGTCATCCGGCGCCGGTGGAAACACGGGCGCGATTACCTGGTTGATTCTCAATCCCCTGCCGGAGCGACGCGACGACATTGACATCGAGGTCTATCGAGATTTCGCCGAGGATGTCATCAAGGCTGCCGTCGAACGTGTTGATGGTGTCTCGCAGAGCAATGTCTACGGCGGCTTCGAACGTGAATTGCAGGTGATCGTTGATCCCGCAGCGATGGCCTCCCACGGAGTCACCGTGAGTCAGATGATGACGGCGATTCGGGCCGAGAATGCGAACATCTCCGCCGGCGCCTTTGACGAGGGCAAACGGCGCTATATCGTGCGCACCGTCGGACAATATCTGTCGGCAGAAGATGTCGAACATGTCGTCGTACGAGCCGACGCAAATGGATCTCACCTACGTGTCGGTGATCTGGCACGTGCGGAATTGGGCTTCAAGAAGGCGGCCGCGACGGTTCGCTACCGCGGTCGAACAGCGATCGCGGTCAATGCGGCGCGTGAAACAGGTGCCAACGTACTGACAGTAATGGAAGGGATACGTGCCGTTGTCGCCGAGCTCAATGAAGGCGCTCTTTCTCGAGAGGGTCTGTATCTGGAGCAAGTCTACGACGAGACAGACTACATCTATTCCGCCATCAGCCTCGTGCGCAACAACATTTTCGTTGGTGGCGCCTTGGCAACGCTCGTCTTGTTGTTGTTCCTCCGATCCGCCTCCAGCGTCCTCATCATCGTCACCTCCATTCCGATTTCCATTGTCGGCACCTTCTTGGTCATGTCCATGGCAGGGCGCAATATCAATGTTATCAGCCTTGCCGGCATGGCTTTCGCCGTCGGTATGGTCGTCGACAATGCGATTGTCGCCCTGGAAAACATCTTCCGCCATCGGCAGATGGGGAAACCGAGAGTGCAGGCGGCGCTAGATGGCGCCATCGAGGTCTGGGGAGCGCTACTGGCAAGCACGCTGACGACGATCGCCATCTTCTTGCCCATCGTTTTCATCGAGGACGAAGCGGGGCAATTGTTTCGCGATATCGCCATCGCCGTCTCCAGTTCCGTGGCCTTGAGCCTCATCGTGGCGATCACTGTGATCCCGATGATGTCCGCCCGTCTGGGCGCGATCCGCGAGGAGACAGATGTGTCACCCGGGGATGCCACTTCTCCCCTGCTGGAGCGTATCGGTGCTTCCGTGCGCACGCTGATCGCCGACAGTGTCTACAAGATCTCCGGCAGTGTTGCCATGCGAATCGGCGTGGTCGTTCTGCTCGTCGGCGCATCTCTCGCCGCAGCTTGGGGGCTCTTGCCCAAAGCTGAGTATCTGCCCACGGGCAATCGCAATCTCGTCTTCGGCATCCTGCTGCCGCCTCCGGGTTATAATCTGGACGAATTGATCGACGTCGGTCAGCAGATCGAAGGCGCACTGCAACCTCGGTGGGATGCTGAACCAGGGTCTCCTGAGGCGGCAGCCCTCGATGATCTGCTCATTCCCCACATGTTCTACGTCGCCTTTGGGCGTAGTGCCTTTATGGGGGCTCGCACCGACGATCCTGATCGTGTCAAAGAGTTGATCCCCCTGATCCAGGGACCCGTTTTCTCTGTGCCCGGAATGATCGCAATCGTTCGCCAATCAGGGCTTTTCTCTGGTTTCAGTGGTGGACGTGCGATCGACATCGAAATTATGGGCCCCGATCTCGAGCGCCTGATCGGTTTGGCGGGGCAGGTCTTTGGCCAGGTCGGCCAGGTCGTGCCGGGAGCGCAGTCACGGCCGATTCCCAGTCTCGACTTAGGCAACCCCGAAGTACGTGTGATTCCCAATCGACTCCACGCGGCAGAGGTTGGTCTGAGCGCTCAGGAAATTGGCGTGACTGTGAACGCCATGATGGACGGTGCCCTCGTCGACGGGTTTCAGTATGAGGGCGAGGAGATCGACCTGAGCCTTCGCGGTGATAGCGACTGGTTCCGCACACAGGACATCGGACAGCTGCCCTTGTTGACCCCTTCGGGCCGCGTCGTGCCACTCAACTCTGTCGCCGATGTGGTGGTCACTTCCGGGCCTGAGCAGATCAATCACATCGAGCGCTTTCGCGCCATCACAATTCGCGTCGCGCCACCAGAAGAAATGCCGCTGGAGACGGCCCTTGAGAACATCGAGACGCAGATCGTTGAGCCCTTGAGATCTTCCGGCCAATTGCGTCCTCCCTACGATGTGGTTCTCTCAGGTACGGCAGATGACCTGCGCAAGACACGCGAAGCACTGCAATGGAACTTTCTTCTGGCCCTGGTCATCACTTATCTGCTCATGGCGTCTTTGTTCGAGAGCTTCCTGTTTCCTGTGGTCATTCTCCTGAGTGTACCTCCCGCCTTGGCTGGAGGAATTCTCGGGCTTGCTGCGGTAAATGCACTGATCTCTCTGCAACCCCTGGATGTATTGACGATGCTCGGATTTGTCATCCTCATCGGTGTCGTCGTCAATGCGGCGATCCTCATCGTCCATCAGACGCTCAATATCCTGGAAAGTGAACCAGATCTGGAGCGTCGCGAGGCAATTCGGCGCTCTGTTGCCAGTCGCGTGCGGCCGATCTTCATGTCGACGATCACCAGCGCCCTCGGCATGTTGCCATTGGTACTGTTTCCCGGCGCCGGATCCGAACTGTATCGCGGTCTGGGAAGTGTGGTCATCGGTGGCCTCGTAGTATCGACGGTCTTCACCCTGTTTCTCGTCCCCACATTCCTCAGCCTCGCAATGGATGGCCAAGCCTGGCTGAAGGAACGACGAGCTTAAATAGCAGTGTCTCGAACACAAAAAAGGGGGCTCGCCGACACCGGCGAGTCCCCTTTTCTATTCAGTTCTCTATTCAACCTGCCTGAACGACTTAGAAGCGCCAGCGAACTCCGAAAATGGGCGAGGTGGAGTCATTGCGGGCCATGAGTCGTGAGCGCCGGCCCTGAATGGCGCGTGTCGCGCTGATCTCATCAGCCAGATGATGGAGAGAGTACAACTTCAGCCAGACACCCAGTGGCATCCATGCAGCGGCGCTATTCTCCCCAGAACTCATTGCCACGCCGCCCAGCGCGGCCGATGCGAGCAGAACACGCCAACCCTGATTCGTGTTTCCTGAGTAGAGGTAGCCGGCGCCGGGAATCAGCAGTTCGAGACCCAATGCAATCGGCGCCGAGGGCCTGCCACGTGAAGGCGACATTCGTGGTTTGATCCGCCTCGGGCCGAGGTGTCGCACGGAGCGTATCTCGGATAGAGGATATCTAGCCGGGCGTATTTGCAGTGCGCCAACGACCTCGAGCAACGTGACAAATTCAGCATCGACCGCTTCGACCTTCACCTGTCTTAGTTTGCCATTCTGAAAGGAAATCTCGCCCCAACTGTCTTGTGTATTCAACGAATCAAGATCCGCCGCCACATCTGCCAGGACTTCCCCGGCCAGGACCGTAGAGAGCACAGCCATGAACTCGACGGTTCGACGAAATCGACATTGGACTCGAATCACCAGCTTACCCCATTTGTCTTTTTTAGCAATTGTGCACGCGATTGGCACGATTGTACGAAGAAGATCTGCAGAATTCCACCAAAGACGCCGATACAGGGTAAGGGTAGGTATTGGGCGTCGGAGCCTGAACCTGCCTGCTGACAAGGACGTCAGTGAGACGTGCGAATGGTCGGAGTGCGAATGGCTTCACCGCCATCTGTGATGGACTCGTCGCGCAAACCCCACAGGGATGTGGGGTTTTTCTTTTGTACCCTCCAATCCTATCTTGCTTGTTATGCCACGAGAAGAATTGACAGCCGCCATCGCTGCGGCCCGTGAAGCGGGTAGTCTCATCCTCCAGTACTATGGGGGCGCCTACGATGTGCGGAACAAGAATAGCGATGCCGCAAAGGGGAAGCTCACGGGGGACGCCTTGCGGTCAGCCGACTACGATCCAGTCACCAGTGCTGACGACGCTGCCGATGCACACCTTGGTGAAGTCCTGCGATCTGCCTTCCCCCAGCATGGATGGCTCTCTGAAGAGACGGCAGACTCGCCAGAACGCCTGTCAGCCCCTTCCGTCTGGATCGTCGATCCAATTGATGGTACCAAGGAATTCCTTGAGGGCATCCCTGAATTCGCCGTCTCGATCGCTCTTGTCGAGAATGGGGAACCGACGGTGGCGGCACTGTACAATCCGGCGGCGGACGAGATGTACTCGGCCGTAAAAGGCGGTGGCACCTTCCTCAATGGCCAACGAGTGTTTTGTAGTGAAACTCAGCAACTGAGCGAGGCAAGCCTCATCGTGAGTCGCTCGGAGAAGGCGCGAGGCGAAGTAGACGCGCTGGAACCCTCCCTCAAGCAGGTCCGACCCGTCGGCTCGGTAGCCTACAAACTCGCCGTCGTCGCTGCCGGTGGCGCTGACCTGAATGTCAGTGTCCAACCCAAAAATGAGTGGGACGTATGTGGTGGCGACCTGCTCGTACGCGAGGCCGGTGGCCATATGGTGGATCTGGAGGGTCAGGTTCGTCAATACAATCAAGCTGATCCCTTGATCAATGGTGGCCTTGCCGCCGGGAACCAGCACCTCACGAGTGCCATTCTTGACGCCGTGCGTCGCACTCGCTGACCCGATACGCGTTGCTTTTGTGACCACACCCAACGACACCCCAACGAGTGCCCAGATCGTCAAGTATCTGCAACGCCATGCATCTCTGATGGAGTTGTCTGGTGCCAATGCCTTTCGTGTACGTGCCTTCGCAAATGCGGCACGCATGCTGGAGGAACTCGAAGTGGATATCCCGCAGATGGCAGCGGCCGAATCCTTGACCGAGATCGACGGTGTTGGCAAGGGGGTCGCCGAGTTCATCGCCGAATATCTTGAGCACGGCTCCGCTCAAGCCTATCTGGCTTTGACCGAGACGATTCCCGAACAACTGCTCGACCTGCTGCGTATTCCTGGCCTGGGTACGAAGAAGGTCAAAGTGATCTACGACAAATTGCGCATCGCCAGCATTGAGGATCTTACTGCTGCCTGCCAGGATGGCCGGCTTGATGAATTGGCTGGTTTTGGCACCAAGACGCAGCAGAACATCCTCAAAGGAATCGAAAGACTTGACCGCTTCGCCGGTCAGTTTCGCTACGACGTCGCTGTCGCCGCAGCGACTCCCCTCGTTGAGGCATTGCGGCAGCATCCAGCCACATTGCGAGTGTCAATTGCCGGCAGCCTGCGTCGGTCGAAAGAGATCGTGAAGGATGTGGACATCGTACTCAGTTGCACGGATCCGGCCGCCGTGTCAGCTGCCTTCATCGAGTTTGACGATGTCGTGGATGTCATAGGTCAAGGGGATCGCAAGACCGCCGTCCGCCTCGCCTCCGGGTTACAGGTAGACCTTCGCCTGGTGGATGACGACCATTTCGCGACGATCCTGCATCACTTCACAGGCAGCAAAGACCACAATGTCCAGATGCGGAGTCGCGCTCTGACGCGTGGATTCAGCCTCAGTGAATACGGCCTATTCCCCACAGATAGCGAGCAGGCCATCGTATGTGCAACAGAAGAGGGCCTCTTCGAGGCCCTCGACTTGGCCTATGTCGATCCTGAGATGCGTGAAGGGTTGGGTGAAATCGAAGGTGCTGAGAATCGCAGGCTGCCGAAGTTACTCCGCACGCAAGACGTCCGCGGCGTGCTGCACGTTCATACGACTGACTCAGACGGCACAAACTCCCTGGCAGAGATGGTCGAAGCTGCACGTGAACGCGGATACTGTTTCCTGGGAGTGAGCGACCATTCACAGTCGGCGGGATATGTGTATGGCATGAAGGAAGCAGATATCCAGCGTCAACACGCTGAGATCGATGCGCTCAGTGACGACGCACTTCACCTCTTCAAGGGAATCGAGTCCGATATCCTCGAGGACGGACAGCTGGACTATGAGGACGAGATTCTGGCGACCTTCGACTTCGTCATTGCCGCAATCCACGCACCGATGAACATGGACGAGGCGACCATGACGAAGCGAATCATCACTGCCATGGAACACCCGGCCACGACGATTCTCGCCCACCCTACCGGTCGACGTCTGTTGGAGCGCTCAGGGTATCCCGTAGATGTAGATGCCGTTCTCGAAGCTGCGGCGCAGCTTGGCGTCGTCATCGAACTAAACGCTCAACCCCAGCGTCTTGATCTTGATTGGCGCAGCCTGCGCAAAGCTGGCGAGTTGGGTGTGCATGTCGCCATCGGATCCAACGCCCACAAGATCGCCGACCTCGACCATTTGCCAACGGCGATCGGCATCGCCCGCAAAGCCTGGCTGGAGGCCTCCCAAGTAGTCAATACTTGGGAGACCGACGCCGTGCAACAACTATTCAGCCAAAGATCTCTGTGAAGATCAGACGCGGGCCAGGTTAGTCGAGACGCACCTCGCAACCAGCCTCCTGGCTGCGATAGATCCCATCGAGAATCTTCATCACTTGTAAAGATTGTTCTGCTGGCACCGGAGACTCGGCCCCCTCGGCGACGGCCCGCGCGAACTCAACGCATTCCTGAGCGTGGGCCTCGATCCCTTCGTGATCAAGTTTCAAACTTCGATCATAGTACTGACGAGTGTCTAGATTGCTCTCGTAGAACTCGGCCTTCGGCCAGTGTGCCCCCGCACGGGTTCCATAGAGCCACATCTGCATATCTTCGCCTTCTGTCGCATGATGCAGTAGCCAGGAAACTTCCAGCATCAGCGTCGCCCCCGTATCGAAACGGACAAAGGCGGCGGCGAAGTCCTCCACATCGTACTCGGACGGAATCGGCGCCCGCCCCCAGCCGCTGAAAGCCCCTTCTTGCTTGGCCAGGTCGGATCGTGCCACGCCACTGACGGCGACGGGCTCGGGATTGCCCATAAACCAAAGGGTGAGGTCGAGGATATGCACGCCGATGTCGATGCACGGTCCGCCACCGGAGTGTTCCTTCATGATAAAACCCGGACGAACGGGCGCGCCGCCACGACGCAGCATCCAGCTGCGGGCGTGATAGATGTCACCGAGGGCACCCGTGTCGAGTTCTGCCTTCATTGCACGACTCTTGCCTTGAAAGCGGAAATGCTGTGCCGTCATCAGCATCTTACCTGACGCGTCTCGTGCCTCGATCATGCGACGCACGTCCTCGGGAGTCGGCGCCAGAGGCTTTTCGCAGATTACGTGTTTTCCTGCTTCAAGTGCGGCGATCGTTAGGGGCGCGTGATACATGTTCGGCGTGCATACATCGATGATATCGATGTCCGGATCCGCAATGAGCTCTGCTGCCTTCGTCGTCAGTTTGCTGATCCCATGTTGATCACCCCAGGTCTGAAGTGCACCCTCACTGATATCGCTGCCCGCGACGAGTTCCGCGTGCTCAGAGGCGGCCCAGCCGGGGATATGAGTGCCAGCGATTCCGCCAACGCCGATAATGCCAACACGAAGGGACATGTTTCAATGAACTCCGTCTTAAAGGTGAGAGGATCTCTGTAGTCTGCGTCGATGATGGTTCATAGGATGCCAGATCCTCTTGATCGGCGCCAGAGCTCCACGGGTCAGTCAGAGAAATCAGCGCGACGGGTGTATATATCAATAAATCTTGATATTGACATTTACCGATTGCCAGGTTACGTTTCGATCGTTGTTGGCGATTCACAAACTTGGACCTAACCCTCTTTCAGACAACGAGTTCCGATGCCATTACCACCTATCGTGGCAGATGCCATGGATAAACGGATCCTCATCATTGACGGCGCCATGGCGACGCAGATCCAGGCGGCGGGGTTAGAGGAAACCGACTTCCGCGGAACTCGGTTTGCCGACTCGACGGTGCCTCTGGTTGGCTGCAACGATCTGTTGTGCCTGACCCGGCCCGACCTGGTGAGCAAGATCCACCAATCCTATCTGGCAGCAGGTGCGGACATCATCGGGACCAACACATTCAATGCGACGCCCGTGTCCATGGATGACTACGGACTTGGCCATCTCGTGCCAGAGATCAATCGCGAGGCGGCTCAGCTGGCACGAATTGCAGCGGATGCGGCCACAGCGGCTGATCCATCTCGCCCGCGCTTCGTCGCCGGCGCCATGGGTCCTACTCGGGCCACCCTTTCCCTGTCACCCGATGTGAATGATCCGGGGTATCGATCGCATACGTTCCAGGAAATTGCCGCCGGGTACTATCAGCAAATAGAGGGTCTCGTTGACGGTGGTGTCGATCTGTTGTTGGCCGAGACGGTCTTCGACACACTGACCCTCAAAGCCTGCCTGTGGGCCATTTCAGAGTTTGCCGAAACACGAGGCGAGGCGCCTCCCCTGATGATCTCTGTGACCATCACCGATCGCAGTGGTCGGACGCTCTCGGGACAGACCCTGGAAGCGTTCTGGGTCTCCGTTGAGCACGCGCCGGGCCTCGCCAGTATTGGCATCAACTGTGCTCTCGGCCCAGCTGATATGCGACCCTACATCGAGGAGTTGGCAGGCCTGGCTCCCCTGCCCCTGACATGTTATCCCAATGCGGGATTGCCAAATGAATTCGGCGGCTATGACGAGACGCCAGTCCAGATGGCGGATGTTCTCGGAGACTTTGCACGGCAGGGATGGCTCAACATGGTCGGTGGCT
>Ga0233434_1000626_pt1 | contig 38358 bp, 34 predicted proteins | sample SI_122_August201_4_FD_182738 | JGI IMG/M metagenome (GOLD analysis project Ga0233434, IMG submission 182738) | Seawater microbial communities from Saanich Inlet, British Columbia, Canada - SI_122_August2016_120_MG | ecosystem: Environmental > Aquatic > Marine > Inlet | place: Canada: British...
AGACGAAGAACACGGTTTGTATGACGGCGTGTTTGAAGCGGGCATGGTTGTCTGTGTGGAAAGCTACATCGGGGCCGTGGGCGCGCGCGAAGGCGTCAAACTGGAACAACCCGTATTGATTACGGAAAACGGGCCCGAACTGTTCATCACAGATTGCCCGCTGGAAGACGATTATTTCTGATTACCGGGCATTATCCTGTTCATATTAACGGGCGTTGCCCTGTTCACCATCCACGTCAACAGCCGCCATCAGGTTGGTCAGGGTCTCATGGTCGATGATGGTCACGGATGATCCCTTGCGGGCGATGACACCGGACTGTTGCAACTCACTGAACGCACGGGCCACGGTTTCGCGGGTGGTACCAATCTGGCTGGCAATATCAGCATGGGTCGGTATGGGGGATATACGATAGAGGCCGTCACCGGCACCATCCAGTTGGCTCAAATCCAGCAAAAATGAATAGACACGTTTAATGGCGCGCAAGGTGCTCAGATCCATGATCCGGTCATCACACGTCCTGATAATACTGGCCAGTCGCCCCATCACCCGCAGACCGATTCCCGGGTGCGCCATCAGTAATTCATGAAAATCATGGGTGGGGATGACGGCAATCACGCAAGGTTCGACCGCCACAACGGCTGCCGAGCGAGGCCGGCCATCTACGGCGGAGAGTTCACCGAAATAGTCGCCAGCAATAATATTGGCGTAGGCGATTTCCTTACCCGATAGGGAGAAGTTCACCACACGTACCTTGCCCACCGAAATGAGGTACACACCCTGGTTGTCGCTGTCGCGTTCAATGATTGTCTGGCCCTTGGCGTAACTGTTCCAGCTGCACCGCTGTTCCAGTGCCGATATCTCTTCCGCTGGCAAACCTTCCAGCAAGGCAATTTCGTTCAGGGACTGATTGCTTCCCTCAGACATATGATTTCCTTTGGCCCATGTTGTTTGCTCGCAAGGCTACACCCTATTGCGCCGCCGTCCTACATCAACCTTGGGCAGTACTCTACCACTTTCGAGGTATCACATGTGTACTATTGGTCACAAATACCGGCGAAGGTAGGATTTGGGGATGAAAAACATCAAAATTCGACCCGCAAACCCGTCAGACGCCCCCCTAGTGGGGCAGCTGGTTGGCCAGTTGCTGTACGAGATTGTACCGGATCACTATGGCCCAGAAATGGTGGCCAAATGGAAGGCGATGGCGGCTAACCTGTTGGAACAGGGCACTATTTGGGCCTACTTGGCCCACGATGGGGACGAGGCGGTCGGTGTCATCACGCTCCACGAATGCCACGCAATTTATGCGGGTGGCGCTTTTGGAGAGATTTCCGAGCTGTATGTGGCCCCAGATTATCGATCGCTGAAGGTTGGTGAGCAATTGATCAAGGCTGCGACGAGCTTTGCACGCGACCGGGGTTGGCGATTCCTTGAAGTGGGAACCGGCGAGCAACCGAAGTGGCACCGGAGTCTGGCCTTTTACAAGCGTCAGGGATTCGTGGAAATCGGACCGAGGTTGGAACTGAAGACCTAGAAAGTCTCAGATATTCTTTGCAACAGGCGCACGTTGCTATATGTAGGCGGCACACTTTCACTGACCAAACACCGGACGACCTATATATGACCAAGCCTTCGCTTGCCGACTATGCTGCGCGTCTTTCCATTTCTGACTGGAAAGACTCGAACTTGTCACGATTTACGCCAAGCCGTATCAAGACTGAGGTCCTGTCCGGGTTGACTGTTGCGTTGGCATTGGTACCCGAGGCCGTGGCCTTTTCGTTTGTTGCCGGTGTTCATCCACTGGTCGGATTGTACGCGGCCTTTATCGTTGGTTTGATCACGGCAGTGATCGGTGGACGCCCGGCTATGATTTCGGGTGCCACGGGTGCGCTGGCCGTTGTGATGGTGGCGCTCGTTTCGGCCCACGGTGTTGAGTACCTGTTTGCCACGGTTGTTCTGATGGGCATTTTGCAAATTCTTTCCGGCATATTCCGGTTGGGTAAGTTCATCCGCCTGGTGCCCTATCCCGTCATGTTGGGATTCGTCAACGGTTTGGCGATTGTCATTTTCTGGGCGCAGCTAACGCAGTTTCAGATACCCGGTCCAGACGGAGATAAAGTCTGGATGACGGGCATGCCATTGATGGTCATGTTAGGTTTGGTTGCCCTGACCATGGGCATCATCTGGATCATGCCAAAGATCACCAGCGTCATACCGGCCCCGTTGGCGGGCATTGCGGTTGTTGCGGGCCTCGTCATTTTCTTTGGTATTGATGTGCCGCGGGTTGGTGACCTGGCATCCATCGAGGGCGGTTTGCCGCTGTTTCATATCCCTATGGTGCCGCTGAACTTTGAGACGCTGGAGATTATTTTTCCTTACGCACTGATTTTGGCGGCCATTGGTCTGATCGAAAGCTTGCTGACCCTTAATCTGGTCGGTGAAATAACCGGTAAAAGCGGTGGCGCCTCTCAAGAATGTGTCGCACAAGGATTGGCTAATACCGTAACCGGGTTCTTTGGTGGTATGGGCGGGTGTGCCATGATCGGCCAGTCCATGATTAATGTGAAATCCGGTGGCCGTACCCGACTTTCCGGCATCTCGGCTGCATTGTTTCTGCTGACGTTCATCCTGTTTGCCTCGTCTATGATTGAGCAGATTCCACTCGCGGCGCTGGTCGGTGTCATGTTCATGGTCGTGATCGGTACTTTCGCGTGGCAAAGCCTGACCATTCTGCGTCGCATTCCCCTGACCGATGCTCTTGTAATGCTGTTGGTAACCGTGGTGACGGTCATGAGCGATCTGGCCATTGCGGTGATTGTGGGTGTGATTGTGTCAGCCCTTGCCTATTCATGGAACAACGCTATACGTCTGCATGCCCTGGTCAACATCATGCCCGATGGCAGCAAGGTTTATCAGATTGAAGGACCGGTATTCTTTGGCTCTGTTGCTGGATTTGCACGGCTGTTTGTGCCCGATGAAGACCCCGATGTGGTCATTATTGATTTCATGTATAGCCGGGTTGTTGATCAATCCGCCCTGCAAGCCGTGGAAGATATAGCGTCCAAGTATCAAGCGCTTGGTAAGACATTGCAACTTCGCCACCTGTCGCGTGACTGCCATGCGCTGCTCAATCGCGCAGGCCAGTTGATGATCGATTCAGACGATGATCCAAGCTATGGGATTGCGACGGAATACTCGATCAAGACGGGAATATTCTAAGCAACTGAATGGGGTGTTCTCATGGCGTTGATTTTTTCGAAAGCGGTGCCATCTCAGCACGATGAGATTTACGATCTCATGCTCGCAGCCTTCACGCCCTATGTGCAGCAAATTGACGAACAGAACACCGCAGGCCCTTACCCATGGCTGAATGTTGCCATCAAAGGTGGCAATGTCTATGTGGGCATGGACGGACATTCGATTGTCGGCTTTATCTGTACCGTGCGTGACCATAACCATTTGATTATTGACCAGCTCGGCGTTAATCCAGCCCGACAGGGGCAGGGTGTTGGCAGTTGGTTGATCGGTGAGCTGGAGCAAGTTGCCATAGGCGACGGTGTGACCGCGCTGGTTTTACAAACGGCAGAAATGATGGATCATCTGTTACGGCTTTACGCCCGGCATGGGTTTGTTGAAACTTCCCGGATGTTGCCGGAACACGGTGACGATACATTCAAGCGCGTTCACATGCGTAAACAGCTATGAGAGATCGTTCACAATGACATTCAATGTCCTGACCGCAGAGTTCCTGCACGAAACCAATACATTCAGTGTTCGCAAAACGGGCATTCCAGCATTTGAAGCGGGTCGCTTTTGTGTTGGTAATGATGGCCTGATCGGCCTTGAGGGCACCAACACCGGCGTGGCCGGGTGTCTGGAATGTGCCCAAGCCTATGGCTGGCACATGACGCACGCGGTGTCAGCCATTGCTGGACCTTCCGGCCTTGTGACACGTGAGGCCTTTGATACGGTGACTGATCTGATCTTAGGCGCGGCCCGCGACAATCCACCTGACGGCATTCTATTGCCACTTCACGGGGCTATGGTGACCGAGGACAGTCACGATGGGGAAGGTGAGTTGTTACGCCGCATACGGGCGCTCCTCGGGCCAGACGTGCCCATCGCCATCACCCTGGATCTGCACGCCAATGTAACGGCCCAGATGTGTGAATTGTCCAATATTATTGTGTCATACAAAACCTACCCGCATATCGATATGCGCGAAGCCGCCCGCCAAGCGGGTGATATCCTGCAGCGGGCCATGACAGGTGAAATCACACCGATCACCTTGCGCGCGCACCGTCCCATGTTGGTGGAAGCCAACGGTGGGCGGACCGATATCGGCCCTATGATTGAACGGTTTGAGCGGGCGCGGGCCTACGAACAGGAACCCCATGTGTACGCGGTCAGCATCAACGCCGGGTTCGAGAGCAGCGATATCAGTGAGCTGGGACCGACCGTCCTGGTGACCTGTGACGGCGACCCGACCGCGCACCAGGCCTTTGCCGAACATATGATGGATGACATCTGGGCCAAGCGGGATGAGGTGTTGAATACCTTTTACAGCGTGGATGACGTCGCCGCCATGGCGACTGAGTTTACCGCGAATGGCGCGCCGTTGATTATCGCAGACTATGCAGATAATCCGGGTGGTGGTGCCTATGGGGATGCACCAGCGCTTCTCAAAGCCATGCTTGATCGTGGTGTGAAGGATGCCTGTTTCGGGCCTATGGTTGATCCGGAAGCCGCCGCCAAACTGCATGAACACGCGGAAGGCGAAACCGTGACACTGGATATTGGTGGCAAGACTGATCCCCGGTTTGGCGGTAGCCCGCTTTCCGTGACGGGTGTGATCAAGTGTCTGAGCGATGGTGAATGCGTGGGCGATGGTCCCATGAAGGGTGGTCAGACCATGCACTTCGGCCCGACCGCTGTTCTGCATGTGGACGGCATTGATGTGCTGGTCACGACCGAGGCCTCGCAAATGTATGACCAGCAGCAGTTTCGCGCTTTTGGTATTGATCCCTCAGCCAAATCCGTCGTCGCCCTTAAATCCATGCAGCACTTCCGCGCTGCATTTGAGCCTATGGCGGAAAAGGTGGTTGTGTGTGACAGCGGTGCGTTGTGTACAACGAATTATGCGGCCATGCCCTATGAGAACGTGCCGCGACCCATCCATCCGCTTGATCCGGATGTGACCTTTTAACGCGCCAGCAAGTCATCCGCGCAGCTATCCGCGTGACGGGCATTGTGCTCCTTGATGTGACCAAAGCCCCGAATACGCTCAGGCAGGCTGGCGATCTGTACGACGGTGTCATCGTTGGCGGCATCCAGGCCCTCGATCAGCGTCGCAATCTGGTCTTTGTAATCAGCAATCCGTGATCGCTCCGCCCGGCGTTCTTTGCTATAGCCGAACACATCAAACGGCGTGCCTCGCAAGCCGCGCAGTCCAGCGATCACCCCTAACAAAAGCTTCATCCATCCACCAAAGGCCATCTTGGCCGGAACACTGGTGCGCAGATCTTTGCGCGCCAATACCGGCGGTGCCATGTGATAGGTGATCCGGTAGTTGCCTTCAAACTGGTCCGCTAGTTCGGCCTCAAACCGGCCATCGGTGAACAAACGGGCGACCTCATACTCGTCTTTATACGCCATCAATTTGTGCAGGTTGATGGCAACCGCACGGGTTAGCTCGTCTCGACTGTCGTGTTGTACGTGGGCGATGAATTGCCGGTACTGATCCGCATAGGGTTGGTTTTGATAAGCAACCAAATCAGCGGTCAGCGTTTCGATCAAGTCCGCTGTGCTTTCCGGGACTGGTGTATCGTTGGTCGCGAGATCTTGAATTTGCGCCGGATTATGCGCCATACGGCGGCCCCAGGTGAAAGCAATCTGATTAAACTCAACGGCCACACCGTTCAGGCGAATAGCTTCCATCACGGCATCCAGTGAAATGGGAATCAGGCCTTGCTGCCATGCGTAGCCCATCAACGTGATATTGGCCGCAATCGTGTCACCCATGACACCGGCCGCCACGGCATGAGCATCAAAGCTGTGACAGCCCTCGGGTTTAACGCAGCCCTGAATGGCGTCCATCAATTGTGCGACGGGGAACGTCAGATCAGGGTTTTGCGTGAAATCCGCCGTCATGGTCTGGTGTGTGTTGACGACAGCGTTTGATACGCTGGGCCCCAAACAGCTAAGGGTATCGGCGCTGGCCGATGCAACCATATCAAAGCCCAACAACAGATCAGCCTGTCCCGGTCCAATACGTGTGGCGCGAAGCTGATCGGGACTCCGTGCGATGCTCAGGTGTGTGAACACGGCACCATTTTTTTGCGCAAGACCCGCCACATCCAGCACGGATACCCCGCGCCCGTCCAGGTGTGCCGCCATCGCCAGCAGGTGACCGACAGTCACCACGCCTGTGCCCCCGATGCCGCTCATCATCACGGTGTAGGGCTTCTCAAGCTCGGGTAATGGTGGTTCAGGCAAGGCTTCTTGCTGATCAGGTGCGATGGGATCAGGTTTTCTGAGGGTGGCCCCTTCCACCGTCACGAAGCTGGGGCAAAATCCGTCAACGCAGCTGTAATCTTTGTTGCACGACGCTTGATCAATGGCCCGTTTCCGGCCAAATGCGGTGTGCTTGGGCACGATGGCAACACAGTTGGAAACAATCCCGCAATCGCCGCAACCTTCGCACACAAGTGAATTGATAAAGGCGCGTTTGTCCGGGTCGGGATAGGTGCCGCGTTTTCGGCGGCGGCGTTTCTCGGCGGCACAGGTTTGATCGTAAATAAGCACAGAGACTCCCGGCCAGTGCCGGATATCGCGTTGAACCTGATCGAAATCATCACGGTGATGGAAGCTGGTGCCGGGTGCGAATATTGTGCCAACCGGATACTTGTCGGGCTCGTCTGACACGATAGCGATGCGTTCAATACCCTCGGCCCGCATTTGCTGGGTGACCATGGGTACCGTCATGGGGCCATCCATGGGTTGGCCGCCCGTCATGGCAACGGCATCGTTGTATAATATTTTGTAGGTTACATTGGCGCCCGATGCCACGCCCGCCCGGATGGCGAGGGTGCCCGAATGAAACAGCGTGCCATCGCCGATATTGACGAACATATGCGGTGTTTTGGTGAACGGTGCCCGGCCCAGCCAGTTGGCTCCTTCTGCCCCCATTTGGGTGAAGGTGTCGGTGTCGCGGTCCATCCAGGTCACCATGAAGTGGCAACCAATTCCGGCGGCGGCCTGTGATCCTTCCGGCACCACGGTGGAGGTGTTGTGGGGGCAGCCTGAACAATAGTAGGGCAGGCGCTTCACGTCGCTGGACAGGGTGCTGACCCGTGTAGCGCGATCTTCTATCTGTTCCAGTCGCTCAAACAGGTTCGCCGAAATGCCATGAGCGGTCAGCCGCCCCGCGATTACGCGGGCGATGGAATCTGCATTCAGTTCCGCCCATGCGGGGATGGCGGGTGCGCCGTCCGGATCATGCTTGCCGGTAATTCTTGCACGGACGCTATCGGGTTGATGATAAAGCTGTTCTTTCAGTTGTGGCTCAATGACCGGGCGTTTCTCATCAATAACGATGATTTCTTTCAGACCTTGCGCGAACTCAGATGTGCCTTCCGGTTCCAGCGGCCACGGCATACCCACCTTGCGAACGCGGATACCCAATGCGCGGGCTTTCGCATCATCTATCCCTAAATCTTCCAGCGCCTGTAGGGTATCCAGCCAGGCCTTACCGGCGGCCATAATACCAATGGTCGCTACCGGTGCGTGGATGATGGTTTTATCCAGATTGTTGGCCCGCGCGAAAGCCGCCACGGCGGGCATCTTGAATTCTTGCAGGCGCCCTTCGACTTTATCTTTCGGATCAGGCCAACGCGCGTGAACACCGCCTGTCGGCATGGTGATCCCTTCAGGTAGAGCGATCTGAACCCGGTCCAGATCAGCGTCAATGACAGCAGAAGAATCCATGGTGTCGCTGAGCGTTTTCATCGCCACCCAGCACCCTGAAAACCGCGACATGGCCCACCCCATAAGACCGTAGTCCAACAGCTCCTGCACATTGCAGGGCGCAAGTATGGGTATCCATGCATCCATCAGGGCGTGTTCGCTCTGGCTTGGTACCGTGGATGATTTCCCCGATGGATCATCACCCGCCAAGACCAGCACACCGCCGAGTGGTGAGCTGCCCGCCAGATTGGCATGACGGAAGGCATCGCCGGATCGGTCTACGCCCGGTCCCTTGCCGTACCACATGGCAAAAACACCATCGTGGGTGGCACCCGGAAACAGGTTCGCCTGTTGTGTGCCCCATACAGCAGCTGCACCCAGGTCTTCGTTCACGGCGGCTTGAAATTTTATGTGGTGGGCATCCACTGTTGCGCGGGCGCGACCGAACTCCATATCAACAGTGCCCAGTGGTGACCCCCGGTAGCCGGTTACGTACCCGGCGGTATTTGCACCTGCACGCTCATCCCGGCGGCGCTGCATGAGTGCCAACCGCACAAGCGCCTGCGTGCCCGTAATGAACACCCACCCTGTATCGAGCGTGTATTTGTCGTTCAGGGATACGGTTTTGAGCATAGCTGGTTTAACTCTATTGCCGAGGTGAGATCAATCGATTGAGACCGAGAGCATAGAACATCCCGGCGCTAACCACGACTAATCCTGAAAGCTCCCACATATTGGGTGTTTCATCCAACGCGCCGTAGGCCAATATGACGGTGATGCCGGGAACAAGGGCCGCAAATAATGAGCCACGCGCAGCCCCCATGAGCTTGACGGCCCGGCTGTAAAACAACAGGGCCAGCAGACCCGCGGCGATGCCCTGAAAGGCACCCTGCGTAAGAATTTCACTCATGGGTGCTTCGGGGATGTTGCTATCGGCGAATATCAGGTACAGCGGCGTGTAGACGGCCATGGAAATGACAGAAACCACGGCGGTTGCATGCAAGGGGTCTGTATCACAGGTGCGCAAGGTCACGGTATACACACCCCACAAAAATCCGGCACAGATGAAAAGTAGATCACCAATCCAGGTATCTACGCCTGTACTACCGCTTAAGCCTTCTCGACCGATCAGGACAATCCCTGTCAATAAGATGCCATAGCCCGTGAGGCGAAGCTTGGTTGGTTTGTCACCCAAAACGATCCAGCTACCGAGCATAGCCGTTGTTAACATGGTGCTTGGGACCAGCACGCCACCGTGTCCAGCGGGGGCGAAATTAAAACCATGGGACGCGGCCATCATGTAAAGAATGCCAGCCCCACTGGCCATGATCAAAGCCTTGGGCCAGCCAATGCCCTGAAGACCGCGTTTTATAAAGATCGGCAGCGTGATCATGCCAACGACCAGAAAACGTAGAGCTGTCACGTCAGGCGCGCTCAACGTTTGTTGCACGCCAAATCGCGTTACCACGGGCCACGCCCCCCAGATCAAGGCCGCAAGGACGCCGAACAGAATGCCTGTGGTTAGCGTATCGCTATCTGATCGGAACAATCGCAGGAGAGCAGCCATGACGCATTAGTGTCCGTGCATCATGCCGCGTTTTTCGAAGAACTTCTGATGATCTTCTTCGGCGCGCCAGAATGTGGGCGCGGGTTCAATGGTGGTGGCGATAGGCTGGCCCAGCAAACCCGATTGGCCAAGGTTGGCTTTAGAGGCTTCCGCCTGGGCCATCTGGTCATCGGAATGGGTAAAAATAGCGGTCCGGTACTGGGTGCCTATATCCGGGCCTTGTCTGTTGATCAGGGTTGGATCGTGGCATGCCCAAAAGATATTGAGCAGTTTATCATAACTGACGATTTCGGGATCGAACTCAAGCTGTACAGCTTCGGCATGATTGGAGGTGCCGGTACAGACGTCGCGGTAAGTGGGATTGTCTATGTGGCCACCTATGTAACCCACGGCGGTTTTGGTCACACCGGTCACTTTGCTAAAGCTCACTTCCGGTCCCCAGAAGCATCCGGCCGCAAATGTTGCGGTTTCCATGATGTATTCCCCTATTCGGCCGCTTCTGTGTCAGCAACCACTGATTTGGCAGAACATACAGCGCCATCGTTGCGCTCGAAATATCGTTGTTCAGCTTCATCTGCCCGGTGGAAATGACCTACGGATTCGATAGTTGTGGTGACGGCTGTGGAGAACCGGGCAGACTGGTTGACCACGTCACGTTCTGTCTCGGCGACCTTGCGTTGTTCATCATTCGACACGAACAGGACGGAACGTTCCACAGACGGTCGACCATCTTCAGGGAGGTGGGTAGTCCGGGCCGCATCGTGACAGTTCCAGAATGTATCCAGGAGTTGAGCGTAACTGATCTGATCAGCGTCGAAGTCAATCTGAACGACTTCTACCATACACAAGCCTGCGGCCTCTTTATCGCTGCTCGGTACAGTCGCGCAACATAGGGAATCGCCCATGAAGCCAACACTGGTGTTCATGACGCCCGGAACAGACCTGAATGCGGCTTCTGCGCCCCAATAACAACTGGCACCAAATACCGCACGTTGATGATTTTTGCTCATACACTGAACATACCCGGCGATGGCATTTCGGCCAAGCAAAACTAGGCCGTATCTATCGTCGCCCAGCCAGGGAGCGTCCCTTCATGGTTTCGCGGTAGAACACGAACAATCCGCTTCCCGCAATGAGGACCATGCCCAAAACCGAAATAAAATCGGGCAAGTCGCCCCATAACTGGTAGCCCCAGAATACGGCCAATGGCAGGGCCAGATACTCAAATGGCGCAATCACGGCGGCTTCTGACAAACGGTACGCTTGTGACACCAGATAACCGGCCATGGCGACCAGAAAACCAGCCAATACCATCAACAAGAGATCGTCATTGCCGGGCCAAATCCACCTGCGGAACAGGAAATCAATGGTCGGGTCAGATCCGTCGCTGAAGCGACCATCGCCGGCAATAGTCCAGATACTGACGCAGGCCACGATATAGGTCGCATGAACATAAAAGGCCAGAGTGGAGGCTTTATCCCGTACCCCCAACTTGCGTGTCATCATCTGCATCAAGGCGTAGGCCAATGCGCCCCCCACGGGCAGCAGGGCCGTTATCTGTATCACGCCTGAACCGGGTCGCACCATAATGACCACACCAAGGAATCCGGTCAAAACAGCTGCCCACCGTAACGCACTGGCGCGCTCACCCAGGATGGGGACGGCGAGGGCCGTGATAAACAGGGGTGCCAGAAAGAAGATTGCGGTGTTCTCCGCCAGTGGCAGTGTGGCCAGCCCTAAGAAAAATCCCATATTGGCGCACATGACCAACAGGCCGCGCAGGATATGCAGCCCTGGCCGCCTAACCCGTAAGATGCTGAAGCCACCTTCTAACTGTACAATAATCAATGTGAAGCCAAGTGCGACGGCGGCACGGAACAGGACAATTTCATGCAGGGGATAACCACCGCTGAGCCATTTGATGGTGCTGTCGTTGGCCGTGTAAAACACGATGCCCAACAAGACACACAGTATGGCCCGGATACGAGGGCTGGATGATCGAATGGCTGAAATCATGGCGTTATGCAGTGCCGGTCCAGTCCAGAATTACCTTACCGGAATTCCCGGAACACATGATGTCAAAACCTTGCTGGAAATCATCTATCGGAAAGTGATGGGTGATGATCGGCGATATGTCGAGGCCTGATTGCAGCATAGCCGCCATCTTGTACCAGGTCTCAAACATCTCACGACCATAGATGCCTTTTAACTCAAGGCCCTTGAACACAACCCATTTCCAGTCGATTGAGGCTTCGTCCGGCATGATGCCCAGAATGGCAATCCTGCCGCCATGGTTCATGGTCTGTAGCATGGACCGAAAGGCTTGCTGGTTGCCGGACATTTCCAGGCCAATATCGAAGCCTTCCTGCATGTCCAGTTCTTCCATGACGCTTTCCAGGCTGGTGTTGGTCACGTTGACTGCCCGTGTCGCGCCCATTTTGCTCGCCAGTTCAAGCCGGTAATCGTTGATATCTGTGACCACCACATGCCGGGCGCCCACATGTCGGGCGATACCGGCGGCCATAATGCCGATGGGACCGGCACCTGTGATCAAGACGTCTTCGCCGACCATGTTGTAGGTAAGCGCCGTGTGGGCGGCATTGCCAAAAGGATCCAGAATGGAGGCCATATCAGCAGAAATATCACTCGGTAATTTGAATACGTTGGAGGCCGGGATCACCAGATATTCAGCAAAGCAACCGGGGCGGTCTACGCCCACACCAACGGTATTGCGGCAAAGGTGTCGGCGTCCGGCCCGGCAGTTACGACAATGACCACACGTGATATGGCCTTCACCCGATACCCGGTCACCGATTTCCATACCTCGGACTTCGGTGCCCAGTTCCACGATTTCGCCCATGAATTCATGGCCTATGGTCATGGGCGTGGGGATGGTGTCCTGCGCCCATTGATCCCAGTTATAGATATGAACGTCCGTCCCGCAGATAGCGGTTTTATGAATTTCAATGCGCACGTCGTTGTGGCCCATGGAAGGCTCGGGGACGTCTTCCATCCAGATACCCACTTCACGTTTGGTTTTGACGAGTGACTTCATACATTTTCTCTCAAATAATGTTCAATTCCCGGCCCACGTGGGCAAAAGCGTCAATGGCGCGGTCGATTTGTTCAGGCGTATGAGCGGCTGATATCTGGGTGCGGATGCGGGCCTTGCCTTGTGGCACCACCGGAAACGAAAAGCCCACCACATAGATACCGCGTTCCAACATTTTATCGGCCATTTGTGCCGCCAGTCGGGCATCGCCAAGCATGACCGGGATGATGGGGTGTTCACCCGGCACCAAATCGAAGCCCAACTCGCTCATGCCTGATCTGAATTGTCGGGCGTTGGCATGCAGGCGGTCGCGCAGGTCGTTGCTACCTTCGAGCATGTCCAATATGGCGATAGAGGTTGTGGCGATACTGGGTGCCAGTGAATTGGAAAACAGATAAGGCCGCGAGCGTTGCCGTAACCATTCAACCACCGGCCCCCGTGCCGCCGTATAACCGCCCAGAGCGCCACCCAAAGCCTTGCCAAGGGTGCCGGTATAGATATCAACCCGGTCGCCGACACCGGCGTGTTCCGGTGTGCCGCGTCCGCCCGGTCCCATGAAGCCTACGGCATGGCTGTCATCGACCATGACCATGGCGTCATACTTATCGGCAAGTGCGCAAATCTCGGCCAGATTGGCGATGATTCCATCCATGGAGAACACGCCGTCTGTGGCAATCAGGCGAAACCGGCAATGGGCAGCTTCTTTCAGGCACCGTTCCAGATCGGCCATATCGTTGTTGGCATAGCGAAACCGTTTGGCTTTGCAGAGCCGAACGCCATCGATGATGCTGGCATGATTGAGCGCATCGGAAATGATGGCATCCGGTTCACCCAAAATAGTTTCAAAGAGGCCTGCATTGGCATCAAAACAGGACGCATAAAGAATGGTGTCGTCCGTTCCCAGAAATTTGGAAATACGGTTTTCCAGCGCTTTGTGAACGTCCTGTGTGCCACAGATAAAACGCACAGATGCCATGCCATAGCCATGCTCATCCAATGCATCCTTGGCCGTGGCAATGACCTGAGGGTGGTCGGCCAGACCCAGATAATTATTAGCGCAGAAGTTCAGAACATCTTGAGTGGCGTCGTTATCGCCCACTTTAATATTCGCCCCCTGTGGCGAGACGATGACACGTTCACCTTTGTAGAGCCCGGCCTTGCGCACAGTATCGATTTCCGTATTCAGGTGGTCGAGAAAGGCCTGGGTCATTTTTTCTTATCCAGTCCAATACTCCGGCTCACCCAATCTGGGAGCTCGGAAAGTTGAGCCTTTTTCAACGCTTGTTGGACATCATCCGGCATAGGGCCGGGGCGACCGGCACGGGTATCATAGTGCAACATCATGAATTCCACCGTGGCGCGCTCCCGTCCATCAACTTCCATGATGTGGCCAAAGTGAATGCGTTTGGCGTCTGATCCAAAAATCATGGACTTGATGTCGAGTTGTGCCGGTGCGCGGACCTCATCCAAATACCGAAGGTGCGTTTCCAGGGTATAGACCGCGCCCCCTGTCTCGTCGAAGTATTCGGTACCGATGCCAAAATGGGCCTGTAACGGCCAGGTCGCGTTAGAAAACGCCACCAGATAATAAGCCTCATTCAAATGGCCATAGGCATCCAGCCATGAATCCTGCACAGGTTCTGAATGAAGGGAAAGAATGGTCATTTTTCAAACTCCGTTGACTGCTGACGTGCACTGTACGGCGAGGCGTTGACCTTGGCTAGGGGGGCGTTTAAAAAGCTGAAAGCAATTGCCATGCTGGCTCTGTTTGGTATTCTTTGCGGTGTAAATATAACAAAAAGGATGTTGGCTGTGACTGATGAAAATAACGATATTTCCATGGACCGAAATGATGCCGACCGGCGACAGGGCAGTGGCATGTCACGGCGGACGCAAAATGACCCTGAGGTGAAGGTGATGTTCGAAGAATTCGGCGTTGAAGACGACCGCAAAGGTGACCGCCGTACGTCAGCGGACCGACGCGATGAGAATAGCGTAAAAAGCCTGGTGGAAGAGTCCGGAGATAGCCCCGGCTATATGGAATAATCCGGATTTACCGAAGGCATGGCATGGCCACCGTGGGGCACGGTTGGGCCCTCGGATCGGATTTTTTCCTTGGTGCCAAGTGGCGCGTTTTTGCCGGTAATCTCGACCGCATACGGGCCGATCACCACGTTTGACTGGACGCATCCCTCAGCCTGAATAATGGCACCACCGCGTTCTTCTGTGGGAAAAGTGTCGGCGTTGGCAATATCCGTCACCCACGTCGCCTCGCCATCTTTCTCGGCCATATAAACCACATCGCCCTCAACCAGTCGGTTGGCGGTAATGACGTAGTATGTTTCTTGGCTGTCGGCCATGGCGGGCGCTCCTGTTACTCTCCCCGTTAACATAGGGTCTTCGAAAATGTATGCAAGCGTGTGCATTACGGGGTCGCCAATTGGGCCGGGTGGGATAAACTCGGTTTATGATTCCTGTGATTAATAATTCCGATGCCCGGCGACTGTTTATGCACCTGCAAGGGTTATCGGCCTCACCATCGCGTAAGATTGGCAAAGATGGTGTGCTCGAGATGATCGAATCCATGGGGTTTGTGCAGGTGGATAGCATTAACACGGTGGAACGCGCCCACCACATGATCCTGTTTTCGCGCAATCAGACCTATCGACAAAAATACCTGTCCACATTGCTTGAACGCGACCGTGCCTTGTTCGAGAACTGGACCCATGATGCATCCATTGTGCCGACCCGGTTTTATCCCTACTGGCGTCACCGGTTTGTGCGCCGTGAGCCTGTTTTGCGGGAACGGTGGCGCAAGTGGGGGCGTGATGGGTTCCAAGGTAATCTGGATCAGGTTCTGGGCCATGTGCGTGATCATGGACCTGTGCGGTCTCGTGATATGCAGGCACCCAGGGATAAAGGAATATACGGTAAAGGCAGCGACGGCTGGTGGGACTGGCATCCCTCAAAAACGGCACTGGAGTTTCTGTGGCAGACTGGTTCGTTAGCCGTAGACCGGCGGGAAGGCTTTCAGAAAGTTTACGATCTGAGCGAGCGGGTAATTCCGGCCAATCATTTGAACACTCAGGTGGGGGGCGATGATTTTGCGCACTGGGCCTGTAGCGCGGCACTGGACCGCCTGGGTTTTGCCACCGCAGGAGAATTAGCCGCATTTTGGGACATCATTTCACCGTCCGAAGCAAAATGCTGGTGTGACCGGCAAAATCCGAAAGATTTGATACAGGTGGACATCGAGTCTGCTGACGGCAGCAAGCCACGCCGCGCGTTTGCCCGTCCTGATGTGATGGAGCAGGCGCAAGACGCGCCGACGTTGCCAAGTCGTATGCGGGTTCTCAGCCCCTTCGACCCTGTGCTCAGAGACCGTAAACGGGCGTTGAGGTTATTCAATTTTCATTACCGCATCGAAGTTTTCGTGCCAGAACCGCAACGTCAATACGGCTACTACGTGTTTCCATTATTGGAAGGCGAACGATTGGTCGGCCGCATTGATATGAAGTGTGACCGTAAACAACGTGTTTTGTCTGTTACGGGGCTATGGCCAGAGCAAGGCGTAACGTTTTCAAAAGGCCGCTTGGCCAGGCTGGAATCAGAGCTGGAGCGAATGCGGCGGTTTACAGATATGGACCATGTGGTGTTTTTAAATGGATTCTTGAATGATTCTAAATCGTAGAACACGTGAAGCGGTGTTCTTTGTATACCAAGGTGTTATACTATCGTGAGATTGTATAAACGGGGAGTTTCGGCCATAAACGATGAGGTCGAATCGGGGGGGAATACAACATATGAGTGACAGAGATAAATATTCTGTACTTTTGGTAGAAGATGAATCGTCTTTGGCGCTCATCTATCAGGAGTACCTGCGCGATGAGCCATACGACATCACCGCTGTTGAAACAGGTGGTGATGCGATGGCGGCGATCGCCAGCAAACCTGAGCTGGACATCGTGATTCTTGACCTACATCTGCCCGATTTTAATGGCCTTGAAATCCTGAAGCACATACAGGCCAACAATATCCCCCTTACCGTCGTTGTGATTACGGCGCATGGTTCTATTAACACAGCTGTGGACGCCATGCGATTGGGGGCGACGGACTTCTTACTGAAGCCGTTTAACCCGGACCGCTTTATCTACACATTGAGAAATGCCCACGATCGTCACAAGTTGACGAAAATCGTCGAGGATTTCGAGAACGCGTTTGACCGTCGGGAGTATGAGGGGTTCATCGGCACATCGCTTGCTATGCAGGCCGTCTATAAAACGATTGATGCGGCGGCCCCCAGCAGCGCATCTGTGTTCATCACAGGCGAATCCGGTACAGGTAAGGAAGTCTGCGCGGAAGCCATTCATGCTAAAAGCAACCGCAGCGGAAATTCGTTTATCGCGCTCAATTGCGCGGCTATTCCAAGAGACCTGATGGAAAGCGAGATTTTTGGACACACAAAAGGCGCATTCACAGGGGCATCGGTTGACCGCGATGGTGCGGCCATACTCGCCAATGGCGGCACGCTATTCCTCGATGAAATTTGCGAGATGGATTTGGGTCTTCAGGCGAAATTGCTGCGATTTATCCATTCCGGCACCTTCCAGAAGGTGGGTAGCTCGGTAACCCAGGAAGTGGATGTGCGTTTTGTTTGCGCGACCAACCGCAACCCCTGGGCTGAGGTCGAAGCCGGGAACTTCCGTGAAGACTTGCTGTTTCGCTTACATGTGATCCCCATCCACCTGCCGCCTTTGCGCGATCGGGATAACGATATCGTGCAGATTGCCGATGCCTTCCTGGAAGAATACACCCAGGAAGAAGGCAAGAGTTTCACGAGCTTTACAGCGGACGCCATTAAATTGTTGAAGGGGCACCCATGGCCAGGCAATGCGCGCGAGCTTCAAAACGTGCTGCGAAATGCGATCATCCTGAATGACGGTGAAGAGATCACGACGGAAATGCTACAGCTCATACGCGCAGGCGAGGCAAGCAACGGTGCGTCTTCAAGTAACGAAAATCAGGCGGGCCCGACACAACCTGACTCGAACGTCGTGCCACTTCATTCGGACTATGCCGATAACGATACGGTTGAAATTACGCCCTTGTGGCGAGTTGAAAAACAGCACATCGAAAATGCGCTTAAGGCCAGTAACGGTAATGTGGCGCGCGCGGCCGCCATGTTGGAGACCGGCGCATCAACACTGTATCGTCGGCTTAAAGAATTCGATCAGATGACGGCGGAATAATCCGTTAACTGTCGCCCTCGAGCGTAAATCTGAAATTGCAACGCTTGTGACCGCCCATAATTGTTTCTGTGCGGCTCATCCTGATGCGTGGATCATAGCCTTCGCACAAGCTACCATCGCGATTGCACGACAATGCCGCGCCCAGATCCCCAGCACCGATTTCATGATACATTTCAGCGTAACGGCAGCGGGTCACATCAAAGGCGAGCGTCGTAGGCGTTGTCTTCTTGATATCAATTTCCAGCGCACCGCCTTCCTGCCACATGGGGACCACATCGGCAAAGGTGCTCAGGTCTGTCTGTCCATCCTTCTGGCCATCCTTTTCGCCCAGAGACTTTCCCATGTCATAGGCCGACTTGCGGGCCACATTCGCCAGGATTTCCAGCGATTTTTCGGCACCGATTTCCTGAGACATCTCATCGAACATTGTCTTGGCAAGTTCCGCCTCAATGCGTCGGCGTTCCAGTAATGTGGTCATGGGCATCCTCCTCATGCGTAGGAGGCAGTTTAGTACCGTGCGCTACAAACTCAAATCATGAATTCGAGCGGCGGTACTGTGCCGTTGGCGGCATCTTCCGGGCTTGGGTTTCGAACCCGATTGGCGACCATCCTGTCATGCAGTTTGGTGATCAGTTTGCTGCCAGTTTTGACAAACAGAAAGGGCAAGACGGAATGGATGAAACACACGATCGTGGCAATGAACATGGTTCCGGCAAATGTCATGGCCGTATACAGGTGCTCGAAATAGGTCTCGTTCACGGACGCCGGGTGTTCTGTGAATAGCTTGAACATAATATTCCCCCTAGCATTGGGCGGTTGCTGGAATTCGATTGTTGTAAGGGTATCCCAGAATACGGGGTAATTGTCGATATTTACTGTATGTGTGACGATCAGGCATCCAGAACCACCATTTCCAGCGGGGATTTGCAGGGCTGGGTTGCTGTATCCTTTTTGAACATCAACGTATCGATATAGTACGTGATACCTGACATGCGCGGAGAGAAGAACTGTGTTTCAAAGTTCACCACGGTGCCCGGCTCGAAAATGTGATCGCTGTCTGTATCAGACATCTCATAGACAAAGTTTCCCACCCAGTCTGGTGGAAAACCGATGCCCAATTCGTATCCACCGACCCATCCGGCATCGTCCCAGATGCCGACCTCCTCATAGTATTCACGGGTTTTGGTTACCAGTTCGCGTAGCGGCAGATTGGGCCGCAACATGTCGGCAATAACCTTGAACACGCCTGCTGATTTGTTGTGGAAATCCAGAACGTCTTTGGCGGGCTCGCCCACGTGAAAGACCCGCGCGGCATTGGCATGGTAGCGATTGAAAACACCACACACATCCACGTTGACCTGTTCACCAGCCTGGATGATCTTGCGGCTGGCCAATGAATGGCCGGTATTGGCCTTGGCTCCAGATAAAACCGGCAGGGTGATCGCCGCGTTTTCGCCGCCAGCCTTGGCCATGGCATGGACCATGGCACCATAAACGTCCAGTTCGCTGACGCCGGGTCTGATGGCGTCGCGTGCTGCCGTCATGCCGATATCGGTGATTTTGGCAGCTTCTTCCATATAGGCGATTTCCGGATCGGATTTTACCCAACGGACGTCGCGCAGGATATCGCTGCCATCTTTGATGGCCATATCTACCCCTTCAAAAGCGGACCTGAAGCGGCCGCTGATGGCGGGATTGGGCCGGTAACTATAAAATTCCATGCCCACAGTACCTGATAACCATCCTTCGGCTTTCAACTCGTCGATGATAAATCCGATACCGTCGCGCCGACCGGAAATGGGAAAAATTCGCACGTCATCAGTACAGGTGACGAACCGGCACATGATTTGCTCACTGGGGGTATCAAACATGATGAACCTGTCATGGTCGCGGTGAATGGCGATGCCGCTGGTGGCGGGCCACTGCTTCGGGCTTTGGGCCTGATACCACTCACACTTATAACCGCTGATGTAATACAGGCTTTCCGGTGCCATGAGCCACAGCACATCGATGCCATCGCGTTCCATGCGCTGGCGAACCCGGGTAAGGCGTTCTTTGTATTCGGCATCTGAGAATGCCAGTTCCATTTCCGGCTGGCATTCGTACAGTGCCTGATCACGATTGATACCCATAATGAAGAAACCTTTCCTGCGGACAAATGAGGGGCTAACTTTGCGGCTAAGATTAGATGCGGTCAATTCCCTTTTCATTTTTGCTGACCGCAAGTATCACAGTACATGACATTCGACGTATAGGGAGGCAAAGCCATGACTGATCAGTTGTCCGTGTTTTTTGATCCGAAAATTTTCGAGCATAATACTGGCGAGGGTTTTTTTGATTCGATTCCATCCGAGTACTTGCCTGTTGTCGAACTCGCCCCGGAAAATGCGGACAGAACCCGCAATATGCTTGGCGTGCTTAAAGACGGCCCCATTAAATCGTCACTAACGTGGCATCAGGCCCCGCCTGCAGACAGGGAAGCCACGGCGCTGTTTCATGAAGATGGGTACCTCGATAGCCTAGACGCCATTGGCCCCACTGAAATTGTGCGATATTCCAACACAACGGTGTTTGGGCCGGGCAGCATGGGCGCGATCAATGCAGCCGCTGGCCAGACGATTGGTGCTGCGGATCACGTATGGTCCGGTGAAGTAAAGCTGGCCTATGCACTGGTTCGCCCGCCGGGCCACCATGCCCAGCCAACGAAAGCCGATGGATACTGTTTTATTAATAATATTGGCGTTGCCATCGAACACTTAAGGCAAAAAGGCCTGAAGAAAGCCGCCGTCATTGACTGGGATGTGCATCATGGCAATGGTACTCAGGAAGGGTTCTATGATGACCCTGACGTGCTGACCATATCCCTGCACATGCCCCACGGCGCATGGGGCGAAAGTCACCACCAGACAGGGGCGGCTGACGAAGTCGGTGTCGGCGCAGGCGTGGGCAGCAATATTAACATTCCGCTTCCTTATGGCAGTGGGGATCAGGCTTACGCCCGAGCGTTCGATGAGATTATTGCACCTGCGATTGAGGCCCATGCGCCAGAAATAATTTTTGTGGCGGCGGGGCAGGACGCTAATCAGTTTGATCCAAATGGCCGTCAATTACTGACCATGGCGGGCTTTCACCAACTTGGCCTGAAAGCTCGAGGCCTGGCGGACAAGGTTTCTGATGGCCGGCTGGTTTTGGTGCAGGAAGGCGGGTATGCCATGAGTTACGCGGCTTATTGCCTGCATGCGACACTGGAAGGTGTGTTACAAATTGATCCATCGCTTTCAGACCCGATTGCTTATGTGCCAGAGGACTTGCGTGGCCTCACTCAGGCTCTGGAAGAGATCAAAGCAGAACGAGCGAGTGCAATTGCACAAAAATCAGGCGCCTGAATAACGATACGGAATGAATATGTATTTGAATATCCTCAAGAAACTGATGCCCGTTCTGTTCGTAATCGGGATAACGGTGTCCGCCGTTAGCGGGCCAGCAATGGCGGCAGCGGAACTTGCCTCGCACCGCGCCTTCTATTCCGTATCCATGGCACCTGACAGCGGCTCAAGCACAATCGCGGGCGTGGACGGTGCTATGACCATGTCGCTGGAGAAAACGTGCGATGGCTGGATATTCACGCAGGATATGAGCACGGTGATTACCCTGCAGGATGGTAGTGACGTGAAACAAACGGCCTTGTTCACAAGCTGGGAATCGCTTGATGGAATGAGTTATCGATTTGCGTCCCGGTTCGCGACAGGCAATGGGCAGTCAATGGTACGCGGCAATGCGAACTTGAACCCGGAAGGAGACGGCGAGGCACACTACATCGAGCCAACAGAGGTCCGGGTTGTGCTACCACAGGGAACGCTGTTTCCTGTTTCGCATACAGCGTGGGTTATAGACGAGGCGGAATTGGGTAGCCGGTCCGCATCACGCGTGGTGTTTACAGGCACCGAGGAACTTGAGCCCGAGCTGGTAAATGCCTTTATCGGGAATCCTGTTGAGGCTGACGCGCATGAATTCAGTGGCATTGATGACTTAGGCTCCACCAGAGGTTGGCCGTTGACCATGGCGTTTCATTCGATGGCCTCTCAGTCAGGCGTGCCGTCCTTCGAGATGTGGGCGTTACAACTGGACAACGGAATAGCGCCCAGTTTGCGTATGAATTTTGGTGAATTCGCCACGGTTATGACCGTAAAGCGACTTGAACGCCTTGAGACACCCGCGTGTGGTTAACCACATCCGGAAATCATAAACGATTGTATTTGTTGTATAATTAAGAACAATTCCTTACATTAATGGTGACGGCTGAGTTGGGGTAATGATTGGCATGACACATAAGGTTCTCAGAATGCGCTTCGCATCTGCGGTTCTGTTACTTCTTTTGGCATTGACGGGCGGTTCGGCCATTGCGGCGGAGCGTGCCTACCTTGGTATGCAGCCACAAGAATTACCGGCTGACGCGATGGCTGCGTTGGGCATAGATGCACCCAGTGGTATCATGATTCGTGATGTTGGCCGTGATACAGCGGCATCAGCTGCTGGTGTTATGCGTGGTGACTTACTGCTTGCCATGGATGGCACGGATATAACGTCGCTGACCCAACTTGTTTCAGTGGCACAGGCCCTTACGCCAGGTAACACGGTCGATCTGTCTGTCTTGCGCGCCGGCAAAATGATGGACCTGAGCATGGTCGTGGGGTCTTGGCCTGTGTCACGTGACATCGCGAAATCATTTGTGGGGCAAGTTCCGGCCCTGGGCCTGACCATGATTGCGTTACCAGCAAAGGTCAGAGAAAAGTTCGCGGTTCGCTGGGATTCAGAAGGCCTGCTGGTCTCACTGGTTGATCCATCCAAGGGTATTTCCGAGATCATCAAGCGCGGTGATATTATCGTTCAGATCAATCAACAGGACGTGTGGCTACCTGAACAATTTATCGAAATTTATCAGGCTGCCAAAGATGCGCAAAAGCGCCAGGTTTTATTGCTGCTTGAACGGACTGATGGCTACATGCTGATCATGCTGCCAGTGCGTTAGAGGAATTTAGCTGGCAGCCGCCTTTTCCACCAGTTCTCTCATCGTTGAAATATCAATAGCGCCCGGAATCAGTTGGTCACCGATGATGAAGGCTGGCGTTCCACTAATGCCAAGGGATTCAGCCAGATCTTGGTTGTCTCCCAATGCTTCATTGATACGGGGATCGTTCATGGCCTCTGCCAGTTGGTTCGTATCCAAATCCAGCGTTGCGGCAATTTCCATGATGCGGCTCTGGCTGATAGCACCCCGGCCACCCATCAGCGCATTATGGAACGCTTCATATCGGTCGGGCCAGTTAATCCAAATCGCCAGCGATGCGCGAGACGCCAGAACAGACTCCTCACCCAGGATTGGGAATTCCATGAAAACGAGGCGAATATTCTGATTAGTGCTGATCATTTCCTTGACGACGCTGAGCACTTTTTTGCAGTACCCGCACTGGTAATCAAAAAATTCCACAATGGTAATTGCGCCATCCGGGTTACCCATGATCGGTGTTATAGGATCGTCCGCCAGAATATCACCCAAGGAAGCCAGCGTGGCGCTAACGCGTTCTTGTTCAGCAACGGCTTCTTGCTCGCGGTAGAGCCGAACGGATTCCAAAATAACGTCTGGGTTGGCCATCAGATAATCACGGACCAGGTTTTCGATGGCCTGTTTTTCTTCTTCACTCATATGCTCTGCCGCCCATGCTGGCAGTGGGGCTGCCCACAAAAGGCTGAGGGTTAGAGCACTAACGGCGCAAATATTTTTAAGAGAGCGGGTGTGGCGGTGATACATGGGCATCAAGTATATTCCTGATTTATAGAAGGTGACGTTAGACCAATTCTGCCCGAAAAGCAGGGATGGAACAAGGGCACCGGTTAACGGAACAGGTCTATGTTGGCGAGATACATATCGGTGCGCGGATGTCTCGTCTGCGCGACAATGGCTAGGAACGCGATGCGGACCTGGGACATATCCTCACCGGGCCACAATTGGGCGTAGGGTTCCGATAGTGACAAACCTTCGCGCCACCACCGCCCGGTGTTCTCATTGCCGCCACGCGCAATGTAGATGGGCACATCGATCTGCCCATCCGCCTTGCGAACGTGGCCGCGTACCAGCGCTGAATTAGCCCACCGAATAGATAAAAACCGGTTTGCCCCAAATGCGTTTGGTATGTCCGGGATCATTTCCGGCATATCTCGTTCGGGTGCACCGACTGGTGCTGTAAACCCGATCAGCAGAGACGTCTCGTGGAATGGCGTATCCGTCGCGGCCACTTTCCATGACCACTCAAGAAACGGTGTCGCAAGAAGTTGCGCATTCAACAAACGGATCAGTGAAAAATCGCGATTAGTGCCGCGAACGAGCAATGCCCGCACATCGTCCTCATCCACAATACCGAGTTGTCCAGGGCCGAGGTTGCCGTGCGCAATCCAGGTGCCATCATCGAGCGCCGTAACAAATTCCGCCTTGGGGCCTAGCACATTCAACGTGCCATCCGGGCCAATAGTGGCTGTTTTAGGCACGGGTGCGCAGGCCGTCAAAAGCAATCCAAGTACAGCAAATGCCCAAGAATGGAGACGTGGAGGGGGCATTCGCATCAAGGGGCTTGGCTGACAGCATTCTCAGCCGCATTCATGATATCTGCGGCCTGCAAATGCTCTTTCGTGCCGGGATTAAACATGGTTTCGGCTTTTCCCGCCTGATAAACGGCATCGCTGTAGCGGCGTTGCAGCATGGCCTCTTCTGCCATGGCCAAGGCGCTCAGGCCCATACGATCGCTCCGGCCATAGGCGATAGCCAGTTGATTCCATGCGAACGAGGACCTGGGCTCAAAGAAAAGGCTTCTTTTCAGGTTCTTGATGGCGGGCTCCATCATGGCTGGATCTTCTGTTGCTACCTGTGCACGCGCCAGTTCAATCAACAATATTGCCGTGTCCGGGGCCAGACTAGATGCCAGTTCATAGTAGGGAACAGCTTGCGCTACCTGTCCGTGATCGAAAAGCATCTCGGCCTTTAGCTCATGAAAATAGGCATCTTCAGGCATTTCAGTGATGAGTTCATCAATAAGTGTCAGCGCCGTCTCAAGGTCCGGTCTCTTGTAATAGGCGAAGGCGCGCGCGTAGCGTGCGGCGATGGATGTGTCGGTCTTCGGGTATTCTCGTAATGTTGTAATAAAGGGGTGGGTGTAGGCGAATAGTTTTGCGCGCACACGGTCATGAGCCAATTGCACGGCGCTGGGCGGGCGGGCGTCGGTGAACGGAGAGTCAACCATGTGATTTTCAATAACGGCAATGCGTTCACGCGTTACGGGGTGGGACCGCTGGTACGGGTCCTGACGTTCCGGGCTTAACAGATCATTGTCCTCCAGTACGTGCAGAAAGTCATATAACCCACGCGCAGACATGCCGTTGCTTTCTAATAATGTCAGCGCGGCTTGATCGGCGGATGATTCCTGGGTGCGGCTGAATTTCAAGAATGATCGTTTGGTGAGTTCTGTTCCACCGGCGGCGGCGGCGGCGGCCACATCGCCCCGGCCTGATAGAATTCCGGCACTGACGCCCAGGATCGTCGCGACGATACCCAGTGTCTTGGCGTCATTCATGGCATCTGATGAGCGGGCCAGGTGGCCCCCTGAAATGTGTCCGGTTTCGTGGGCAATGACGCCAATCAGTTCATCAACATTGGTTGTATTCAAAATCAAACCGGTATGAAGGTAGATGTTCTGCCCGCCTGTTACGAAGGCGTTCAGCGAGCTGTCCAAGATTAGTTTGATGCCCACATCAGAGGGCACAAGGCCCGCTGCTTCAAAGAGTGGCTTTGTGTACGCGCGGATGGTACTTTCCGTTTCCGCGTCCCGGATCAGGATTCGTTTGCTTTGTGCAAATGCCGGGGTAATCGAGACCAACAACGGCAATAGCAAACATAGAATGGTAATGGCGACCCTGATGACTTTAAACAAAACAACATTCCCTGAGTTTTCTGGCCCTGAGTTTTCTGGCAGGAAGAGTAGTCTTGCCCGAAGAATACGTCAATTTGTAGGCACTCTGGTCCTTTGGCTGATTCTGGGGCTGTCAGTTGCGGCCTGTGGCCTGATGCCGGAAGATGACGGGATTCGGGGTACTGTTGGGCTTATTGAAGGTTTCATTGGCGGAGTGGCAGCAGATGAGCCACGGGCGGCGTTGGTTGGCCGGGACGTTCTGTCAGCTGGTGGCAATGCGTCGGACGTTGCTGTTGCCATGTACTTTACGCTGGCCGTGACACTGCCGTCAGCAGCCAGTTTGGGTGGGGGTGGTGTGTGCATGGTGCATGATGCCGCGTCCCAAGAAACCCAGGTACTGGACTTCCTGGCCATGGCCCCCCGCGATATTCCCGGTTCGGCCTCACGTCCCAGCGCCATTCCCGGCAATCCGCGTGGTTTTTTCGCGCTTCACGCAAAATATGGTGAACTTCGGTGGGAAACCCTGGTTGCACCGGCTGGAAATCTGGCGCGGTTTGGCACCCCGGTCTCACGCGCACTGGCGCATGATATTAATGCCGCCGGTAGTGCTCTGCACACTGATCGTGAATTCATGAAGATATTCTCCAACCCCGAAACTGGTGGTTTGGTTCAGGAAGGTGAAATCATCAGACAGTTAGAGTTGTCGGCGATCCTCACCCAGATGACGTCCAAAGGACCGGGCGATTTTTATGGCGGACAGACTGCACGCCTGATCGTTGACGGGGCCATACGGGCAGGGGGCTCGTTGAGCGCCGACGATATGCGTGATTTCAAACCCGTTTGGCGTGAACCGCTGCGGGTTGATGCCGGTGATTCCATCCTGTTTCTGCCACAGCCACCAGCCGCAGCGGGGGCAGTTGCGGGCAGTATGTGGTATATGATGACAGAAGATGACCGGTTTGAAGACGCCGAGCCTGATGAGCAGTCCCATGTGCTCGCCGAAGCAGGTATGCGGGCCTATGCCGACCGGGCCCGTTGGATGCTTGATGATAGCTCCACCCGTTGGTCTGTAGCGGAATTGATGGATTTCAGACGGCTTGATCAGGATATGGAGAGCTATAACGCGCAGCGCCACACAGCGGTTGGCGGGTTGGCGCAAAGCCCGGTACCGCGGCGTGAAAATCCGTCCGGCACTAGTTTTATCGCCGTGGACAAGGATGGTGGCGCGGTTGCCTGTGCGCTTAGCATGAACAACATGTTCGGCACCGGACGCGTTGCACCGGGAACGGGTATCGTTTTATCAACCATTCCGGATAATGGTGGCCAGAGCAGCAGTGGACGAGGTGCTACATCACTGGTTCCCAGCCTGATTATCAATGAGAATACCAATAAATTCTATTGGGCAGGTGCCGCCACCGGTGGCGTTACGGCTCCCACAGCATTGATGAATGTGCTGGCACGATCATATCTGGGCGAAGGCGTGCTTCGGGGCGGCATGGATGCCAAACGGGTGCATCACGGTGGATATCCGGACATTACGTATTTTGAGCGCGGGCTTGATCCTTCGATTATTGCTGCCTTGAAAGCGGGCGGGCATCAAACGACCGAGGTTAAATCCATCGGCCGGGTCAATGCCTTCATGTGCTTCGAAGGGCTGCCTGAGTTCCCCAATAGCTGTGATGTTGCACATGATCCACGCGGCTTTGGCCTGTCATTCATGGCCGAAGGTTTGTGAGGGCGATTAATCGTGGCTCTTAAAATTTCCAATCGAGGGCAGGTCCCGCCATTCGTGGTTATGGATGTTATGCGTGCGGCCACCGAGCGTGAACAGGCTGGCGAAAACGTCATGCATATGGAAATCGGCCAACCGGATACAAGCGCACCAAGTGGTGTGATTGCGGCCGCCAAGGAAACCCTGGATCAGGACCGCTTGGGCTACACGCAGGCGTTGGGTATCCCACCCTTGCGCAATGCCATTGCCGGGCATTATCAGGATACATACGGACTGTCTGTGAACCCGGAACATGTGGTTGTGACAACGGGGTCTTCCTGTGGGTTTCTGCTGGCGTTTCTGTCTGCTTTTGATGCTGGCGACCGGGTCGCACTGGCCAGTCCGGGGTACCCGGCCTACCGCAATATATTGCGGGCGGTGAATATTGAGGTTGTTGAGCTGCCGGTGGGGCCTGAGACAAATTTCCAGCCTACACCTGAAATTCTCAAAGAACTGGGGGCTGATCTGGATGGTTTGATTATCGCCAGTCCGTCCAACCCGACCGGCACCATGATGAGCGCCGACCAGCTACGGGCTTTGGTGGATTACTGTAAGGTGCAGGATATCAGATTGATCTCTGATGAAATTTATCACGGTATTACGTATGTGGATGACGCCACCAGTGTGCTGTCATTTACGGACGATGCCATCATCATCAATAGTTTTTCTAAATACTTTTCCATGACCGGATGGCGTCTGGGATGGATTATTGCGCCTGATGATTTGCTCCGGTCTATGGAATGCCTGGCACAGAATATGTTTATTTCCCCACCCACATTGTCCCAGTGTGCCGCCGTTGCCGCATTCGATTGTCGAGAAGAGCTTGACCTGAATATTGAGCGGTATGCGGCAAACAGAGAGCTGTTGCTGCGTGAATTACCGAAAGCCGGGTTTGATAAGCTGGCCTCGGCTGATGGCGCTTTTTACATCTACGCGGATGTGAGTGCCTTCACCGATGACAGCTCAGCTTATTGTCGACGCATGTTGCTGGAAACGGGCGTTGCGGCGACCCCCGGCATCGATTTTGATCCGATACGGGGCAATGCGTTTGTACGGTTTTCCTTTGCCCGCTCTACCGAAGACATGGCCGAGGCCGCGCGTCGGTTGATTGCCTGGCAAGGGTAGGGGTAAACATGATAACGCCCCGGAGCCGTTAAGCGCCGAGGCGTATTTCAATTCTTACAGTGGATTATACAATGGGGCGATTTTTACCGACGCCACCATCCGCGCTTGGATTTCTCTTCAGCTTTTTCAGCTTTGTCACCAACCACAACTGTATTTGTCTTGGCGGCAATGGCCAGTTCTGCGTTCTGTTCGCTGGTATCTGCTACAGGCTCAGCAACCGCTACCGGTTCGACAGAGATTTCGCTCTCGCCCGGAAGTGCCGCCTGTTCAGTCGGGGTATCTTCAACCGGGGCCTCTTCCACAACCTTCTTTGCCCGTGATTTTCGAGCCGGTTTTTTAACTTCGGCCACCTCAGGCTGTTCATCAGCATCGGGTACAGGGCTGGCTTCAGACTCTGCTGGTGCTTCCGCATCATCGCTGGCGGGTTTTGCTTTCCGCGTGCGTGTCCGCTTGGGCTTGTCGATGATGATGGCGCCTACATCATCTGAGTCCGTAACGGATGCGGGTGCAGCCTCGGTTGCACCGTCAGAACCGGCTTCAGCTTCAATGGCATTTGTGGCATTTGTGGCATTTGAGTCAGTGACTCCTTCGCCTTCATTCTGCTCTGTTGTTTGATCCGCATTCTGCTCCGTTGCCTGATCAGCATTCTGGTTTTTAGGCCGCCGCCGACCGCCGCGACGTCCCCGACGACGTTTCTTTGGCGCGTCAGAGTCGTCTGATGCGCTGTTGTCATTATCGGGATTGCCTTCACCGCCGCCATCGTTCTCGTTGCTGGCGTCAGTGGTTTCCTGATTCTGCCCACCATCTTCACCGCCACGACCCCGACCACGACGGGACCGCCGCCGCCGCTTTTTCCGGGGCTGGGAATCGTCACCCTGCTCATCATCATCATCATCTCTGTCTCTACGGGGAGAGCGTTGGGTCGGCGCTTGTTGCCGTGGTGTTGACTGGCTTGCGTCAGCGCGGGACGTAGACGACTGGACAACGCCATCCTTCATCCGGTCAATCCGGTAATCCGGTGCAACCAGTGTATCGTCGCCGGCCAACATAACCTGCATACCGTAACGTTGTTCAATAGCCGTCAGGGACTCGCGTTTCTGGTTAAGGATATAAAGCGCAATGGGCGTTGCCACATTAACGGTGATTGAGGTTGAACGTCCGCGCATGCCCTCTTCTTCAATGGCACGAAGCACGCTCAGTGATCCTGAATCGATGGACCGCCGCGCGCCGGTACCAGCGCAATGTGGGCATGGCTCGGTGCTGGTTTCCATCAGGCTGGGGCGTAGACGCTGGCGGGAAAGTTCCATCAAGCCAAAGGGCGAAATCCGGCCTATCTGAATGCGTGCACGATCAACACGCATGGCTTCTTTCAATTGGTGTTCCACTTTGGTCTGGTTGCGGTGTATTTCCATATCGATAAAATCGATGACGACCAAACCAGCCAAATCGCGCAAGCGTAGCTGGCGGGCAACCTCATCTGCGGCTTCCAGATTGGTCTGCAGGGCCGTTTCTTCAATATTCCGCTCTTTCGTCGCTTTGCCAGAGTTCACGTCGACAGCCACCAGGGCTTCGGTCTGGTTGATCACCAGATAACCGCCGGACCGTAATGTGGCCACGGGGTCGTGCATGGCATCCAACTGTGTTTCCACCTGATATTTGTGGAATAATGGCGTTTCTTCCTTATAGGGCTGAACCCGCTTTGCATGGCTGGGGATCAGCAACTTCATGAAGTCTTTGGCGGTGCGGTAGCCATCGGCACCTTCCACAATCACATCATCGATCTCTTTGGTGTATAGATCACGGATGGCGCGTTTGATCAGGTTGCCTTCTTCATAGACAACACACGGCGCAATAGATTCCAGCGTGGTTTCGCGGATCTGATCCCACAATCGCATGAGGTAATCGTAGTCGCGTTTGATCTCGGCCTTGGTGCGCTTCGATCCTGCTGTACGCACGATCACCGCCACACCCTTGGGAATATCCAGTTCGTTGAGCATGGATTTCAGGCGACGGCGATCCGATGTGTTGGAAATTTTGCGTGAAATACCACCACCACGTGCTGTATTGGGCATAAGAACGCAATACCGGCCGGGCAGTGAAATATAGGTTGTTAGCGCAGCGCCCTTGTTGCCGCGTTCTTCCTTGACGACCTGCACCAGCAGAATCTGGCGGCGCTTGATCACTTCCTGAATTTTGTAATTGCGGCGAGATTTTACAGGGCGGCGTGTTTCCACTTCGTCAATATCATCGCCACCAATGCTTTCCACCGCTTTGCCATCGTCCGACTCACCATTGCCGTTGTCGGTATCATCATCGTCCGTCTGATCTTCCAATTGCTCAGCGATCAGGGCTTCCTTGTCAGCGACAGGAATCTGGTAGTAATCGGGATGGATTTCGCTAAACGCGAGAAAACCGTGACGGTTGCCGCCGAAATCAACAAACGCGGCCTGCAACGACGGTTCTACCCGTGTCACTTTAGCCAGATATATGTTGCTCTTTAGTTGCCGTTTTGACTCTACTTCAACGTCGAAGTCTTCGAGCCGGTTGCCGTTGACAATCACCACACGCGTTTCTTCTGCGTGGGTGGTGTCGATTAACATTTTTTTCGTTGCCATTAAAACTTGAACTCCGGTTATCCCCGGCTGCATACGCCGATGAGGCGTGATCGCTCATTCGGATGCTGGGGGATGGTATATGGGAAATGCCAGAGTCGCGCGACAGGGTTTCCGCTGCTATCAAGGCTATGCCCGGCAGGTCCATTCTCTGTTCGCTTGCTACATCTTGTTCGTACATAGGTACTTCCAGCATTTGTAACGCCCAGGAAGCCGCCCATATGGTAATCGGGGGTTGATCGGGTTTTACGATCTAACCGATTATAGGGACGGCGCTGGTTTTGGCGGACTATCCGCCGAAAAACTTTCGGGAGCGGGGTGGCACGTTTAGCGCAACTGAACCTGTGCGATCAACAGCTTGGCCACCGAACACCGCTTCGTTGTTAACATAACGTCAGTAATATAGTTCCACAATCACCTAGTTTCAATTATGACGAATAATTGTGCGCACCCGCGATGCAGGCGATAGCCGTTGAATCCGGCGTTGAAGCGTGCCCTTTGGGGCGGTATATGTATGATTCGTAGTTGTCGTAAGCACAATATGTTGAGGAAATTGCACTGATGCGCGCCCTTTGCCGCATGATCCTGTGTTTGATGTTGCTGGTTCCTGTGGGAATAGGGATCAGGATACAGCATGCCGAGGCCGCAGATGCATCAGATGCGCCATATGCAAATGTCACTGACGTGCGGGTTGGTCACCATACCGACAAAACCCGATTCGTTATGGAAATGTCGCACGGTCTGGATGTGCGATTTTTCATGCTGGATAACCCCTATCGGATTGTTCTGGATTTCCCGGAATTGGATTGGCAATCGCTCCCGAGCACATCACCAACGCCGACCGGGCTGTTCAAAACCATGCGATATGGCCTTTACAAGCCCGGGCAGTCTCGCGTTGTTGTGGAAACCAGCATGCCTGTTGGTGTGCAATCAGCGTTCTATCTGTCGCCCCTCAGTGACGGATCCCAGCGTCTGGTTCTTGATCTGGTGCCGGTCACCCGGCAACAGTTTCTGGCCAGCTTAAAAGTAGCAATTCCGGTGACACCCACAGGCGTGGGATATGCCAGTGATGTTGTACCCAGCGATATAGACGTGGCCGCGACAACAGGTACGCCCGTTACTGGCACGCCCGTCACTGGCACCACGACTTCGGAACCGGCCGTTGCGCAAGCTCTGCCATCGATGGGATCGGTATCGACAAGTGGTGTGCTGATGACGCCCAAGCGAAAACCTGCAAAACGGGTTTTGGTGCTGGACCCCGGGCATGGCGGAGCTGATCCGGGCACCATTGGCGGGTCCGGGGTGTATGAAAAGCACATCACCATCGCAGCCGCCCGAATTTTTAAAGAACACCTGGAAAAATCCGGACGCTATACGGTAATCCTGACCCGAGACCGGGATATCTTTATCGCCTTACGGGACCGGGTTGCCACCGGGCGTCGCGCGAAGGCTGATTTGTTCATGTCGATCCATGCCGATTCCATCAAGAACAAATCGGTCCGCGGCGCATCGGTTTATACATTGTCTGAAAAAGCATCGGATAAAGAAGCGGCGTTGTTAGCCGAGAAGGAAAACAAGGCGGATGTGATTGCGGGCATGGATTTTTCTACCGAATCGCAAGAAGTCACAAACATACTTATTGACCTGGCGCAGCGCGAAGCCATGAACCAGTCTGCGCGTTTTGCCGGTATTTTGGTTAAAGATTTGCAACGTACATCAAAAATACTTTCACGCGCCCACAGGTTCGCAGGCTTTGCCGTATTGAAAGCGCCCGATGTTCCATCGGTCCTGGTTGAACTGGGATTTCTGTCCAATGCCAAGGACGAAAAGAACCTGCGCTCCAAGGCGTATTTGAAAAAGATTGCCCAAGCCTTGCTCAATGCTACGGACAGTTATTTCACCCGTATCCAGCAAGCGAACGTGAACTAGTCATAACTGCCCTTGTTTTGCCTGATTTCATTGCCAGGGTGTGCGCAAGTCAGACTTGAACCACAACCTCGCGTAACGCAAACTGTCGCCGACCATGTTTAGAGCCCTTTTCATAACCCTGTTGTTACTGGTGGTGCTTGGCATCGGTGTCGGTGCGGGTGGATTGTTTGTATTCCACAAGTACGGACGCGATATGCCGGATCACTATCAGTTGGCGACCTATGATCCCGCAGTGATGACGCGCATCCATGCCGGTGACGGGCGGTTGCTGGCCGAGTACGCTATTGAACGGCGGATGTTTGTACCGCTTGGCGCGTTACCACCTCAAACAATTCAGGCCTTTATTGCGGCGGAAGATCAGAACTTCTTCCAGCATTCGGGCATCGATTTAACCGGTGTTGCCCGCGCTATTTTGATCAATTTGAAAAACATTGGCAAAGGCCGCCGGTTGGTGGGCGCGTCCACCATTACCCAACAGGTGGCAAAAAATTTCCTGCTCACCAACGAGGTTTCATGGGAGCGCAAAGTCAAGGAAGCCATTCTGGCGCTACGCATGGAAAAGGCATTTACCAAAGAACGAATTCTTGAGTTGTACCTGAACGAAATCTATCTGGGGTTTCAGTCGTATGGTGTGGCGGCAGCCGCATTGAATTACTTCGACAAATCACTGGATGAACTCAGCATTGCCGAAATCGCGTATCTGGCGGCGCTCCCCAAAGCACCGAACAACTATCACCCCACCAAAAAACGTGAGGCTGCGATTGCTCGCCGGAACTGGGTTATCGGGCGTATGTTGGCAGAGCGATATATCACACCGGACCAAGCCAGGAAGGCTGTTGTCGAGCCGCTTACGGTTGTTGCCCAGCGCCGCGAAACAGAATTCGTGCAGGCGGATTATTTTGCCGAGAAAGTCCGTCGTGAGCTGATCGCCCTTTATGGTGAAGAGAAGCTCTACAAGGGCGGGCTGTCCGTGCGGTCCACGCTGGATCCGCACTTGCAGGAAATTGCGGACAGATCATTGCGCCGCGGACTGGAACGCTATGATATCCGCCATGGCTGGCGAGGCGCACTTGGCAAAGCCCCGGAAGGCGCTAGCCGCATTACCGCCATCAATGAGTTCGAGCCGCCCAAGGGCATGGCCCACCGCCGTGCGGCGATTGTAGACAGCATGGATGATCAGGGGGTCAATATTCTATTCGCTGGTGGTCAAGCCGGTTACTTACCCCTTCAGGAAATGACATGGGCTCGCGCCTGGGCAAAAGGCGAGAAGCTGGGCAGCAAAGTATCTGTGCCATCCACTGTGCTGTCAGTTGGCGACTTCATCGCCGTGGATCAGCGCATACAGGCCCGCACGCACGATGGCGTGCCGGGTGAGTTGTACCCACCACACACCTATGGGCTGAGCCAACTGCCAGCCGTATCTGGTGCGATTATCGCGCTTGATCCCCATACAGGTCGTATCCTCGCCATGTCTGGCGGGTATGATTTCGAGGCTAGCGAGTTCAATCGCGCCACACAGGCAAAACGCCAGCCCGGATCAGCCTTCAAGCCGTTTGTTTATCTGGCCGCGCTGGAATCCGGCTACACCCCATCCACGCTGATTTTGGATGCGCCGTTCGTTATTGATCAGGGACCCGGTTTGCCCAAATGGCGACCGGCCAACTATACCAAGAAATTCTACGGCCCCAGCACCATGCGGCTGGGGATTGAGAAATCCCGTAACCTGATGACCGTGCGTCTGGCACAGGCCGTTGGTATGGAAAAGGTCGCTGAATATGCCGAACGCTTTGGGGTCGTTGATAAGTTGCCGCAGCAACTTTCCATGGCGTTGGGGGCAGGGGAGACCACGTTGCTCAACCTGACAACGGCTTATGCCATGTTGGTCAATGGTGGGCGGGCGATTGATCCGTCGTTTATTGATCGCATTCAGGACCGAAATGGTCTGACCGTATTCCGCCATGATGTACGTGAATGCCCAGGCTGTGACGCATCTTTCTGGACGGGTCAGCCCGTGCCCATATTACCCGATAACCGTGAGGTGCTTGCGCAACCGGGTACGGCTTATCAGATCGTCTCCATGCTGGAAGGCGTGGTCCAACGCGGTACCGGCCGTCGTATTCGTGCTGTTGGCAAACCGCTGGCGGGTAAAACCGGCACCACCAATAAACAGGTGGATACATGGTTTGTGGGTTTCTCGCCTGATCTGGCTGTGGGGGTTTTTGTGGGCTTTGATGAGCCGCGCGGGCTTGGATACCGCGAAACGGGCTCATCCGTCTCGGCACCAATATTCAAGAGCTTCATGGAGCAGGCCCTGGCTGACAAGCCCGGCATTCCGTTCCGAATTCCGCCTGACCTTCGACTGGTGCGGATTAATGGCTCCACCGGCGCACCGGCGGAACCGGGCGACGAGAATGTCATTTTGGAAGCTTTCCTGCCCGGTACGGCGCCCAGTGGCGAACAGCAATTGCTGGCGGGTGACGGCTTTACGCCGGGTTATTCCGGCAGCGGCGAGACTGCGGGCAGTGGCAACCCGTCTGTGGGCACAGGCGGGTTGTATTAACGGGGCTTTATTAGCTTGTAGACCTGCTGTGCTTTCGCTAGACAGCTACCCATAAAGATCATCAAACGAGGTTCCCATGCGGGCGGAGATTGAGGCATTTTCCAGTGAGATCAAGCAGTCGGTGACACTGCTGAGGAGGCATCTTTGACTACGATAATGCTGTCAGACGTCTGGATGAGCTAAACGCGCTGTCCGAGGACCCGGCGCTGTGGGAAGACCCGGACAAGGCCCAGACGATCATGCGGGAACGCAACCAGATCGAAGCCGGCCTGAAAGAAGTCCACGATTTCGAGACAACCCTGTCCGATAATCTGGAACTCATTGAAATGGGCGAAGCCGAAGGCGATGAAGAGATCGTTCTGGAGGCTGAAAAAATCATTGGAAAATTGCGCGATGTCGCCGCCAAGGCAGAGCTGAAGACTCTGCTATCGGGCGAAGCTGACGGTAATGATTGTTATATGGAAGTTCATGCCGGTGCCGGTGGCACCGAGGCCCAGGACTGGGCCGAAATGTTGCTGCGTATGTACGCACGCTGGGCCGACGCCCACGGCAACAAGGTCGAATGGCTGGAAGAAAGCGCTGGCGAAGAGGCTGGTATCAAGTCGGCCACATTGAAAATCTCCGGCGAAAACGCCTATGGCTGGCTGAAAACGGAAAGTGGCGTGCACCGGTTGGTGCGCATATCGCCCTACGATTCCAATGACCGACGCCATACCAGTTTCGCCTCGGCCTGGGTTTACCCGGTGATCGATGATTCCATTGATATTGTGATCGAGGAAAAGGACCTGCGTATTGATACCTACCGCGCCTCTGGTGCGGGTGGTCAGCACGTAAACCGGACTGATAGTGCCGTGCGCATGACGCACGAGCCATCCGGCATTGTGGTGCAGTGTCAGAATGATCGCTCGCAGCATAAAAACCGCGCCACCGCTATGAGCATGTTAAAAGCACGTTTGTACGAAGCCGAATTACAACGCCGTGAAGAAGCCGCCTATGCTGAACACGAGTCCAAAAGCGACATTGGCTGGGGTCACCAGATCAGGTCATACGTGTTGCAGCCCTATCAGATGGTGAAAGACCTGCGCACCAACGTGGAAACCTCCAACACCCAGGGCGTGCTGGATGGTGACATCGACGACTTCCTCGCCGCCGCGCTGGCGCAGCGGGTTAAGGGTACGGATGAAGAGTAGATTTGCGACCTACTGCACCACCATCGATCGGAACAGCACGTTCTGAACTTTGGCGGGTTTGATTGTGGCATCCAGAATCAACGTTAGTTCCGTGCGCAGGGCTTCGGCTCCGTCTTTGCCAGACAACTCGTGCCTTTCCTTGCTACGGAGGTGTTGTTGGAAGCGGTCAATGATCTTGGGTTCACGTTCGATGATGGTTTCGATGTCCATCTCGTCCACTTGAATGGTCAGCGCCAGTTTGAGGAATGGTGATCGGCATTCACCCGTTACCAGGTCAGCAACAAATTCCGGCAGTTCATGATAAACGGGGGTGCCAAGATCCGGTGGATCATTCGACATGTCATCTGCCAGTGGATCATCCAAACCCAGTATGGAATCCAGGAAGCCCATGAAATAGAGACCACCGCCAGCGCCGCCCGATAGTATCAGGAATGCAACGACGATAATGGCGATAAGCTTACCCTTACCGCCTTTTTTCTCCTTGCCCTCACCGTCTTCGTCACTGTCTTCGTCTACATCGTCAGCATCTACATCAATGTCTTCTTCAGTGGCGTCTTCTTCGGCGGCATTTTCTTCTGTAGGTTCTTCAGCCATTCCCAGTCCCAATTTCCAACCTGTTACCTGTCAGATACATCAAACCATATCGCAACCAACACGGTCATTACAGGATTTGTTATATACATATTTGTTATACGGCGTGGGAATTCAACCCATCGTGTGTTTTTATGTGGTTTTTTCTCTAAGTTTCGCGATTAGCAGTTTAATCGCCGCCATCCTCTTCCACAGGTTCGCCAATGATATCCTGGAACAGGGCGTAGACCTGTTCTGCGGTGTTCAAAATTGTTGCCTCCACGTCTGCGATACTGGCGGCGCCACCAAGGCTCATCAGCTTTTCCTGCAACGCAACAGGCATGGATTTGGTGCCGCCACTGGGCGCATCTGTCTCAATAGTGAGATGCAACCGGCTTTGCAACGCCTGCCATAAATCCAGCGCGCCCAGCAGGGTGGCCGCTGTTTCAGGTTCAAGAATTTTCAGGCGTGCCAGATTTTTGAGCGACCGCCAGGTATTAGGTGAGAGAACGTCGGGCTGATCTGCTGCATATTTCAATTGTAGGTACTGGGCCATGAACTCCAGATCGACCAAACCGCCCCGAAGGTGTTTGATTGACCAGGGGGATTTGGTGCTGTGTTCCTGTTCGATCCGTGCGCGCATACTCGCCACATCACCGCGCAGCGTATCGGTACCCGTACCCGTACCCGTACCCGTACCCGTACCCGTACCCGTACCCGTACCCGTACCCGTATTCAGGGGTGTGGTAAGAATGTCGCGGATGACATGATCCACCGCCGATCCAAGGGCCGCATCGCCCGCCACAGCT
>Ga0233434_1000630_pt1 | contig 38256 bp, 39 predicted proteins | sample SI_122_August201_4_FD_182738 | JGI IMG/M metagenome (GOLD analysis project Ga0233434, IMG submission 182738) | Seawater microbial communities from Saanich Inlet, British Columbia, Canada - SI_122_August2016_120_MG | ecosystem: Environmental > Aquatic > Marine > Inlet | place: Canada: British...
CAATTCCTACTCCCAAATTTTCAATCATAATTTTTCACTATCTAACAATAATTTTAGCAATACCATCAATTAAACATGTTTTAGATTTATTAAAAATAGTTGTAGATACAGTGATTATTTGTGTAGAGTCACTTTTTTCGATTACTTTACCAATTACTTTAATTTCATCATCAATATAGCATGGAGAACGAAAATTTAATGTTTGAGAGAAATATAATGCATTTTTTCCAGGTAATTTCATTCCAATTAGTTGTGAAAAAAAAGATGAAAGAAGCATTCCATGAACAATTCGTTTTTTAAATAAACTTGATTCAGCAAATTCATTGTCCATATGTAATGGATTTAGATCACCTGAAAGATTACTAAATTTTTCAACCATTGATTCTGTAATTTTTATGATAAAACTTTCTTGTCGACCAATAGATATATCATTATAAGATAATTCGTTTAGGGGATTAATCATTAAGATCTACACCATGATTTTTTAAATGACGTTTTATGTCTGCAACATTTTTTACATCCATAGCCTCATCTATTGAAAATTTTACGCTAAAATTAGTTTCCAATTCATATAAAAGCACATATCCATTAAAGGAAGTCCAATTTGAAATTGTAGATGGACTAGATTCATCATTTAGATCTTTAGTATCTACATTCATTACTTTTGAAATTATTTTAAATAATTTTTCAGACATTATTCCTCTTTTAATGTTAAAAAGTTAGGCATATTGAAAGGTTTTTCTAAATTATAAATCCAAAAACCATTTTCTTCATAAAATTGAGAATTAGAAAGAAAATCTTCAATAGGTTTATTTTTTAATGTAGGGATAAATTTTGCTTTTAATCTTTTAACATTATTTTTCTTTGCTTGTTTAATTATAAAATATAGCATTACTTTTTCAGCTTCACGCCCCATAACTCTACAGCTTAATAGAAAAGTATCCAAAAACCATTCATCTGAATTAGTTTTTTTAACAATAAAGACACCCGCGATTCCATTATCACCAAACTTATCTTTAATTTGTACACAATTAATTAAAATATTATGATCTTGAGAAAATTTTTGAATTTGATCCTCTTGATATCTTTTTGTAGTTAAATTGAATTGATTTGTTTTTAAAGTAAGTTGAGATATTCTAGGAATTGTAAAAGTATTTGTTTTTTTGATTTCTATTTCTAAATCTAATGTTTTTAAAAATTCAGAAATATTAGATGAAGAATTTTGAGATACACTTCTTTGTTTTTGTTCTAAATACATTTGTCCACGTTTAGTATCCTCAGATGTTATTTGAAATGTGCTAAAATCATGCAAAGATTGTATGACTTTAGAATAAAGTGATGGATCATGCGGAAGATCAGGGGTAGTAATTTCAGGCATGTTTTCTTTAATTAATTCTCTATTTACAGGATCATCATCAAAAAAGACAAAACTATCTAATCCAATATTTAGTTCCTCAGAAATTTCAAGCATATTTGATGCTTTATTATTCCAATTTATTTTCATACAAGAAAAATCATTTTCTTTTAAAATCATAGATGGATGTTCACGAATCACTTGAATTGCGTCATCAAAATTATTTTTACTATTAATTGCAAGTAATATTCCTCTTTGTGATAAGGCTTTTAGATATTTTTGAAACTCTATGAATGCATTTCCAGGAGGTTGAGGACCCAAACGTATACCATCAAATCCATCCTCACCTACAATACCACCCCAAAGAGTATTATCTAAATCTACAACAATACATTTTTTTGTTAAACCTAAAAATGATATGACATAAGGAATAAATTCATTTGCCAAATATGGAATATAATCAAGTGAAATTTTAATATCACCAAAAAGATAATTTTGGAAATTAAATACATTGTTTTCTCCGTGTTTAATAACAAATTTAAAAAAATCAAATACATATACAGAATTAACATTAAGAAATTTTTCTTTTAATTTTTTATTGAAGTCAATTATTGCATCATGAAAGCTATAGCTAGTTTTTGTTTCTGCAATTCCATGTGGCGAATAATGAGGTAACGATAAATTTGTTATTACTAATTTAGATTTACTAGTTTCACTAAATGTATTAATTAAATTAGTTATTTCAGTAATTTTTTCATTTACAAAATTTTCTCTTTCTGATTTTGTCACAGAATAAGGGAAATGAAATAAATTGCCAAAAATACTTCTTGTATCTAAAATTAAGAATGTGATATCAGGTGAAAAAGAATATAATTTACTTTTTTTATCTAAAATTTCTTGATTGTATTGATTATAACCACCAACATACGTATTACATGAAATTTGTTTTTTTGAACATTTAACTTTTAATGATTCAGATAATCCATTTATTGTAAAACTTGATAAAAAAGCAACTTTAATTTTTTTATTAAAATTATTTATTTCTAATTTTTCTGAATCTAAAATATATTTTGATAGTGATTCTTCGTTATCCATCAATTCAAATATTTCAATTTTACCTTAAATATTTACTTGATGTGCTTATTCCAAACAAAATAGACTAATCTTTTCTTCAGAAAGCTTAAAGCCAAAAACAGAAATTTCATAGTGTTTAAATGGAAAAATCTGAAGACATTTTCTCAATTAATGAGCACGAAGTAATGGAATATTATGGATTTCAAGGAGAATTTGGAAAAATTAAACTAAAAATCAAAATGTTACGGTCATGGATCCTACATAAATGGGCATATTCATCACCACTATCAAATTTTGTCATCAACTTCCAAAAATCGAGAGGTGTAAAAATTGGTAAAAATTGTCATATATCACCATATGTTCTCATAGATTTAGTATATCCAGAGTTAATTGAAATTGGGGATAATGTTACAATAGGTTCCAATGCTATGATTTTTGGACACATAAATCCAACTGCAAATTTAATGTTAAAAAAAACACACTATCCTAGAAAAGTTGCCAAAGTGATAATTAAATCGGGAGCTGTAATTAATCCTGGAGCAATTATTACAGCAGGTGTAACAATTGGTAAAAATTCAATTATTTCAATAGGTAGTGCAGTTTTTGAAGATATACCAGATAACTGTGTTGTTTTAGGAAATCCGGCAAGAGTGATAAAAAAACTTGATTTTGAAAATAAATAAATTAAAAAAATATTATCAAAAGGAAGGTATGAAATAAAATTGAATTTATTAGGAATAGATTTTGAAGATTGGTTTCATCCAGAATTGATTCAAAAAAAACTAACAAATGAAGAAAAAAAACCAAAAGTAGTTGAAGGAATTGATAAAATTATTGATTGGTTAAATGATAACGAAACTTATGCAACATTTTTTGTTGTTGGAGAATTATTAGAATATGAACCTGAAATATTTGATAAAATTATTGAGAATGGTCATGAAATAGGATTCCATACTATGTATCATACAAGATTAGATACAAAAAATTTTAGAAAAAAATTTGAAGAAGAAATCAAAATATTTGATAAAATGACTTTAGGAAAATCTAAAGGGTTTAGAGCACCAACTTTTTCTTTAAATGAATCAAGTAAATGGTTGATTGATGTATTAGAAGAAAATGGATATGAATATGATAGCAGTATAGTTCCAGCAAAAACAAGTATGTATGGGTTACCCAATGCAGAAATTAAACCATATAAAATTAGCAGTAAGTCTTTAGAATCTGAAGATCCTGAAGGAATAATTACTGAATTTCCTATACTTACGACTAAATTCTTAGGGAAAAAAATTCCCGCTGGAGGTGGATTTTATGTTAGAACATTACCAGAAAAAATAGTTATGAATGCGATAAAAGATTATGAAAAAAATAATATGCCGGCAACATTCTATATTCACTCATGGGAATTAACACCTGAATATATGCCTAAAATAAAATTATCAGTAAAAGATAATTTCATCACATATCATAATATTGAAAAAACATTAGTAAAAATGAGTAAAATTTTAGAAAAATTTGAATTTACGTCATTTAATAGGTATGATTTTAAAAAATTAAAATAAAATTATACAAAATTTTTAATTTACTTTAAAGATCTTTACATGATATGCCAAATTATGATCATGTGAATCATAAATTTTCTCTAAGAAATCATGTTTATTTTCATCATAAAAAATTTCATTAAGAAAATTAGGTTGATTATTTGAACCATCTAAAATTAAATGGGTAATATTTTCTCGTTCAGAATTTTGTAAAAAAGAATCTAATGATTTGTATTCATTTGCATTTATAATGGTAATAAGGGGTATCGGAAAATTAATAATTCTATCGATTCCATCATTATTTTTATAAAATTCTTGATAGTCTTCCCATTTTTCTATAGTTTGAATTCCAGATATGTGTATACTATTAGGATAATAATTATTAATTACTTTTGTGTGTTCTACTACATAATTTGCAACAATTACAGATTCATGTTCTTTTTGATAATCAAATTTGTAATCTATAAATAAAATACTAGTTAAGATTATTAAAATAAAACAAACTAAGAATGCAACATTGTTTTTCTTAAATTTTTCAATTATAGATTTAAGTGAAATTGTTGCAAAAATACAAAACATTGGGAATAAAAAATACAAATATTTTAGTTCTAACAATGGAAATGAATATGCATATAATGCAGGTACAGTCATTGAAATTGTTAATATCATAATTGTTAATTTTTCTGTGTTGAAATTTTTAAAAAATAAGATAAATCCAACTGGAGCTAGAATAACGAACAATGGAATTAAAACCCAACCTAAATATTTGAAAAAATGTGTCATAGTAGAAATAAATACATTAGAGTTTTTTTGAGATGAATCTACTTCTCCCATAATAGCAAGGGTTTCTTTAGTTTTTTTATCATAACTATCATTTTCTAATAGGACAGAATAGGCACGTTGAAAAACTGATTCATACATACCCTCTTGTTCCTTATGTAATACTACAGGAGTTAAAATTAAAATAAATATGATTAATGCAAAAACATACTTGGGAATTACAAATTGTGTTTTTCTAAATCTAATGATATAGGAAATAGAAATTCCAATAAATAAAAACAGGCCTTCAGGTCTAATGATTGTTGCAATTCCCGCAAATAAAAAGGATAAATAAATAATTTTATTATTTTTATTTAAAAATAACAAAATAGTTGCAACAAGGAAAAAAATGAATATTGATTCAGCATTTCCACTTAATGAATTTTGAATAATTCTAGGCTCTACAGCAAATATTAAAATTCCCAATAAAGCATACTTACTTTGAGAAAATTTTGTAATTAGAAAGAATAATGGAAATACAGTTAAACTTGATATTGATATTGAAAGTAATTTTTGTAATTGCATATATTGCATAGTATATTCAAAATTAAATACTGAAAAAACTACTGCCAGTAAATAGGACCAACCCGGTTTTGTTATATCATAAGTTTCTGGAAGTTTTCCAATAGAAGTAATGTCTGCAGAATATGTAAAATAAGATAATGCATCCATACTAAGCGGAATTGTTTCATCAAAATAGAATAGTCTAAAAAATAAACCAATTAACCAAATGCCACATATTAAATAAAATAAATTATATTTTGAAAGTTGAATAAATTGTTTCATTTTTAAATAATATCCATAATAAAATTTAAACTACCTAGAGTAAAAATATTGTATTAATGTTATATTGTTTACTACTAATTTGAATAGACATATGATTAATGTAGTATTTAGAAAAATATTTTTGTTCCTTCGCCTAAAAGAAAAACGGATTCATTATTGGATTTATTATCAGAAATTATTTCAGAATTATTTGAAACTATACTATTTCTAATATTCACATCTAAATCAATTTTACAATTTTCCATAATAATTGAATTCATTAGATTGCATTTTGAAATATTAGAATTATTACCTATACTGACATTTGGGCCAATTATTGTTCCTGAGTTTATTAAACAATTTTCTCCAATTATAACAGGACCATTTATTATCACATCTGATTTAATTAACGAATTTTTACCTACAATCACTTTTCCAGTAATTTTTACATGATCTTCCTTAATACCAAAAAAGCATTCATCCATTTTTTCAATTAATTGTCCATTAGCATGTATAATATCCTCAGGAGTTCCTGTATCTTTCCAATAATCAGTAATTATCTCATAACTCAAATTATCATTTTTTTCTAATAAAATATCTAATGCATCAGTTATTTCTAACTCATTACGCCAGGAGGGTTTTAAATTTTCAATAATTTCAAAGATTTTACTAGTTAAAAAATAAATTCCAGTTACTGCCAAATTTGAAGATGGATTTTTTGGTTTTTCGATAATTTTTTTAATTTTTCCATCTTTAACTAAAGCAATACCAAATCTAGAAGGATTATCTACTTTACATAACAAAATTGTTGCATCAAAATCAGATTTTTCAAATTTTAATGCAAATTCACTAATTGATTTTTGAATAATATTATCTCCTAAAAAAACTAAAAATTTTTCATTATTTACAAATTCTTTACATAACTGAATTGCATGTGCGATACCTTTTGGTTCATCTTGCTCAATATAGGTAAAAGATAAGCCAAATTTTTCACCTGTGCCATAATATTCTCTAACTTTTTTTGAACCAAGACCGCCAATAATTATAGCAATATCTTTGATTCCTGCTTCTTTGATAGATTCAATACAATATTCAGACATTGGTTTGTTAGCTATTGGAAGTAATTGTTTAGGACCTGTATGAGTTAAAGGTCTTAATCTAGTCCCATGCCCACCGTGTAAAATAATTCCTTTCATAATCTTAAATCCACATCATATAAAATCAAACCTAGTTTTTAAATTAAATATATAAATAAAAAGATATAACTTAGATCTAGGCATATAATTAATTAATACTTAGGAATAAAAGTATCAGAATTATGGAAATAAAAAATGATTAAATTATTTGATCCGATTGTAAGTAAAAAAGAAGAAAAGGCACTCATAGATACATTCAGAAGTCATTTTTGGGCTTCAGGAGAAGGAACAAACTCAGTATACAATTTTGAACAAAAATTTAAGAAATATGTTGGTGCAAAAGAATGTGTTGCAGTAAATAGTGGTACAGCAGCTCTTAGTCTTGCACTATCCATGTATAATATAAAAAATAAAGAAGTTATCATCCCATCTTTGTCTTTTGTATCAACTGCAAATGCAATAATTGAAAATGGAGGAATTCCAAAATTTGTAGATATAGATGAGAACACATTATGCATCGATCCTGAAAAAATTATAAAAGCTATTTCAAAAAAAACTAAAGTAATACTCCCGGTACATTTTGGTGGATTAACATCAAATTTAAAAAGTATATTGAAAATAGCTAAGGAACATAAAATTCCTGTTGTAGAAGATGCAGCACATGCAGCAGGTGCATCACATATCAATAAAAAAATTGGTAGTCATGGTGAATTAGTGTGTTTTAGTTTTCATCCTGTAAAAAATCTAGCAATGCCAACAGGAGGATTAATATCTATTAATACAAAAAATCATAAAAAAATAAAAAAAATTTTAAAAGAAAAAAGATGGTGTGGAATTAGTAATAGGAAAGGAGATAATTATGATGTTAAAAATATAGGGTGGAATTATTATATGAATGAATTTTCTGCTGGAATTGGTATAGAGCAATTAAAAAAATTAGAAAAAACAAATTTACAAAGAAAAAAAAATGCAAAAAAATATTTTGAACAAATTTCATTAGAGAGAAAAATGCCTTTTGATAAAGAATGTTCATATCATTTTTATTGGATTAGAGTAAAAAATAGGACAAAATTTAGAAAGAAATTATTGGAAAAAGGAATTCAAACTGGTATTCATTACAAACCTATTCATGAATTTAGTTTGTATAAATCAAAAATAAAATTACCAATTACTGAAAAAGTTGGAAAAGAAATAGTTACTTTACCAACTCATCCAAATATAACAAAAAAAGATTTAGAACAAATAATTAAAGCTGTAAATAAATTTTCTTAATTTAATAATTTGCTTTTTCTATAATTCTAATATAACAAATTAAATCACTTAATTGTTTAGTGTCTATTGAAGTTGAAGCATCTGGACCTTTAGAATTTTCAAGCTTGACATGTTTTTCAATAATAATTTCCTTAGACATCTTTTGTTTTTTTAAAGTAGCGAATAAAATTGGTGCATCTATACCCATTGTATGATCAGAAAAACCATCATAACTAATAGCTTTTTTCCAATTAATTTTATTAAATTTTAATGGGTAATCAGATATGCAGTAACAAAAAATTACTTTATTTTTTAAAAATATTTTTTTAATTTTTTTCTCATCTCCGCCCATCCCCATACTTATTATCATAGGTTTTTTTGTAGATGCCTTAGTTTCTAATGTTTCAAGAGAATAAAGATCTTTTAACAAACATGTTCTTGATGCAACTTTATATCTTTTAACATTTAGTGATTTCAAAAATGTAACTGCTTCAGGATAGAAAGCACTACACATGAATTCTATTTTTAAATTATCACAAATTGTTTTAATTTTTTCAGCTTTTTTAAAACTTAATTCAGATTTTTTAATTGTGTTCCATTCTGAATGAGTTTCAGAATAAAGATCTTTTGCACGCCACATTTGAAATTTAACTATATCTGCTCCTGCTTTTTTACATTCTTTAATAATTTTCTCAGCAATATTCATATTTCCTTCCCAATTAGAACCAATTTCAGCAATTATTGTGGATTTCATTATGATAGTACTCACTAAAAATTTCTATTTATTTATTGTTCAAAATTTTTATTGTATTCAAAACAATTACTGAAAATAACGGAGTAATTGCATCTCTTATTTCTTGAATTTGTTTTTCGGGGGTTTTTTGATTGAAATTGTCTTTTAAATCATATACGGATGTTGTAATGACATTACCAGAATCAATCTTTGGTTCTAGTTTATGAGCAGAAAGAATAATCTTTCTTTCATTATTTTTTAATGCTTGTTTAATTGGTTCAGATCCTGCATAATCTGGTAGTTTACCCCTATGAACTCCAAATGTTCCAATTCTAGATTTTTTTACTATTTTAGAAGGAATTATGTATCTCCAGGATATCTCTACAATATAATCACATTCAGGGCAATTAGTTATTTCTATAGATTTTGAATCAATTGGTACTAATGGAATGGATAATTTTTTACATTCATTTACAAACAGTTCATAATCATCTCTAACTCCTTTGTTTGGATCCTGAGATTTTGGATTGTACTTGTGTGTGTAAATCTTTAAAAATTTAAATTCATTCATTTTTCCTAAATTAGTTAAAACATTGTAACCATGTGCTCTTGACAGAAATCCAACAATCGTTTGCACATTATAATGATATCATAGGAGAATAAAGGTTTACCAATTCTTTTAATGTTAACTTTTAATCCAAGTTAGTTAAAAATAATGTAATGATTAAATTAAAAAATATTACTTCATCTGACACTAATTTTTTATTTGAATTATTGAAAAACAGAGATCAATTTGAAAATATTTCACATAAAATTATGCCTACATTTAAAAATCATGAAAAATTTGTTAAATCTAAACCATATTTTAAATGGTATATTATATATGAGGATCTTAAAAAAATTGGCTCAGCGTATATAACAAACCAAAATGAAATTGGTATTCACTTTTTAAATATTAAAAACTACGAAGGTTTTTTTCTAGAATCTTTAGAAATTATTATTAAAAAAAATTCTGGAAAAAGATTTTTGTTAAATATTAGTCCAAAAAATAAAAAAATAAAAAGAATTGCTGAAAAAAATAAATTTAAACTAATTCAACATACATATGAATTAGAAAACAGTAATTAAAAAATTAATTTTTTTCTATTTCAACAACATCCAAACCCCATGGGAATACCAACTAACGAAATATCTACTTTCTATACCTAACTAAAAAATATTCTCTTTTACTTATTTACTCAATTTATTTCCAAGGGAATCAATTGATTCTTGAGCGGTCTGTTCTAATTTGGTAATATTTTTTGATGTAATTATAACTTGGACTCATTCTTCAACAAATAATTTCCATATTGTTTTACCAATTCTCCAACTGCCGCATGTTACTAATACAAGTTTGTCCTATAATTTCACATTATATTTTATACCTATACATTTTAAATTATAAAAGATTAGATTCCTCAATAATTTTCTTTAATTCATCTTTTTAAATTTTATCAACTAGATCTGAAGAATATTTTTCGAATTTATCAATTTTTTTAATTCCAGGATATGTTTCATCAATTATTGTAGGATGAGTTGATTGAAAAATTATTTTTCCTTCATCAAAATTCTTTGATATGTTATGACATGAAATATAAATAAATTTTTTAATACACGTTTAATATGTTCTACCCATGATTGTTCTGTCTAATTAATAATTTTAAAAATTAATTTAATCTTTTGTAACTAATTATTAATATAGTTAATTTATAGATGATAATAAATGGTATTCCTATTTTTATTTATATCATGACTTTTCATATTTTTTTACAAGCAAGACAAAATTCAACAAGATTTCCTAATAAAATTCTAAAAAAAATTTCTGATAAAACTATTTTTGAATTAATTATTGAAAGACTTCAAAAAATTAATGATTCAAAAATATTTTTAATTACTGGACCAAAAGAAAAAAATAGTGAATTAATCAAAAAATCTATAGACTGTAATATTGAATATTTTTCTGGTAATGAAAATAATGTTTTAGATAGATTTTATAATGCTATAAAAAAATTTAATTCTAAAAAAATTATTAGAATAACTGGTGATTGTCCACTAATCGATAATAAATTAATTAATTTAACTCAAACTATTTTTAATAAAAATAATTATGATTTGATAAATAATTATTCGCCTAGAACTTTTCCACACGGATATGATTTTGAAATTTTTAATTCTGATATTGTTAAAATTACATGGAAAAAAATTATGAATACTTTTTCTGATAAAATTTTGTTTGAATCCTCTGTGATACCGCCTATGAAATTTATTTTAGATTCTTCCTTTTTTTCAATTCATAATATTTCTAATGTACAAAATCTTTCTTTTCTTAGATTAACTTTGGATTATTATGAAGACTTTCAATTAATTAATAAAATTTTTGATAAATTATATTTAAAAAATCCAAATTTTTCATCTAACGATGTTATTTCTTTATTAAAATCACAACCTGATTTATTAAAAATAAATCAAAAATTTGTTAAATTTAATGTATCAAAACTAGAAAAATTTATTCAAACAAATTCATCTCACTCTTAATATCTTAGTAATTAATTGATGGATTATGGTGTCAGTAAAAATTGGAAATGATTTTGTAGGCGACAAAAACCCATGTTTCATTTCATTTGAACCTGGTGCTACATATTCAAATTTTGATGATGCTAAAAAAATGTTAAATTCTGTTGCTATATCTGGCGCTCATGCCGTAAAATTTCAAACATTCTTGCCTGGTGATTCTGATAAAATAATGGGAAAGAATGACATCATGGTAGAATTTTCGGATACAGATGGGAAAAAACAGGAATTGGTAATTAATGCATTAAAAAGACGAGAGTTATCAAAAAGTGATTGGAAAAATTTAATTGAACTTTCAAAATCTAATGGATTAAATTTTATTACTGCCCCATATTTTCCTGAAACAGTTGATTTTTTAGAAAATAATAATGTTGATGCAATTAAAGTTAGTAAAGGTGATGTGAATAATGTTATTTTAATAGATAAAATTGCAAAAACACAATTACCAATAATTATTGATGCAAGAGAAAAATTAGAAGATATAGATAAAGCTATTAAAATTTGCAAAGAAAACAATAATGAAAAAATTATCATTATGCATTGTCCTTCAGGTTATCCATCTACTGATGCTGGAATTCATTTAAATTCAATACAATTTCTTATTCAACATTATGATTATCCAATTGCATTTTCTGATCATTCTCCAAATGATATAATGAATTATGCTGCTGTTGGTTTAGGTGCCAAAATGTTAGAAAAAACAATAACTACTGATAAAACTATTTCACAAGTTGAACATTTGATGTCATTGGAATTATCTGAATTAAAAATATTTGTTGAAAATATTAAAAAAATATCTACTGCTTTAGGTAATCCTGAAATTCTTTATTCATCACGTGTTGAAGAAAGTTCACGACGTTCATTAGTTTCAAAAAAAAGAATTTTCAAAAATAATATAATCTCTTTAGAGGATCTTGAATTCAAACGTCCAGGCGATGCAGGTATTTCCTGTTCAGATGGTTTTAAGATAATTGGTAAAAAATCATTAAAAGATATACCTAAAGGGGAATTCCTTCAATGGAATCAATTTGAATAAGATTAAGATGAAATCTATAGATGATGAAATTTCTATTATAGTTAGAGATTTTTATTCAAATTTAGGTACAATTCAATCTATTGAATGCATTCATTCTCAAATCAATAGTGAAATTTATAAAATTAGTACAAAAAATCAGCAATTTTTACTTCATCATAGCAAATACGATAGTGATAAAAGAATTGAAAAAATGTGTAAAATTTTAAATGAAATTTCAAAAAATAATCAAAATGTAATTAAATTGATAAAAAATCAATTTGGAAATTTTTCACAAAATAAATTTTATGTAACAAAATTTGAAAATGGAAAACTTTTTTCTGGAAGTAAAAAAGAATATTTTGACTTAGCAAAAAAATTAAATATTCTACATAAACAACTAGATAATTATAATTTAAAATATAATTTTAGACCTAATAATAAATCTTATAAGTTATTTACAAATAAAGAATTTGTTATTATAAAAAAACAATTATTAAAAATTAAATATAAAGATAAAATAGATACCATAATAGATAAAAATATTTTATTTATTGAAAATCAAATCACCAAATATTCTATTATTCCAAAAAATAATATTTTTGAAAAACAATTAATTCATTTTGATCTTCATCCAAATAATGTGCTTTTTATAAATAAATCACTCAAATTATTTTTAGATTTTAATTCTATGAGAAAAGGATATTTGATTGAGGATGTGCTTTTTTGTGGTTTTCGTTTTGGATATCAAATAAGTTCTAATCCTAAAATTATTCATAATTTATTACATTTATTTCTTAAAAAATATTTTAATAAAAAAATTTCTTATACAGATGAGGATCTAAATTATTTTCTTTCACGTTTTATCCTTTATCGTATTTGTTTTATTTTAAGAAATCATTTTTTTTCTAAATCCAATTTATGGGTTTCTGACTTTAATAATCAATTAAAATATTTAAAATTAATTAACAAAATTTTTAGATAATATTTTTCTTTAACTCTGATTTTTAAATCAGATTGTAAGTTATTAAATATTTCAAAATATGATGAAATTTTTTAATTCATACTCAAAAACTCCAGATTAAATATTTTGAATAGCAAAATAATTTAACTAGTAATTTTTTTTTTAAAATATGAAAGATAAAATTTTAGTGTGGATTAATCCAAGTCTTGTACACTATGGTTTATGTAAATCACTTCAGGAGAAATTTGATTGCAAACTTTATGCTATCTATGATATCACAGATAAACCAAAGAAATATTTTGAAATTCAAAAAATTGTGAAATTTGAGAAATCATGGTTTTATAATGATCTGGTATCTTTGAAACATTCTACACCAGATATACAATTTCTTAAACAGTTTGAAGAAAAATATAATTTAGATTTATGGTTGTTAGCTAGAAATGATCGTATATTTAATGCATTTAATCATTTTTATAATTTTACCGAAGATGAAATTCTCTCAATAATGGAACAAGAATGTAGATCCTTTGAAAAAATTCTTGATTCTACAAATCCTAATTATGTGATTTTTTATCATCCTTCGCAACAACAGGATTATTTATTTTATTTAATTTGCAAAGCAAAAGGAATTAAAACATTAGTTTTACGAACTACAAGAGTAGGAAAAAAATTTATCATTAGTGATAGTTATCAAAATATTGGGTTTAACATGATTAACTCTAATGTAGATTCAGACAAATTTTCAGATAGTATTTTAGATTATCATAAAAAATTTGATCCACAAAAAGTTACAATGGAATTTCGTAATAGATTTTTGAATTCAAATAGTAATATGATTTCTGCCTTGATAAAATATATTTTTTCAGAAAATACTAATGTAGATACACATTATGCATATTTTGGAAGAACAAAATTAAAAGTTCTCTTGAAATATTTTAAATATGCAATACAAACAAAGATTCGAAAAAACTTCATAGATAAAAATCTAATAAAAGAAATTGATCAAAAGAAATCTTTTATCTATTTCCCATTACATATGGAACAAGAACATTCAACATTAATTGATGCACCATTTGATACGGATCAATTACAAGTTGTAAAACAAATTGTAAAGTCATTACCTGTTGGAATTAATCTTTATGTTAAAGAACATCCAAGTATGAAATCAAGGAACTGGAGATCCATTTTAACATATAAAGAATTAATGAAACTCCCAAATGTAACTGTACTTCATCCTTCAGTTAATGCAAATATAATCTTAGAAAATTGTTCATTAGTGATAGTTATTACTGGAACTGCTGCATTTGATGCAGGATTTTATGGAAAACCTGCCATTACATTAGTAGAGACTGAATTTTCAGATCTTGAACATATTTCAGTATTGAAAAAGAATTCAGAACTTCCAGGATTAATTAAAAATTGTCTTAAAAAAAATTTCAATCCAAAAAGTATGCAGGGATATATACAATATGTTGAAAAAAATGGAATTTTAATTGATATGAATTCACTTCAACAAGATATTCAAGATGTAATAAATTATGGTGGATATTTAGTTGACGTTGAAATCAATGAAGATAAATTCAAAACAGTCATAGAATCAAAGAAAAAAGAATTTGATCTTCTTGCAGATGCACATATCAAAAAAATTGTTAATAAGTAAATTATATTTTAAAATTATTTTAAATAGATAGTTCTTTTGTGATCAGAGTTTTCAATTCTTCTTTTTCTAGAAGTTTTACTTTATCTGAAGAATATGAACCAAGGTTTGCCTTCTTAATATCAGACCATTTACTAAATGTTAAAGAATGCATATCTTTATCTAAAATTACATATACATCATCATTTTCATATGTATTTCTTATCTCATCAACACTTATCAAAAATTCATGAAATTTTTCTCCAGAACGTACTGGTATTCGATCAATCTTTGGAGAAGAATCTTCAATTTCTATTATTGCATCAGCTAGAGTACCTACTTTATATGCATGTAATTTTGGGATGAAAATTTCTCCACCCATACTGTTTTCTACAGCATAGAAAATCAGATCTATTGCATTATTCATAGTTATTGTAAATCGAGTCATTTCAGGATCTGTAATAGAAATATTTTTTCCATTACGAATTTGTTCAATAAATTTTGGGATTACTGAATTACTACTACCTAAAACATTTCCATATCTTACTGCAGAAAATTTTGTTTTATGATCTAATCTATTTACATAAGAATTTGCAGAAATAAATAATTTTTCCATCAATAATTTTGTAGCTCCGTACGTATTAAACGGAGAAACAGCTTTATCAGTACTCACACAAATTGCGGTTTCAACATTTTCATCAAGACAGCAATCAACTACATTTTGACTACCTATGATATTGGTTTTGATTGATTCAAAAGCATTGTATTCTACAATTGGAACATGTTTTAATGCACTAGCATGAATTACAATATCTATATCCTCCATAGCCCGGGTTAATCTTGGTTTATCTCTAACATCACCTATTAGAAAACGTAATCGTGAATCATCAATCTCTTGTGTCATAGAAATTTGTTTTGATTCATTTCTACTGTAAATTCGTATTATATCTACTTCAGTAGCTAATAATCTTCTTGTTAATGCAATTCCTAAAGAACCAGTTCCTCCAGTAATTAGAATTTTTTTACCTTTAAACATAAATCGGTTTTTTAACTTGACTACAATAGTGTTACGTATTATGATAATGACATAATAGAGAACTTTATCAAGGAATGAAAATTCTCTGTTAATTAAATGGGAATTTTTAGGAATAATCATAGATTAAGAGATATCAGCACTATTGGGATTGCAAGTGTAGTAGGTTCTGGCATATCTGCAATATTTTGGATTTATTTAGCAGCATTATTAGGAGCTGAAAATTATGGCGAATTAGGTTTCTATATTTCAATTGCGAGTGTTGTAACATCATTATCATTTATTGGTGGACCAGCAGCAATTACAGTTTTAGTTGCAAAAAAAATTAAAATTGAATCTACAATATATCTAGTATCAATATCAGCTACAATTATTTCTGCAATAGTTTTGTATTTTGCATTCATAAATATTGGATTATCTATTTATGTACTTGGAGCAGTAATTTACAATCTTTCTGTTTCAGAATTATTAGGTAGAAAATCTTATAGAAAATATTCAATTTATTTTATTCTTCAAAAAATTCTATTTGTAATTTTATCATTAATTCTATATTATGTAATGGGACCTAATGGAGTATTAGTTGGTACTGGCTTATCATTTATGCCATTTTTAATTCAAATTTATTCAGGATTTAAAAATCAAAGTATAGATTTTAAACTTTTAAAAACTAAATGGAAATTCATTACAAATAATTTTTTCATAGATCTAAGTGTTATTCTAAATAATCAAATGGATAGATTGATTATTGGACCAATATTTGGATTTACAATTCTTGGGAATTATTATTTAGCATTACAAGTTCTAAATGTATTATCAATACTACCAGAAATTGTAAAAAAATATACAATGCCAGAAGATTCTAGTGGAGTAAATACTACTAAAATTAAAATCATTACCGTTGGATTTTCTATTATTCTAGCATTGGTTGGCGTATTAATTATTCCTAAAATAATTCCAATATTTTTCCCAGAATTTAGTCAATCAACTGAATTAATTCCTTTAATATCATTAACAATTATCCCGGCCACTATCAGCGGATTATATAATTCAAAATTTCTTGCTCATGAAAAAAGTAATTATGTTGTTGTTGTAAATATTATATCCACATCAGTATTAGTCTTGGGAGTAATCATTCTTGGACAATTATTAGGCATAGTGGGTTTAGCATATTCATTTTTGTTATCAAACTCAATTAAAGCAGCATTATATTTTTCATTAAATAAAAAAGTTTAGACCATAGTTTTAACACCTACTTTAATTAATTTCAAATTTTGAAATTAAATTTTATTTCCACCAGTCTTTATTAGAAACATACCATTGGATTGTTTTTTCTAATCCTTCATCAAAATTTATTTTGGGTTTCCAGCCTAATTTTTCATGAATTTTTGTTGAATCCAAACTATATCGAATATCTTCACCGGGCCTATCCTTAACAAATTGAATATTTTCTTTAGATTTATTTAAAATTTCAAGAATTTTTGTAACAAGAGTTAGATTATCCACTTCATTGGATGAAGAAATATTATAAGATTCTCCACCTTTTCCTTTTTCTAAAACCAACATTATTGCCTTGCAATGATCCTCAACATGTATCCAATCCCTGATACTTGTACCAGTTCCATATACGGGGATTTTTTTATTTTCATCACATAAACCGATAGTTTTTGGAATTAACTTTTCATTAAATTGACGTGGCCCATAGTTATTTGTACATCTAGTTATTACTGCATCTACACCATATGTTTTCACGTAAGAATTAATTAATAATTCAGCAGAAGCTTTTGTTGCAGAATATGGACTGGATGGATTAAATCTTGTCTTTTCAGTTGCAGAACCTTGTAAAATTGTTCCATATACTTCATCTGTAGATACGTGTACCAATCTTTTTTTCTGATTTTTAATAATATCCAAGATTGTAAATGTGCCAAAAATATTTGAATTTAAAAACGGACTCGGGTCAAGTATGCTTCTATCAACATGACTCTCAGCCGCAAAATTTACAACACAGTCACATTTTGAGATTAAATTTTCCATTAATTTTTTATCAGTAATATCACCTTTAACAAAAGAATATTTTGGCGAATTTTCTACTTCAATTAAATTATAATGATTTGAGCCATAAAATTCTGCATCTACATTTAAAATCTCAAAATTTGTATTTTTTAGAACATTGAGAATGAAATTGCTGCCAATAAAACCCAAACCTCCAGTTACCAGTAATTTCATCATTAATTCAAATAACTCCAGTCATATGATCTATTTGTTCTTTATACAAAAAATCTACAATAATCAATATTTTATATAAATTTCATTATAATTTAAAAAAATATTTAGGATGTGGATTGTTCAATAATGAACATGGATAAAACAATCAATGTTGCATTTATTTATAAAAAATCAAATCGATTATTATTTTCAGACAACTATGATACAACATATTATCATTTTTTTATGAATGCATTAAAAAGAAATTCTCGAATTAAGGTAGATTATTTTCATTCAGAAAAAAAAATGGATGTCAGAAAATTAAAAGAAAAATACGACATTATTTTATTATATGAAAATTGGAACGGTGGATCTCCAGATGAATTAATTGGTATTGATGAATTAGACATTCCAGTAATTGCCAGATGCGGGGACTTTCATGCTGCAAAAAAATACAACACCATAAGTTTCCATGATAAATATAAAATCGATTATTATTTTGGATTTAACACAGAAAAACTATTTCATCAATTTTATCCTAAAAATTTTAAATATAAAACAGTAATTTACGGTTTAGAATCTTCATTATATCAAAATGTACTACCTTTTGAAAAAAGAATTAAAAATAGAATATTGAATTCAGGTGCAATAGGCAACAGTAGTGCATATTCCAAATTAATTAATAGATTCAAACCAATTCACGGTAATCCATACTATGAATACAGATTAAGAGCATTGTGCACTAAACTTCCATATGTAGATTATACATCAACATTAGATCATGAATTTGTCGGGGACAAATATCCAAAATTGCTAGAAAAATATCAAGCAGCTATTGCATCTACAACATTTGGACCTACAATAAAATATTGGGAAATTCCAGCAGCGGGATGCCTAACATTTATGGAAATCACTGAGAAAAACGGAGGTGCATATTTAGGATACACAGATAACGAAAATGCGATTTTTATTAATGAAGATAACTATGAAGACAAATTTAAAGAATTTTTAAAAGATCCAAACAATCCAAGGTGGGAAAAAATAGCAAATAATGGAAGAAATTATGCTTTAGAAAATTTGAATAACGATAAAGCTGTAAATTCTTTAATAGATTTAATGGAAGAATTGTTGTAGATACAAATTCTAATTAACAAGAAAATTTTCTTTGTTGTAAAGACATCGAAAGCCGTAATTTTAGCATGTTTTTTATAACTAAATTAGAATTAATGAACATATAGAATGAAATCACGATTACTACTCAATCATTTAGAATCAAATTCAATCGTAAAAGTTGGCGGTGCATTTGATGCAATGTCTGCAAAACTAGTTGAATCTCATGGATTTGATGCTATTTGGGCAGGAAGTTTTGCAATATCTGCAACACATGCCGTACCAGATGCTAGTATTCTCACTATGACAGAATTTTATGATGCAGCATCTAGTATGGCAGATGCATGTAATATTCCAGTAATAGCTGATTGCGATACAGGGTATGGAGGTCCAAGTAATGTCAGTCATTTAGTTAAAAAATATGAGAATGCAGGGATTGCAGCAATATGTATAGAAGATAAAATATTTCCAAAACAAAACAGTTTACTTCAAAATGGACAAAATAGTTTAATTTCTGAAAAAGATTTTGTTGCAAAAATTATTGCAGGGAAAGAAGCAAAAAAAGACAAAAATTTTATGATAATTGCAAGAATTGAAGCATTGATTTCAGGGGCTGGTATGGATGAAGCGTTAAAAAGAGCTACAGCTTATGAGGCAGCAGGAGCAGATGCAATTTTAATTCATTCCAAACAAAAAAAACCGGATGAAATTTTTGAATTTACAGATTCATGGAAAGGAAATTCGCCAATAGTTGTCATCCCAACAACATATGATTCAGTAAGTATCGATGAACTAATTTCACATAAAATCAAAGCAGTTATTCATGCAAATCAAACGTTGCGGGCAGCTCATTCTTCAATGTCTAGAATTTTAAAACAAATGATCAACTCAAAACGATTAAGTGATGTAGAAGAAAAAATTTCATCAATGGAGGATATTTTTGAATTACAAAAGATGTATGATATCAAAGATGAAGAAATAGAAATAGAAAAAAAATTAAAAAAATTAGGATACATAAATTGAAAGAGACCTATCAGAATGATATGTTTGATTATTTAGATAAGAAAGGAATCAAGAATTTTGTTGGAGTACCAGACTCTACACTAAAAAAATTTATCCAACAAGGAATAAATAAAAAAAGAATCATAATTGCATCTAGAGAAGAAGAAGCAATAGGCATTGCCGCAGGCATGCTGTTAGCAAAAAGTCCTTCTCTGGTATTTATGCAAAATGCAGGTTTTGCAAACTCCATAAGTACAATTACTTCATTAATACAATTATACAAATTTCCATTAATTTTCATAATTGGGTGGAGAGGTTATTTAAAAAATGATGCCCCAGAACATCAAAAAATTGGAAAAATTCAACCAGATTTATTAAAAATAATTAATTTAGATCATAAAATTATTAAAAATAATAACTGGAAAAAAATGTGTGATTGGGCATTAGAAAAAATTAAAAAAAATAAATCATGTGCATTAGTGGTACCGAGGGAATTTCTTGATTAGAAAAGAAGCAATAGAAATTATAATGGAAAAAATTTCAACTGAACCAATTGTATCAGCAAATGGATTCATAAGTAGAGATCTTTTTAATGTACATGATAAAAAAACAAATTTCTACATGATAGGTTCAATGGGTTTAGCATCTTCAATAGGATTAGGAATTGCATTAAAAAAACCCAAAAAAAAGATTTATGTTTTTGATGGAGATGGAAATATTTTAATGAATTTAGGTTCACTAACAACTATAGGAAAACTACAACCAAAAAATTTTGTTCATATAATTTTAGATAATTCCATACATGAATCAACAGGAGGACAACCAACTGCATCAGACACAATTAAAATTGAAAAAATTGCCAAATCATGTAATTATAAACAAGTTATAAAAGTAAACAGTAAAAATGAAATATTAAAAAAACTAATGAACATCAAGCATAGTGATGGGCCAATAATGATCATAATAAAAATTAAAAAAGGAAAATCAGCAGGGAATAGAATTTCAACATTGCCAAATAAAATTAAAGAACAATTTATCAATAATTTATAGAACATCATGAAAATAATTTTTATTGCTGCCGGTTCATCAACTAGGCTAGGCACAAAAACATTAAATTTTCCAAAAGGATTAATAAAAATTAATAATAATTCAATTATCGGCACACAATTAGAATTATTTAACAAAAGTGATGATATTGTAATTATAACAGGACCTAATGCAGATAAATTTAATTTTAAAAATGTCACATACATCAATGATACAAATCACAAAAAACATGACGTGTTAGGTTCACTAATGGTGGCAAAATCACATATGAATAATGAAATTGTTACCACATACTCAGATATTATTTTTGATGAAAAAATACTAAATTCAATTATGGAATTTAAAGGAGACATTGGAATTGCAGTTGAATTGAATTGGGAAAAAAGATACATCAATCGAGATCAACATCCAAAAAGTGAAGCAGATAATGTAATAATACATAATGGTGAAATATTAAAAATTAAAAAAAATATTTCAGAAAGTAAAGATGATCAAATAATTGGAGAATTTATTGGATTGATGAAACTATCAAAGGAAGGTGCAAAAATTTTTAAAAATAAATATTCAGAGTTAGAAAAAACACATGAAGGGAAATTTCATAATGCACCATCATTAGAAAGAGCTTATTTAACAGATATGTTACAAGAATTAATTAATTCTGGATTAAAAATATCGCCCATAATTATAAATGGAAGTTGGTGTGAAATTGATACTCCTCAAGATATTGAAATAGCTAAAAAAAATTTTAAATAAATTTTGGTTTATTCATGTTTTGCGAGTTCATCTGAAAGCATTTTTTCAATTTCAACATTTACTCCAATTAAATTATTTTCTTCGTTAGGATCGGTAATTAAATCATATAATTCCTCGGTATTGTTATACTCATTATGAATTAATTTCCATTTTGAATTTCTCACCGATTTTATGTTAGGAGTTTTAGGTGGACGATTTTTATTTAATGGATTACCGGTTTGAGAAAAAGCAAATTTTTCAGCAATCATATTACCATTAATTAAAGGCATTAATGATTCACCATCCAATTTTTCATAGGAATTATTAATTTTGATATCCAACATTTCTAAAATAGTAGGCATGTAATCAACATGTCTAACTTGAGAAGAAATTGTTTGAGGCTTAGTATCAGAATTATAAAGATAGGCAAATGTTTTCAAAGTGTAGTCATAACAGAATGCACCATATGCACGTTCACCAAATTTTTCACCAATACTAATACCATGATCAGATAAAATTAGAATGATTGAGTTTTCTAATAAATTTAAATTTTGGATTTTATTCAAAATTGAATCTAAATAAATTTCAGCATTATGAAATAATTTTGAATAACGTTCTTGGTTTAAATCTTGATTGTCAAAATATTCCTTACTAAAATTATTAAAAACTTTTAAAACATCATTACTTATGCCCGTATGGATTTTACTGTAATGTAGATAAAGGAAAAAATTTTGACCGCCATCATAAATTTCTTTCATATTATCTAACAACTCTGAATGCCATTGAATTAAATTAATTTTTTGTTCATCATGAACATTAAATTCTTTAAAGCCAAATTTTGGGATTATTAATTCAGTATGACCATCTGCAAAAGTATAGTAATTATTTTGACTCAAATAATCGGCTAATGTTAAAAATTGATCATTCTTAAACTTAAATATATTCCAGTAACTATTTACACCATTTCTGTTTCCATAACAACCTGACAACACAGCATGCATTGCTCCAGTAGTATATGGTGCATATGTAATAGATTGATCAAAGTGAATCATAGTAGATTTTAATTTTTTAAAAGTTTCTGATTTTTGAGCAAAATCTAATCTTCCACCATCAATTAATATAATAATTACATTTTTTTTCATATTATTAAAAATGAATCAAACTTTATCAATATTGTCATTTCAGAAATTAATGTAAACATATTTTAATTTAAAAGTGAAAACTATACCATGAAGAATCTAACAATTGAAGATGTTAATAATTTTAAACGAGATGGATTCTTAATAAAAGAAAAATTTTTTGAAAATAATGAAATTGCCGAAATCAGAAATTGGGTTTATGAGTATGCTATGAAAAAACCATCGGATTGGAAAAAAGGTCAAGAAATGGGATATTATGAAAGTAGCATGATTAATGGCGAACGAATTTTGACGAGACTAGAAAATTTTGTAGATTATCATAAAAAATTTCATGATTTAGTAACTTCAGAAAAAATTTTAGAAGGTGTAGAAAAATTATTGGGAGAAAGAGCAGTATTTTTCAAAGATAAAATTAATTTCAAAAATCCAGGAGGTGCAGGATTCAAACCTCACCAAGATGCAATTTCAAGATGGGATGATTATGCACCAGATTTTATGAATGTCTTGATTTGTACAGATAAAGGAACAATTGAAAATGGTTGTTTAGAAGTTGCAGCAGGTTTTCACAATAAGGGGTTTCTTGGACCATATGATGCACCAATTCCAGATAAATATTTAGAAAAAATGAATTTTGTTCCACTAGAACACTCCTTAGGGGACATAGTATTTTTTGATGGTTTTACTCCTCATCAATCAAAAGAAAATAAGTCAAAAGATCCAAGAACAAATGTTTACCTTACATACAACAAACTATCTGATGGAGATCAACGACAAAAATATTTTGCAAGGAAACGTAGAGAATTACCGCCAGATAATGAAAGAGGAGATGATTTTCAGGATAGTCCGTTGCACGATTATAAATGATAATATTTCTACATGTAACCTAATCTTTTTAATTCACTTTCTATTAATCTAGATTCTTCGTCATCAGGTTCACTAACGTTCACATCTAATTTTACTAAAAAGTTTGAAAGAATTAATTCCATATTTTTTACTATTTCAGGATTAATTTTTGATAAATTATTTTCTTCTAATGGATCATTTTTTAAATCATAGAGATGGATTTTTTCTTTAGGTGATTTTCGTGAACGAAAATATTTGTATTCAGAAGTTCTTACTCCTACTACTTTCCCTAACCATTCATCTTTTACTATAGAAGCAGTTTCCATATAAACAGGATTAGATTTATTGGATTCTCCCTTTAGTAATGGGACTAAACTTTCACCATCTATTTGTTCATCCATTTGAGGCAAACCAACTAAATCAAGAATAGTTGGAAAAATATTCACATTTCCTACCTGATTTTTAATTAATTTTCCTTCAGTTATGTTATTTCCATAAAAAATTAAAGGTGTACGTACTAAATCATCAAAAAGATATGATCCTGCTCTAGTTCTAGAATTTCTTTTCTCTAATTCTGTTAAATTTCTAGTTGCATAATCAAATTTTTTTTGTTGTACTGCAGTTCTAGTTTTATTAGTGAGTTTTTTAGCAGTTGGCCAAAGTGACTTTGGTAGAAATTTTTTTCCTATTTGTACTGTTTTTGTCCATGCTGGTATGTAATCAGTTTCTCGCTTTTCATTTACTGGGATATAATCTCCATGATCAGATATTATAACTACTAGTGTTGATTTTAAATCAATTTTTGCTAAAAATTTACCTAACCAGTAATCAGTTAAGGAGATCGTTTTTTCATATTTATTTTCTCCAAACTTTTCAGAATCAAATCGTTTTGCAACAACCATTGTTTGGGATACATTAGACATATGTAAATCTGATAAATAGATAAAATGGAACCAAGGTTCTTTTAAATTATTTTTATCTAGTCTTTTTAAAATATCATCACCATAACCATCATCCAAATGCTCAAATTTAGATTCAAATTCGGATGTAAAATCAGATCTATCTCCATGTTTAAGGAAATTTGAAATTATGAAATTGACACCAACATAAAATGGTACAGTTGTATGAACATGATATCCTAATTTTCCTAAATGATTTAAAAAATTTGGTTTTTCTGTATCAATTATGTATGAGTTAATACCACTATGGTATGGATTAAGTCCAGTGAAAATACTACCTAATACAAGTCCTGTGCCATCAGCACAAGTAATAGATTCAGTAAAATATGTACCTTTTTTTATTATTTCATCAAGATTAGGAGTGGAATATGATTTTTTATGATCATAACAATAATTTGCTCTAAGAGAATCAATGACTATAAATAAAATATTTGAAGTCATATTATCCATATATTTGGATTGGATTATATAATTTTTCATCTAGAAAAAAGAAAATTAAAAACAGTAGAATGTAGTGTTTGATCAAAAATTGCTGCATGTTTTTTTTGTTTTAATGAAAATCCAAATTCATTCATAATGTTTGTAATTGTTTTACAGACATTCTGATCATTTTCATTTATTTCAATAGAAACATCATACAAATTTTTGTATGATAAAAGAGTATTAGATTCTTTTATTATTAATGATTCAATACCATCTACATCTATTTTTAGATGATTAGGTAAAGAAGGATTATAGATTTTTATAAAATCATTAATTGTAAAGCCAATACTGCTTTGTTGAAACATAAAATCTGGGTTTTCACCAAGATCATTTTTTTCATAATCAAATTCATTTTGTGAACTTCCATATTCTGTAGAAACCATGTTTAACGGTGCAATTTTAGTTTGATCAGAAAATGATATACATAATGGAAAAATTTGTTTATCTAATTTATTTAATTCAATATTTTTACATAAACAAAAATAATTACTTGCAGCTGGTTCAAAAGCAAAAACTTTTGAATCATGAACTAATGCTGCATAAAGAGAATAAAGTCCAATATTTGCACCTATATCCCAAAAAACGGAGTTATTTTCAAATGAATCAATCCACTCAATTGTTTCTGGCTCTTTTGAAAAAATTGTGTTAACTCTAGAAGATGTCATTTCATTTGGACAAAAAAAATCTATAGATTTTGAATGGTTTACTTTAACTCTTTTTTTAAAAATATTTACCGATAGTTCTTCAATATTTGTTTCATCATCTCGTAAAGTTGAAAAATGTGTCATAAGTATTCTATTATTTTTAGATTATAAATTGGTTTTACATAATCAATTTTGTAAATCATTTTTTAACATACATAACTAAACAAAAACTTGTTCATCATTAATTTTTTTTAAAAGTGAAATAATATCATCTTGATTAATATTTTTTGGATTGTTGTCCAGATGCTTTTTATCTGCTAAAATAATTTCAGAGGCTTCATTAAGATCTTGTTTTAAAAAAATTTTTTGAAAATTCATTTTTTTCACTAAATTCCTAAACCTGTCATAAAAAATTGAATCATTAAATTTGTGAGATAATGTAGTGGTAAACGCTAATGCATGTCCATGATTATATCCTTCATTTGAAAATACATATGATAATGCATGTCCTAAAGTAGTTGAACAATTTCCAAAACCTAAACCATCTATTAATGAACCTAATGCCAGCTTTTCATAATTTTCTGTCAATATTGCATCTTCTAATATTTTGAATGCTTCGTAACATAGGAATTTTGTGTAAATGTTTCCATTTTTACTATCATATCCTTCTGTACATTGAGCACATGCATCAATTGCAGAATTTTTTATTATTTCAATTGGAGTGTTGTTTAAAAAATTTGAATCAACTATAGCAATATCTGGAATAATACCGTCATCATGAAAACTTGTTTTTTTACCATTTATTTTTAATACAGAAATTCTTGTAACCTCACTTCCACTACCAAAAGTTGTAGGTATCATAATTTTCTTTTTTAAAGTTTTAAAACCTACAAATTTTGCTACATCCAGTGAGCTACCCCCTCCAAGACCAATTATATAATCAAATTCAGATTCATCAAATTTTGAGATAATTGAATTAACAGTTTCCATAGATGGATTTGGTTCAACATTATCAAATAGAATTGGATCACTTAATTCTAAATATTCAAGCCAGTTCCTTGATTTGCATCCTTTTGATGAAATGACTAGTGGTCGTTCTGGAAAATGGAATTCTTTTGCTGAATTTTTACCAAAAATAATTTCTGATGGTTGTTTTATAGTGAACATAATTTAATTATAAACAGCTTTTTTATAACTTAAAATATTTAGTTTGGTATCAATATATAATATATGTATAATAAAATATGGATTAGCATTTAATAGTTTTAAATATAATTCATAATGTAATTTTAATGACTTGTATAATTTATACAATCTGTTCATATACTAGATTAGGGAGATTGTTTCATGAATAAAAAAATTATTTTTCGTTTTTGGTTATATTTCAGAACTGGGTGGTCGACATATTTTGCATTCATTTTCGGTGCGATTAACACATTAGTTGTGACATATTATCTTGCTATTGAAAAAATTCCAGCATTAGTAGCAATTTTTCCTAGTTTTACTCATTATGTTGGATGGACAATACTAGTTGGAATTCCTCTTCTCACAGTAATTGGTTATGCACATTATAAGAAAGCCCCTGCATATTCTTCTGAAGTTGATATTGGAATAGAACAAAATCCCTATGTGTTTAAACTCCCTAACAAGGGTTGGAATCAAGACGTAGTTTTTCCAATGTATCGTTTATTGACAATTATGCTACTGAAATTATCTAACAATGAAAAACTATCTGACGATGAAATTGCTGAAATTAAAAAAGTGCTTAAAGATATTGAACATCTTTCACAAGGCGGTTGGATCAATAAACCAAAAGGAATGAGTTAATTTTCTTATATGCGGGAAAAATTCGTGTAGCATTTATCTATAAGAAATTAAACATTTTTTTTTAAATCTTAAACATTTTGATACAACTTACTACTATTTTTTTAGGGATGCATTAAATGAATTAAACAACGACAAAGCCGTAGATTCACTGGTTGATTTGATGTTAACATTAATCAAATAATAAAACAAAGATTAATCAACTCTATATTATTAATTATAAAATAGTTTGAAAGCAGTAATTTTAGCTGGTGGTTTAGGTACTAGAATTAGTGAGGAAACCCATCTAAAACCAAAACCAATGATCGAAATTGGAGGAAGTCCTATTCTTTGGCATGTTATGAAAAGTTATTCAGCTTACGGAATTAATGAATTTGTGATATGTTGTGGATATAAAGGGTATATGATTAAAGAGTATTTTGCAAATTATTTTCTTCATACATCTGATGTAACTTTTGACATGAAAAATAATGAAATGGAAGTTCATCAAAAATTTGCAGAACCATGGAAAGTTACTCTAGTGAATACAGGTCTAGAAACTATGACCGGTGGACGTCTCAAAAAAATTAAAAAATTTGTAGATAATGAAACTTTTTGTTTTACATATGGTGATGGATTATGTGATGTGAATATTTCAAAATTAATTGATTTTCATAAAAATAATAAAACTATAGCTACAGTTACTGCCATACAACCACCTGGAAGATTTGGGGCATTAAACATTAGTGAGAATAAAATTACTAGTTTTAAAGAAAAACCTGCTGGAGATGGAAATTGGATAAACGGCGGATTTTTTGTCTTAGATCCAAAAGTTTTTGATTATATTGAAGGGGATTCAACAGTGTGGGAAATAGATCCATTGGAAAAATTAGCAAATGAAAATCAATTGGCAGCATACAAGCACTCAGGCTTTTGGCAGCCACTTGATACACTACGAGATAGAAACATCTTAGAAGAATTATGGAATTCTAAAAAAGCTCCATGGAACATTTGGGAATAATTTTGGAATCAGAAAAAGAAATAACAAAATAGATAGATTTTAAGAGTTGACTATCTTTATAGTCACAAAAATTAAATGCTAATATCATAGGATCATCAAAAAATATTTTTACTGATCTAAATCTATTTGGTTATTTTGATATTTGTGTGTAATTATTAAATCAAACTTTAAAACCACAGACCTAAAAATATCTATATTGTCTACATCAGATGACCTTGAAAAAGAAGCCAAAGCATTTGATGAAAGAATTGAAGAGAGAACAAAGGCAGGATTTATTCCAGATGTTAGACGTGCAGTTAAATGTGAATATTTTTACAAGAGCTTCTTTCGTGATCCATATTTAATTAAATTATTTCTTCAAGAAGAAATAAACTATTTTCTTGAGATGCTTAAAAAATATTCATATCCTGGAGCTAGAATATTAGATGTTGGGTGTGGTAGTGGATATATTTCTCTAGAGCTTGCTAGATCGGGATATCATGTTACTGGAATCGATATTTCATCTAAAGTGATAGATGTTGCAAAAAAAACATTAGAATCTAATCCATTCAAAGATGGATTTGGATCTTTAAAATATCATGTTTCATCTTTTGATGAATTTGATGGAAAATTTGATATGGTTTTGTTCCGTGGGGTAATTCATCATATAAGAAATCCTGAAAAGGTCATTTTAGGAGCACTTGATATGTTAAATCCTGCTGGTTTGCTTATGTGTATAGAGCCATCTCATGAAAGATGGCGAAAACAAGATGCAGCACAGGTAGCTCTAGTACGTAGTTTGTTATCTATTACGGGAAATTGGTATGAGGCATCACTCGGTGAAGATTTACTAGAACAAGAAAACTTTCCAGAATATATTCATGAAGTTTACACTGAATATGTAAGTGAAAGAGACAAAGATGAAAAAAATGGACAATCTCCAAATGATAATTCTTCAAATGGTAGACAAATACTTGAGGTTCTAAGGAAACATTTTGATGAATTAGACTATACTCTTGGTGTTTCATTTATCTATAGAGTGTTAGGAGGTCTAAGAGGAGAAGACAATCAAATTCAAAAAATCGCATCTCTGCTTACAACCTATGACAAATTTTGCGTTGAAAATGGATTTATGGAACCAAATGGCTTTTATTTTGTTGGGCAAAAAAATTCTTAAGTAAATAGTTATTCTTGTTCTATTCATTTTTTGTATTTATTTTATACATCCCTATTAATTTAAAAAGAGTAAGTTTTTTTTATGGATATGAAAGTTTTTCTCACAGGTCATAAAGGATATGTGGGAAGAAAATTATCTCAAATTCTACTAAACGCAAATCATAAAGTAGTTGGATGTGATACAGAATTTTATCCTTCAAATATGTCAAATGAACAACAAGACAAAAACATTGAACATATTGTATCACTTAAAAAAGATATTAGAGATCTGACACGCAATGATTTGTCAGGATGTGATGCCGTAATACACTTGGCTGCATTATCAAATGATCCTTTGGGAGATATTAGTGCCACAATTACAAATGAGATAAACTATGAAGCAACCATTCGACTTGGAAAACTTGCAAAAGCTGCAAATGTTCCTAGATTTGTATTTTCATCATCATGTTCATCCTATGGGGCCAATGAAGAAATTGTAAATGAAAACTCTCCACTTGTTCCACTTACAGCATATGCAAAATCCAAAGTTAAATCTGAATCTGAACTTCTCAAACTCAAAGATGATAATTTTATTCCGGTAATTTTACGAAGTGCAACTGCATATGGAATCTCACCAAATTTGCGCCTAGATTTAGTAGTAAATAATCTGACTTGTTCAGCATTAACTACAGGTAAGGTAGAGATGCTTAGCGATGGTACTGCTTGGAGACCGTTGCTTCATGTAGAGGATATGGCAAATGCATTTTTACTTACTTTGGAATCTCCTGAAGATAAAGTAAGTGGAGAAATCTTCAATGTAGGCTCAAATAATGATAATTATATTGTAAAAGATATTGCACATGAAGTTGAAGAAATCGTACCAAATTCTATAATTTCCTTTTCTAAAGAAGCAAATAAAGATCATCGAAGTTATCAAGTTAATTTTGATAAAATAAGAGATATGCTGGGATTCAAAACAAAATGGAATCTTACAGATGGAATAAAAGATATTTACAAAGTTATGAAAGATGAAAAAATGACAAAAGATAGCTTTGAAGACAAGAAATTTTATCGTGTAAAATACATCAATTGGTTAATTGAACAAAATCAAATTGATAATTCTTTAAGATTTTCTCCTTAAAAAAAAGAATTATTATATATTAAAATTAATAAATTATCGTGAGGATTTTTGAAAATTAAAAAAGTTTTGAGGACATGACTCAAGTAAACTGTAGGTTTTGTAATTCAAAGTTAAATAATGTCATTATTGACTTAGGGGAATCTCCATTAGCTAATTCTTATCTAAAAAAAGAAGATTTTGAACAAGAAAAATTCTTTCGATTAAAAGTATACATTTGTTCTAAATGTTTTTTAGTACAAATTGAAGAAATTGAGGCACCAGAAGAAATTTTTTCAAACTATGCATATTTCTCTTCATACTCTCAAAGTTGGTTAACACATGCAAAAAAGTTCACAGAAATGATAACTACCAAATTTAATTTTAATAAAAACAGCCTAGTTATAGAAATTGCAAGTAATGATGGATATCTTTTACAGTATTTTCAACAGAAAAAAATTCCAATTTTAGGAATCGAGCCTGCAAGTAATATTGCACAAGTGGCTATTTCTAAAAACATTCCAACAAAAAATGTATTTTTTGAAAGTAAAATAGCATTAGATCTGGTAAAAGATGGGAAACAAGCAGATCTAATAATAGGTAATAACGTATTGGCTCATGTTCCAAAATTAAATGATTTTATCAAAGGCTTGAAAATTTTACTAAAAGATACGGGAATTATTTCATTAGAATTCCCTCATTTATTACAGCTAATGAAATTTAATCAATTTGATACAATATATCATGAACATTTTTCTTATTTTTCATTAATTACATTAAAAAATATTTTTTCGCATCATAATCTAAAAATTTTTGATGTAGATGAATTGAAAACTCATGGAGGTTCATTACGAATTTACATTACTCATATTGAAAATAATAAAGTATCAAAAAATGAAAACGTTGAAAATTTAATCAATAAAGAAAAAGAATTTGGTTTAGATCAAATAAAAACGTATGAAAATTTTTCAAAAAATACTATTAATATAAAAAATGAACTAATAGAATTTTTAAAAATATCTAAAAAAAATGGGAAAAAAGTTGTATGTTATGGAGCTCCCGCTAAAGGAAATACGTTATTGAATTATTGTAAAATATTCACGGAACTAATTGAATATACAGTAGATAAGAATCCACATAAACAAAATCTTTTTTTACCAGGATCACATATTCCAATTTTTTCTCCAGATAAAATTCAAGAAACTAAACCAGACTATGTTCTAATTTTACCATGGAATTTAAAAGATGAAATTATAGAACAAATGAATTATATAAATAACTGGGGAGGGAAATTTGTAATACCTATTCCTAAAGTGAGTATAATATGATATTTTCTAAAACCAAACTTTCGGATGCATATATTATTGAAATTGAAAAATTTGAAGATGAACGAGGATTTTTTGCCAGAATATGGGATAAAGAAAAATTTTTAGAAAATGGAATAAATGATGAATTCCTACAACATAGTATTTCTTTAAGTAAAAAGAAAGGCACTATTCGGGGGATGCATTATCAAATAAAACCATTTGAAGAAAGTAAAATTGTTCGATGTACAAGAGGGAGAATTTTTGATGTGATTATTGATCTTAGACCAGATTCAAAAACATTCAAAGAGTGGTTCGGAATTGAATTATCTGAAAATAATTATAGATGTATGTATATTCCCAAAGGATTTGCTCATGGTTTTCAAACACTAGAGAATGATTCAGAAGTATCATATCAAATATCTGAGACATATAAACCAGAATATTCTAAAGGGATTCGTTGGAATGATAAATTTTTTGAAATTAAATGGCCTTTAATACCAACTATTATGTCTAAAAAAGATGAAAAACATCCAAAATTTAACATAAACAATATCTAAAATTATTATTTCATTATAGTAACAAAAAAATTTAATTAATTGACTTAAAACACAGAAATGATGTCAAATGCAGGATTTCAAAAAAGAAATAAAAAATTAATTAAATTAATGTCAAATGATAAAAAAATTCAAAACATATCACGAGAATGGTTTGATAATGTTTTTAATTATGAATATTCGTATCATTTTTCATGGTTAGGAAGACCTATTATTCAATTTCCACAAGATATGATTGCAATACAAGAATTAATTTGGAAAATTAAACCAGATTTGATTATAGAAACAGGTATAGCTCATGGAGGTTCATTAATTTTTTCAGCATCAATTTTAGAAATAATTGGAAAAGGAGAGGTCATAGGAATAGACATAGATATTCGGAAACATAACAAAGAATCTATTGAAAAGCATTCAATGTTTAAAAGAATTAAAATGATTGAAGGATCATCCGTAAGTAAAAATATCATAAATCAAGTATACAAACTGGCCAAAAATAAAAAGAAGATTTTAATTTTTTTGGATTCTAAACATACAGAAAAACATGTTTTAAAAGAATTAGAGTCATATTCAAAATTAGTAAAAAAAGGAAGTTATATTGTTGTATTTGATACAATTATTGAAGATACTAGTTCAAAAAAAGCAATTGAAAATCGTCCATGGGGGATTGGGAACAATCCAAAGACAGCAGTTTGGAAATTTTTAAAAAAAAATAATAGATTCAAAATAGATAAATTCATTGAGAAAAAAATATTGCTTACCTCATGTCCAGATGGATATTTAAAATGTATAAAATAAAAAATATTTTTTAAAATTAAATTAAATAAAAGGAAAATTAAAAATACTTTAAAGCAATTATTTGTGATATAATATAATGAAATTTACTATTCTTGGTTCCAAAGGTTTTATTGGTTCCAATTTAGTTAATTATTTAAAAAAAAATGAATTTGAATGCTCAGTAATTGATATAAATGATGAAAAAATTTTTTCTGAAAAACTAGGTCATGTAATATATGCAATAGGGATGACTTCAGATTACAGAAATAATACTTTCAATACAATCAAGTCTCATGTGTGTATTTTAAATGAATTATTAAATACTGTAAATTTTAATTCTTTTCTTTATTTATCATCAGCTAGAATTTATTATGGACATAAAAATACACATGAAGGAAATTCAATAAACATCAATTCTATAGATCCGGATAAGTTATATAATATTTCAAAAATAATGGGTGAATCCATCTGTTTATCGTCAAATAAAGATAATGTAAGAGTTGTAAGACTTTCAAATGTTATAGGAAAAGATTTTTCTTCTAATAATTTTTTATTTTCATTAATTAAAGATGCAATAAAAAAAAATGAAATTAATTTGAATACATCTTTAGAAAGTGAAAAAGACTATATCAACATCAAAGATGTAGTGAAAATTCTACCAGAAATTAGTATTAATGGAAAAGATAAATTATATAATATAGCTAGTGGGAATAATATTAAAACAAAAAAAATAGTGGAAATAATAAATAAACAATTTAACAATCAAATCAAAATCAACTATACAACAAAAAAAATTATATTTCCAATTATTTCTATAAAAAAAATCATGGATGAATTTAAATTTGAACCAACATCCGTTTTAGATATTCTCCCAAATTTAATAAACGAATTTAATACTTTCTTAAGAAAAAAGTAAAATATAATTTAAAAATAATTAAATGTGATGTTGTTTATGCTCAAAATTCAAAGATGAATTCATTTTCAAAAATAGATATTACACAGATCAAAAAAAATAGTTATTTTTGTAAATATTTGGATATTTGTAGTGAATGTTTTTTTGCATGTAAAAAAAATGCATTTGTTTCTTGTGTATTTTCATTTATTTCTTTAACTTCTTGTAAACCTTGATTAGTAGAAATAAAACATAAATACCCTTTTTCTTTCAAAAATTTAATTATATCATTTGGATGAGATGAAAATTTGCTTTGATTAATTCTTGAGATTTCTGATAGTATAATTGGTTTGAATATATCTATTGATTTTGAACCACCTTGAAAAACAAATAATTCAGATCCCTCTACATCACATTTAACAAAATCAATTTTAGAAATTTTATTCTCATTAACAAATTCATCAAGTGTTATTAGTTTACATTCTATTTTTTCAAATCCTTTCTTTCCTGGAAACGGAACATTTGATGAATATCCTGATGCATCTGGATAATAATAAAATGTTAGAGTTTTCTTTTTATTATAAAATCCATAATTGAAAAGTTTGATTTGAGTTGATTTATTTAATTTTAAATTTAATTTAAGATTTTCAAACACCTTTGGGATAGGTTCAAAAGAATAAACATTAGTATTTTTTTTATGTGTAGATATTCCAATAGAATACCATCCAATATTTGCACCAATATCAAATACTGTAGAGTTATTTTCAATTAAATTATACAACATTCGAGTATCATTTTTTTCATAATAATCTGAAGATAGAGTTTCTATAGGAGCAATTCTAACATCTCCTTTCATACAAGCAATTTTTATTCCATGTTCACGTGATGTCATTATTACATTATTGTCAATAATTTCAATTTTCTTTATGTCAGTATCTTTTATAAATTCTGAATAATCAAAAAGGATTTTATGAAAATCATACATGCAATCTCGATAATCCATTTTAGAGATATCCCCTTTCTTAAATTTGGCTTTTAGTAAATTTAGTTGAGATTTTTTTTTGTTATTCATAAGTAGCTTCAAAAGATAGATCTAATATCAATTATTTATATGAAAATAATTATAAATATAAAGTTTGTAAATTTTTAGTAAATTAATTGAGCAAAAATAATTTTAAAGTTAGCATAGGATTACCAGTATACAATGGTGAAAATTTTTTAAAATATGCATTAGATTCATTGCTTTCACAAACATTTAGGGATTTTGAAATAATAATTTCAGATAATGCATCTACTGATAATACTCCTAAAATATGTCAAGAATATGTTTTAAAAGATAAAAGAATTAGATATATTCGACAAAATAATAACATGGGGGCACTTTGGAATTTCAATTTTGTATTAAAACAATCAAATAAAGAATATTTTATTTGGGTATCCTCAGATGATAAATTACATCCTGAATTTTTAGAAAAAAATATAGATATACTTGAAAAGAATAAAAATGTAGTATGTAGTATTGGGGATGTAATTTATTCAGATGTTATAAATTATGAATTTAAGTTAAATAATGATACAAAAAAAATATTCAGACAGAAATATGTTAAATCAACGTATGGAACATATGAGAGTAAAGTAAGAACATATCTAAAATTCTTTCAAGCTTCAATGATATATGGATTATACAGGCGTGATAAATTACAAAAAAGTATTACAATAAATAAAATTTTTCTTGCTTTTGATTTATCAATTATTTTGAACGTGTTAAAATATGGAGATTTTCATGTGATTGATGAGAATCTTTTGCATAGATATAACAAAGGTTCCCATTCAATTATTGGAACTCTGCGTAAATATGATATTAGTTTAATTAATATTATTTTTCTAGAACTCCCTTTTACATTTTGGTGTTTAAAAAATTTAGGATTTAAAAATTTTATAAGAAATTTTGATGTATTTTTAAAAATAAACATAGTGGGAGGATTGACAATTCTATTTGAAACAATTCGAATAAGTAAAAGAATTGTCTTTAGACAAGATATGTTTTGGTAGTTAGAATCAAGTTTAAAATAATTAAGATTTATAAAAAATAGATTGCCCAGTAGGAGAAATAAATAAAATCCCATCTTTTTCATTTAGGAATTTATCATAAAACATGGAACGTGAAAATCCAGTCTTTAAAGAAATTGTAAAAGATGGATTAACTCCAATGCTCTCAACATTGGCAATCATGGAAAATGCCGAGTCTGAATCCGAGGTTTTGGGACTTGGACTTTCAGTAATCGCACTCAACCTGGGAATGTATCTCGGACTTCCTGCATTTGGAATCATTAAATTGATTCAACTTAGAAAAAATTAATTTTCTTAAGTTGGAATGCTCGAGAAGTTTTTATGGATCACAGTAACATTTCAGATTAATGAAGACTAAAGCAATAAGCTCAATCTTTGTATTATTTGCTATCGCAGCAGGTATGGCCTCAATGGCACCAACTGCTTTTGCAGATCATAATGCCGAAATTGCAATTGTAACTGTGGATGAATCTGGATTTTCACAAGCCTGTGTAGATGAAGGATGCTATGTCCCACTAACTGCAACAGTTGATGTCGGTGGTGTTGTAACCATGACAAATACAGATCCAACAGCCGTTCACACATTTACATCCGGAACAGTTGATGGATTTGCTCCATCACCAGACGGTGTATTTAATACAGGTGTACTAATGTATGGAGATGCATTTGAATGGGTTCCAGAAAGTGCAGGTGAACACCCATACTATTGTATGCTACACACCTGGATGATTGGAACAATCATAGTACAAGAAGCAGCAGAACATGCAGATGATCATGGTGATGATCATGCAGCTGAAGAAGCAGCAGCAAAAGCAGCAGCAGCAGCAGAACATGCAGATTTTGAAGTAGAAGATTTTGATGAGGATCCCAGATTCCAGAACTTCAATTGTAACCCTGAAATTGACAAAGACGGAGATGATTTTCCAGATAACCTAGATGTAGAAGGACCAATCGACTGGTCAAATTGCAATCTATTTGGTTTAGATTTATCTAATCGTGAATTATCTGATGCAACCTTAGTACGAAGTAATTTGTATCTAGCAGATCTTCATAACACAAATCTTTCTGGTGCAGATCTTTCATATTCACAAGTCTACAAGGCAGACATATCTAATACAAATTTCACATATGCCAATCTAACTTCCGCAAATTTCTGTGGTGCTAGTAATCCTTTATTTGATTTTACTGGTGCTGATTTGTCGTATGCAGATTTTGATAATGCCTCTTTGATGAATGCAACTTTGACAGGTGCAATAATTAAACATACAAATTTTCACAATTCAACCCTAGCTAATGTTGACCTGTCTGGTATGGATCTTACTGGAACTATACTAGCTGGTGCTGACCTTACTAATGCTAATCTTGAAAACGTTGACCTGTCTGGCAAGGATCTTACTGGAACTATACTAGCTGGTGCTGACCTGTCTGGTATGGATCTTACTGGAACTATACTAGCTGGTGCTGACCTTACTAATGCTAATCTTGAAAACGTTGA
>Ga0233434_1000637_pt1 | contig 38043 bp, 30 predicted proteins | sample SI_122_August201_4_FD_182738 | JGI IMG/M metagenome (GOLD analysis project Ga0233434, IMG submission 182738) | Seawater microbial communities from Saanich Inlet, British Columbia, Canada - SI_122_August2016_120_MG | ecosystem: Environmental > Aquatic > Marine > Inlet | place: Canada: British...
ACCAACTATGGCATTAGGTTCAAAACCAATTTAAAACTTTATTCAAGTTTTTCCCCTTTGCTGCACGCCTGTTTACTATTTGATGACTCTTTTGAATTTTGATCCTGGAGCAGAGCCACTATATTTTCAAAACCTTCCATCAAAGGCCAATAAACAAACAAATCATTCTCAATCTCAACCATTTTTTCGATATTATCGGCAATCTTATTAATTCCCCCAGCAATTTTTTTTATTGCCTTTTCCGTAGCAAAGTTATCACTGGCATTTGCCAATGTCGGACTCAACCAGGGGTTTAAGGCGTTCAGGCATAAGGAAAATGCGATTACACTTAGGACAAATTTTGTAAACCTATCAACAATCATTTTATTTTTCTCCTGTTTTAAATAGTTTATTTTTTTAAGTGTGTTTTCAGATCACTTTACCCGCCTTGTTATACACGTCCAAGTTTTTCATAACGGCCGTGCTATTACCAGATATACTATTATTTTATTCATATTGTCGACTAGAATAACTTAGAGACCAAAGGCTCGGAACTCCGGTTTTGCCAACCGGGCGTAGACTCCATTAGGCGTTTTCCCTCCCCACAATGCTACAGAAAAATTCCTCCCCTCGGATTGAGCCTTCATGGCATTTTGACGGAATTTCTCAGCCACTGCCCTGCCCAAGTCTGTCGAGTCGTGAAAAATTTTTATTCCATTCATTTTTAAGTAGTATAAATAATGCCCATAGAAGACTCGTGGGCAGGATGAGAAGCGAGGAAAATTGGCGTCCCCAGCGGGATTCGAACCCGCGTCGCCGGCGTGAAAGGCCGGTGTCCTGGGCCAGGCTAGACGATGGGGACTTCCAATTTTATAAGGGAAAAAGAAATGAGCCGCGAAGGGATCGAACCTTCGACCACTTGATTAAAAGTCAAGTGCTCTACCAACTGAGCTAGCGGCCCCTTCTTAATTCAAAAGCAAGGTGGTGAAATTAACAAACCCATATTAACATGTCAATGCATTTATTTGGCTTGATTTTATGCCTAAGGCCCAATAATATCTAACCTTAACCTGTTTTATCCCTAAACTGACAAATACTGCTCCATAAAGAGGCTCTCTTGGAAAAATCTGAAAAAATCTGGATGGATGGAAAAATGATCCCCTGGCACGAAGCCAATGTCCATGTCCTCACCCATACCCTGCATTATGGGTTCGGGGTCTTCGAAGGCATTCGTTGCTACAATTCCAAAAATAACGGATCGGCCATTTTCCGCCTGCAGGAACATATAGACCGGCTGTTTCAGTCTGCCATCATTCTCGGTATTGAGGTGCCTTTTTCCAACAAGGACCTTTATGACGCGACACTCAGCGTCGTCAGGGAAAATAAGCTGGAAGAATGCTACATCCGACCCATCGTATTTCTGGGCGATAACAAAATGGGACTCAACCCGAAAGGAGTCGATGTCCGTTGCGCTATCGCCGCCTGGCCCTGGGGCACTTATCTGGGAGAAGATGGTCTGGACAAGGGCATCCGTGTCCGCCTGTCTTCCTTCACCCGGCACCATGTCAATGTCACCATGACCAAAGCCAAGGCCTGCGGTTACTACATCAACTCTATCCTGGCCAAGGCAGAAGCTGTTCGGGACGGTTACGACGAGGCGATTCTTCTCGACCCCTCAGGCTACGTTTCTGAAGGATCGGGAGAAAATATTTTCATCTATTCCAAGGGAAAATTACACACCCCGGATTTATCCTGCTCCAATCTGGATGGAATCACCCGCAACACGGTAATCGAAATCTGTGATCATCTGGGCATCGCCCTGGAAGAAAGAACCGTCACCCGTGATGAACTCTATATCGCCGAAGAGGTCTTTCTATCCGGAACCGCCGCCGAGGTCACACCCGTCCGTGAGGTGGACAACCGTGTCATCGGCTCGGGCAAAAGAGGCCCCATCACCGAACAGATACAGAAAACATTTTTTGAGGTGGTTCGTGGTGCCCATCCCAAATTCCAGGAATGGCTCACCCGGGTTTAACACGGTTGCTTTTCCAGAAAATAAAACCCTGCCATTTCAGTTTTGAATTTTATGAGTTTCTGACAAAATACTTGTCAGCAATCGCTGGAGATTTTGAGTTATGCCGATTTACGAGTACGAATGCGATAAATGCGGAGCCCACTTTGAGGCCATGCAGGCAATTTCCGCAAAACCTTTAAAGACCTGTAATGGCCTGGGTTGTGACGACAAAGATAACGGAAAAGTCCGTCGTCTGGTCTCCGCATCCGGGTTCATTCTTAAAGGTTCAGGGTGGTATACTTCTGAGTACCCGTCCGAAGCACGCAAGAAGGGCTGGGAATCAGAAAGCAAGCAGGGCAAAGCAGGCACCCCGGCACCCGCTCCCGCCGCAGGAGCCTCCTCTGCTGAAAGCCCTGCCCCCACTAAACCTGAGACCCCGGCTAAAAAACCCCGGCAAAAAAATCCTTATTCAGGGGGAAAAGCCAAAAAGGCCAAGGGTTCCAAATAAACCGGAGTGGGCACGATGAGCGACCCCGAACATCTGCACCAGAATATTTTTTGTTCCATCATAGACGGGGTTCTGCTCATTTCCTCCTCACTGACCATTCAGGAGAGCAACCTGACTGTGGAGGATATGTTTCACCGCTCCCGCGACTCTTTCATCCACCGTAGCCTGGAAGAACTGTTTCCCCGGCAACAACATGTCCTCGATAAAGTCCGTCAAGTCCTGACGACAGGAGCCTGCTACCACGATGTGGAGGCTCAAGGCATGCGCCACACCCCCACTTCCCAGTTTCCGGTCAACCTGACCCTGTCGCCGTTTCTGGAGTCGGACGACTCCATTCAAGGCGTGGTCGTCCTGATCAAAAACATGAGCCTGATCCGCGAACTGGAAGAACGACAGAGGCCGGCAGGCCACCTCAATAACCTGGCAGCCGTCGCCATGGGCATGGCCCATGAAATCCGCAATCCTTTAGGCGGTATTCGCGGGTCGGCCCAGCTACTGCGTCAGGAAATCAAAGACAGCTCGCATCAGGAATATCTCGATGTTGTGGTATCCGAAGTGGACCGGATAGACCGGATGGTGAAAAGAATGATGGACCTGACCCGGCCTCTGAACCTGAGAATGGAAAGCACCAACATCCATGAGGCCCTGGAAGAAATCCTGACGCTGGAAAAAGACACTCTCACCCGAAAAAAAGGCCGGTTTGAGCAAATTTATGACCCCAGCCTGCCACCCATTGAGGCCGATGAAGACCAGTTGAAGCAAGTGTTTCTCAACCTCATCAAAAATGCCATCGAAGCGTCCCGAAAAGGGGGCAAAATCCAGATCGTCACCCGGGTCAGTTCAGGGTATGCGATCAAGGCCGCCTCTTCCCCCATCCCGCAACAGAATATCGTGGTCGAAATCATCGACTCCGGAAACGGCATGGACGAGCCAACCCAGAAAAAACTGTTCACCCCCTTTTACACCACAAAAACAAAAGGAAGTGGTTTGGGGCTGGCCATTTCCCTGAAAATCGTTGAAGACCACAATGGAAAAATAAAAATCACCTCCGAAAAAGGTTTGGGCACCACGGTGCAAGTATTTCTTCCTATCCGACAGAGATGATAAGATAGAAACATGACAGAAAAACAAAATAAAATCCTGATCGTGGATGACGAGAAAAACATTCTCTGGGTCTTGAAAAAAGGCCTCGAAAAGAAAAACTACCTCGTGCACACCGCCTCGTCCGCAGAGGAAGCCCTGACACAACTGGCAGACAACCAATACATGGTGATGTTTTCAGACATTTTCATGGAAGAAACCAGCGGACTCGAACTTCTCGAACAAAGCCGAAATCTTTTTCCCGACTTGAAAGTGGTGATGATGACCGCCCAGGACACCATGAACAACACCATCGAGGCCATGCGGCTCGGGGCCTACGACTACATCACCAAACCGTTTGATTTCGATGAGATTTTTCGTTTGATCAACCAGATAGAAACGGCCCGGTCCATTTCTGCACCTGCCCCCGCCTTGTCCGATCAGAATCAGGAAGCTCAAGACACAGCCACCACTTCCGCGATTATTGGCAAGAGCAGACGTATGCAGGAAATCTTCAAGACCATTGGCAAGTCCGCAGGTTCCGACCTCTCCGTACTGATTACTGGGGAAAGTGGAACCGGTAAGGAAATGGTCGCCAGCACACTGCACCAATACTCGCACCGCAAAGACCAGCCTTTTATTTGCATCAACTGCGCCGCCATCTCCCGCGAACTTTTAGAATCGGAACTGTTCGGTCACGAACGCGGCGCTTTCACCGGGGCCGTAGAAACCAAAATGGGGAAATTTCAGCAGGCCAATGGAGGCACCCTGTTTCTCGATGAGATCGGCGATATGGAACTGTCCCTGCAAGCCAAAATCCTCCGCGTCCTGCAAAATAATGAATTCTACCGGGTAGGTGGGAAAGACCCGATCACCGTTGATGTCCGGGTCGTTGCCGCAACCAATCAGAACCTGGAAGACATGATGAACCTGAAACGGTTTCGCGAAGATCTGTATCACCGCCTTAACGTCATCCATATTGACATGCCGCCGCTACGGGAACGGTTGGAAGATGTACTCCTGCTCGCCAGTCATTTTATTGCGCGTTACACAAAAACACTCGCGCGCGGAAAAGTCTACCTTTCCCCCGATGTCGAACACATTCTGAGCCGTTATCACTGGAGCGGAAACATCCGGGAACTTGAAAACGTGATCAAGCGAGCCTTAATGCTGGCTCTTTCCGGCCCCATCCTGCCGGAACACCTGCCTCCCCATCTGCAGGAAAATAATGCCGCCGACGATGACGGACAATGGGATGAACGCCTGGACCAGTTGATTCAGGACTTTCTTCTGCATAACAATTCAGAGGAAGGAACCCTTTATGAAACACTCATTCAAAAAGTTGAAAAGCACCTTTTTGAAATTCTTTTAGACAAACACTCCGGCAAACAAGTCGCAACCGCCAAGGTACTGGGCATCAACCGTAACACCCTTAAAAGAAAAATCGACAGCATGAAAATTTCCCCTAAAAAACATAAACCCGTCTGACCCGCCCTTTCCATGCTAAGCAAATGTATCCTCTCTGTTAAAACTCCTGCCGGACCACCGGTTGAAATCATCCGCCACACTTTTAGTCCCTCACAATCCGCCAAACAGACCCAACGCGTCTCACTGGTCGCCGGACTGCACGGCGATGAACTGGAAGGACTGTATATTTGCCACCGGCTAATGGAAACGCTGAAGAAGCTGGAAGAACAAAATGCGGTTAAAGGAGAAGTTCACGTTTACCCGGCAGTGAACCCGCAGGCTCTCGAAACGGGAACCCGGCTGTGGCCCTTTTTTTCCACCGACATCAACCGCACCTTTGGCGAAAAAAATACCCGCTCTCTAGTCACTGAGGCTTCCAGAACCCTGTTGGAAGATTTAAAATCCAACTCCGATATGGTGGTTGATTTCCACGCCAGCAATCTCCACCTGATGGAACTGCCGCAAATCCGTATTATCAAGAATTTTGAAAAAAAACTGGTCCCATTGGCCAAACTTTGTAATGTCGATCTGATCTGGGTCCATCCCCATGCAGAGATTTTCGAATCCACCCTGGGTTACAACCTGAACCAAGCCAAAATTCCCACACTGGTCATCGAAAGCGGAATCTGCCTGCGTATTCACAAAAATTATTGCGAACAGATCGTTCTGGGCATCCTCAACCTGCTCCATCAAACCGGGGCAATCGATTGCGGCGAGTTTTTAGCGGAAACCGCACCAGCCAAGGTAGTGCAACCCGATCAAGTGACCATGGTCCAGGCGCAAAATGCGGGGTTATTCGTCAAGCAGGCAGAAGTGGGACAAATATTAAAAGAAGGAGAAAAAATCGGCGACCTGATAGGCCCTGACCAGATGCCAGAAGAAATCTGTTCTCCCTGCTCCGGCTTGCTATTCACCCTGCGGGAACATCCGCTCACCGGGAAAGGTGCGCCGCTGGCCCGTATCGCCACCATTATTGAGCCATGAAAGAAAAAGTCCTCTCCATTCCAACTCCGTTCGGTGCCCCGTTGGTCCTTTATAAAAATACCTGGGGGAAATCCGATCACTCCGAAACCCTTGCCATCGTCAGCGGCCTGCACGGCGACCATTTGAACGGAATGCACCTGAGTGCACGCCTGTCCCAGTTTCTCGATAATATAGTCGAAGGCAGTGACCCCAACTACACCCTCAATGGTCAGGTCATCATCTTCCCCGTTGTTAACTTGAACGCCATTCAATCCGGTTCCCGGTTATGGCCGTATGATGGCATGGATATGGACCTGGCTTTTCCCGGCAACCCGGCAGGCGAAACCACCGAAGCCCTGGCCTCAGCCGTTCTCAAGCACACGGTCAATGCCGACTGGGGAATCATCCTGCAATCCGCCGCACCGCATTATGAAGATGCCCCGCATATCCAGACCTTGAAGATGGATGGAAGCATCAAAAAGTTGGCCCGGGATCTGAAAATAGAAATCGTGCGAAAATTGCAGGCATCGCCCCAAGTCAACCTGTCTTCTCACTGGCAGGACATGGTGAGCGTCACCCTGTCATCCGGATCGCCCCGAACCCTGAACCTGCCGCAATGCGAATCCCTTTTTCAAGGCATCGTCAACTTCATGCAGGCCGAAGGGATCCTGAAAGACAGAAGAAAAACAAAACCCGATAAAAATTTTCCAACCCGGTTTTATCAGCCCGAAAATGAAGTCACCGTTCCTGCCGGCACAGCAGGAATGTTTCTGCACGAAGTGAAAGTGGGAACCGTCATCCAGCAGGGACAAACGGTCGGGGAAATCAGAGACCTGTACAGCGGCAAACGACTGGAAGAAATCACCGCCCCGGCAGATGGCTTTCTGGTAACGCTCAGGCAATACCCCATCGTTTATGAGAAAGAATCCCTTGCCACCATCCTGACCGCAAAAAAATCGTGGCGTGAATACCTCCCGTGGTCAGCCCACTAGCGTGGGAGGCAATTAGAAAATAGAAACAACCACAGATAGACACGGATTTATGAAGGTTAGAGTGAGGGGGCATCATAAGCCGAGAAACCTTTTACTCACAGATAGAGTTATGGCTATTTGGCCGCTTGGCCGGAGCTAAACATGCATAACGAAGAGGATCATGCCGCCGAGGCAGAGGCCGCCACCCAGCAGGGTCATGATGGTGCCACGCAGGGTTCTGGGTTTGACAATGTCCGACTCTCTTCGACCGTAGCTTTTGGCCTCCTTCAAAGCGGCCTGATCTGCCCTCTCCCATCTACTACAGGTCTTGAGAAGAAAACTACCCAAAACAAACATCACTACCGCCCAAACCTGTTGAGCCACTAAAGCATCCATTACTCCTCCTTGCAAAATACCCCTTCTCCACAGACAGGGGGATGGCTCACAGTATAACAATTACCGCTTTACAAACAAATAGTTCTGCAAGACAATACCTTTGTGGACAGCACCAAACCCCTTAAAGAACTGGTTATTAACCAGGAAAAAACCGGCTACCGTTATTCTATCGAACCGTTCCTGCTGGCCGATTTCATGTCCCTTTTGCCCGGCCAGTCGGTACTGGATGTCGGCACCGGTTGCGGCATCATTCCTATATTGTTGGCGCAGAGGGAACCGACCCTCAAAATAACCGCCATTGAGATTCAAGATACGGCGCAGGCGCAAAAAAATATTCAGCAAAACGGCATGGATAAACAAATCTCTCTCATTCACGGTGACTTTCTGGAGGAAGCACTGAAACCCGAATCTTTTGACCATATTGTTTCCAATCCACCTTACCGGAAAATCCAGACAGGACGGATCAACCCCGATTCAGGGAAAGCCCTGGCCCGGCACGAACTGTCCCTCAGCATGAGTTCCCTGCTGGACAAATCTGCTCCCCTGCTGAAACAAGGCGGACAAATAAGTCTTGCCTACCCGCCTGAGCGGATGAGCGAAACCCTGCGAGAACTGGAATGCCGGGATCTGTATCCCCGCATGGCCCGTTTCATTCATGGCAATTTCCAGACTCCGGCAAAAATCTTTCTGGTCTCTGCCCTCAAAGGAAAAAAATCCGATTTTACTGTAGCCCCGCCACTTGCGGTCTATAATGAGGATGGAACTTATTCGAAGGAGATGAGAGGAGTCTATGCTTCCTTTAATTATACTGACCGGCCCAACGAATTCGGGGAAAAGTGAAACCGCCCTGGCCCTGGCCAGGAAGCTGGACACCGAAATCATCAGTGCCGATTCCATGCAGGTCTATAAATATTTCGACATCGGCACCGCTAAACCCTCGATGTCGGCAAGGGAGGAAATTCCCCATCACTTGATCGATATTCTTGACCCGGATGAAGAGTTTAACGCTTTTGATTTTAAAGTACGAGCCCTGAAAATCATCCATGAACTCATGGATCGTGATAAAATTCCTATACTGGTTGGCGGCACCGGACTGTATATAAAAGTCCTGACCGAGGATTACGATTGTGCAGAAGGAGGTTCCCCTGAAATCCGGGAAAAAATCCGGCAGGATATCCACGATCAGGGCGTTGAAGAAGTGTACCGGGAACTTCAGCGGATAGACCCCGAGTACGCCGCAAAAATTTGTGCAACAGATTCCCTGCGCATCGAACGCGCTTTAGGAGTTTATCTGGATACCGGAAAACGTTTTTCAGAATTTCACGATGGCGACTCCCCGGCCCCAGGTCGGTTCCCCATCCACACTTTTATTTTAGAGAGAGAACGGGCGGAGCTGTATTCCCAGATCGATCAGCGGGTGGATAAAATGATCGAGGACGGATTAGCCAATGAGGTGCAAAGCATTTTAGAGTGTGGCTACAGCCCCGAACTGAAACCCTTCAAAAGCATCGGTTATGCACAAATGGTTCAATACCATCAAGACAGTTTGACTTTGGACCGCGCGGCCTATGAGATTAAAAGGGAAACCCGGCACTACGCCAAAAGACAATTGACCTGGTTCAGAAAAATGAGAAACACTCAATCCCTGCCAGCAAACCCAAAGGATACTGCCGAATCCCTGCGAGACAAGCTACTCTCCCTCCTACCCAAAGTGTCCGCCTGTTTTCTGGCACTTTTCCTGAGCCTTGCGCAAACAGGTTTCGCCGAAAACAATGACTATGAGAAGGCTAAAAATCTTTTTCAAAAAAAGGAATGGGCCAAAGCTAAAAACAGCCTCCTGGCCTTGCAAAACCAATCGCCCGATTCTGTGGAAGCCAAACGCGCCCGGTTTTTGCTCGCCCTCATTCATCAAGAGCAGGGAAAACCGGAAGAGGCCATAAAGCTCCTCGAACCATTGAGCAAAAATTATGAGGAAGTGGAAGACTACATTCGCTTCCATTTAATCCAGGCAGAGGTGCACTCCAAAAAATATAAGGCGGCTCAGGAAAATGCTCTGAAACTCCTTCAGGCTAACCCCAAAACCCTTCTCTATCCCAGGGTTCAGTTGATTCTTGCGGAGGCTCAAATTCAATTGGGGGAAAAAGAAGCAGGAATAAAAACGCTGAAAGAAGCCATCCAGGCAACTACCAGGGATTTCAGATACCAGAAGTTTCGCGAATTTCTTCCTGAAATGATTTTCAAGCTGGCCGAAACCCAGGAGCAGTCAGGAAAACAAACAGAGGCTTATCTGAACTTTCGCCAGCTTCATATTCAGTACCCTAACCATGATCGAACACCCGAAGCTGAAACAGCACTCAAACGCCTTTCGGCTTTAAAAACGGTTAAAGAGATTCCTCTTACTTTGAGGGAACATACCGATCGCATCCAGGGACTGTTTGAGAACGTCCGCTATAAAGAAGCCATTCAGGAAATACTGGAAATCCAGAAGAAGGACAACCTCGTACCGGGACGATTTTATTTTTTCCTCGCCCAGGCGCAGAGGGGACTGAGGGACCGCAAAAAAGCCAACGAAGCTTTGAATCAATTCCTGAAACTTTATCCCCACCACGCCAAGGTGCAAAATGCCAAGTTTAACATCGGCAGAAATCTTTGGAACCTTGGCCGACCCATGGAGGGAGCTAAATATTTTCAGAACGTCACCAAGGAGGCTCCTTCTTCAGAACTTGCGGTGAAGGCACAGTTTTTTCTTGGGAAAATTTATGAAGAACGCAAAAACTTTCCCGAAGCCCTGAAAAATTACAAGGCCGCTTTAAAAAAATACCCACAGGAATATTACGCACATTGGGCCGGCTGGCGACTCGGTTGGATTCATTATCTTGATGGAAAATTCGAAAAAGCATTCAACCGATTTCAGGAGGCGGCCCATCGATCTCCTGATGGAGACTTTATCGAATACAACCTGTACTGGGGCGCCAAGTCCGCAGAAAAAATGGATAAAAAGGATGTGGCGCGCGATTTGTACGCCAAAGTTGCTGAGTTTTATCCCTACACATTTCACGGCATTCGCGCGAAGGACAGGCTCCTGGCCCTGGGTGTCAACCCACTCGCGCAAAACCAAATTCAGCCTCCATCTGCGGAAGAAAAAGACCGTCAACTCGGCCGACCTCTCAGCACACGGGAAAAATTTCATTACACTCGGGCAAACGAACTGGCTAAACTTGGGTTGACGCAGGAAGCACGCAATGAAATCGGCGAATTGCAGAAAACGGTGCGCAAAAATCTGACCGGGGTTTTGTGGCTTTCTCATCTTTATCATCAGGCTCAGGGCTATGCAGAATCCCTCAGGCTTTTGCATTTATATAAAGATTTCACCACCAAACCCAAGGAAAAAAATCTTTCGTCAAAATTCTGGAAGCACTTCTTCCCTCTCGCTTATGAAGAAGCCATTTTGGAATATGCCAAATACCGTAAGGTGGACCCCTTTTTCGTAAACGGAATCATCCGCCAGGAAAGCCTTTTTGACAGTCAGGCGCTTTCCCCTGCCGGGGCCCGTGGTCTCATGCAAATCATGCCGGCAACAGGGAAAAAGCTTTACCCGAAAACAAAATTGAAAAAACCTTTTGATACCGATGCTCTCTTTGACCCGGACCTGAATATCCGGCTTGGGGTGAAATACGTCAGCCAATTGAATAAACGGTTCGGCAAAAACGGCATGCATATCCTGATTTCATACAACGCGGGCCCTCATGTCCTGAAAAAATGGTTGAAACGATTCGGACATTTAAGCGATCAGGATGTATTCATAGAATCCATCCCCTACCCGGAAACCCGCCGTTACGTCAAACATGTGCTGAGAAATCTGGGTATCTACAAAGCGCTTTACTCTCCCTCCTGACATGAAATCAAAAGTCCATTTACAAAAATTAGAAGAGTATTCGCTCGCCAGGGTGGAACAGTTTGTCCAGAACTCGCTGGAAGTCCTGGACCCTGAGGCATCCATGTTCCATCCGGACCATAAGGTCCTTTTGAAACCCAATCTTTTAAGAGGTTTCAAACCCGAACGCTGTGTCACCACCCACCCTGTGGTGGTGGAAGCCGTGTGCCGCGTTCTCAAGGATCGGTCCGTCAATCAAATCGTTATCAGCGACAGTCCTGCCCTGGGCAGTTTATCTGCGGTGGCTGACAAAGCCGGGTATGGTTCGCTGGAAAAAAAATACGGCGTTAAAATCCTGCCCTTGACCGACCCTATCCCTTTTGAAAATGAAGAGGGCGTTCCGCATCTAAAGATAGCCGGTTGCCTGAAACAATATGACAGAATCATTAACCTGCCGAAGGTCAAGTCTCATTGCCAGATGACAATGACGCTGGGCATTAAAAATCTGTTCGGACTGGTTATCGGTAAACGCAAACCGGTTCTTCATTGCCTGGTTAAAAACGATAAGATGAAGTTCGGGAAAATGTTGATAGACATAGCCCGGCATGTCAATCCCTGCCTCACAATCGCAGATGGCATTCAGGCCATGCAGGGTCAAGGTCCACTCAATGGAACCGCCTATCCCCTCGCAGTGATGGGTGCATCAACAGACATGACTGCTCTCGACCGGGTTTTTGCCGACCTGTTAAACATACCTCTGGACAAGATTTACGCCCTGCAGGCGGCGAAGCTCAAACAATTCGGCCAGTTTGATTTGGAACATATGGAGATTTCAGGCCCTGCGGATTACAGGTCACTCGCTGTTGAAGATTTCGAACAGCCTTACCCGATAGATATTTCTTTCAACCCTGTTCACCTGCTCAAATCATTCTGCAAACAGTTTTATGAACTGGGAATCAAAGAACCGGCGAACCGCAAGGCTACGCCTTGAGGAAATGAGCAATTATTTTTTAATCCGAGAATATCGTTGCTAGCCCAAAAAAGCGATGGCACGCTGGGTCCAGCGTCACGCTGGTGGCTAATGGTGGTGGTCGAAATTGACGGAGCAACAGCCGAGGTCAAGGCCGGTCTCTTTTTTATTTAAAAAATATTTACCGGGATGGATAAAATTGATAACCTTGTTGCCTTCCCTCCGAGTTCCAACCAGGCCGGAGGCTCTTAATATGGAAAGATGGTGAGAGGCTTGAGGTTGCCCCATGCGTAAAGACCGAACAATTTCAGAAACGCTTTTTTCTCCTTTAAGCAATAACTGGACAATTTTTAACCGTGTTTCATCCCCCAGTGCTTTCAGGATTCTGGCGCATTCCCCGGAGTCTGTGGTGTGCTCTTCCATAAAACCAAGTATATGGGCTCCTTCTATCGCGTTCAAGCCTAAACCCGTTCCCACTGCTGGAGAGTTATGAGCGAAGTGACGCTGGAACCACAAAAATGGGTGGAGCACTATGCGGATATGATGTACCGCTACACCCTTGTCCGGGTTAAAGATTCGGAGGCGGCTGAAGAACTGGTTCAGTCAACATTTTTCGCCGCATTAAAGTCACAGAACTCCTTTGCCGGGAAATCATCAGAAAAGACCTGGCTGTTCGGAATCCTGAAACATAAAACCATGGATTATTTCAGAAATTCCAAAAAAAATATTTCCATCGACCTGACTTCGGAAGAAGGCCAGATTCGTTTTGATGCCTCCGGGCATATGGTTTCCAAGCCGGGGAACTGGAACATGGATCCCGAAAAAGCAGCTGAAAACAGCGAGCTCACCAAGGCTCTGGCACAATGCCTGAACAAGCTGCCGGAAAAATTTCACCGGGTATTCGTCCTGAAGGAAATGGAGGGGATGAGTTCCGAAGAAATCTGTAACGAATTCAACATAAAACCGACCAATTTATGGGTCATCTTGCACCGCGCCAGAAACCAGCTCAAGCTGTGTCTGGAAGCGAACTGGTTCAAGATCAAGTAATAAGACAGGATTTTTATGTTTAAAGGAATGATGAAGATATTTAAAATGTCCTGCGAGGATGTCTACCCGCTTATTTCAGAAAGCCGGGACCACACTCTCCCTTTATGCAGCCGGTTGCGACTGAAAATGCATCTTGCCATATGTGGGCTCTGCGAAATCTACCAGAAACAGTTAGAAATTCTTTGCAGGGTAGCCCGGTCGCTGGGTAAAGATGAATCCAAGGTGCTTGAAGAAACCGACATGAACCCAAAAGTAAAAGAAAAAATTCAAAAATGGATCAAAGAAAAAATTTAAGGAGGAAGCTGACTTGGCGGAAAAAATCACAAAAACCGAAAGCGAGTGGCGGGAAACCCTGACCGAAGAGCAGTTTAATGTCTGCAGAAAAAAAGGGACAGAGCGGGCCTTCAGTGGCAAACTCTGGGATTGCCATGACCGGGGAACCTATCACTGCGCATGTTGCGACGCACCCCTATTTTCCTCCATCACAAAATTTGATTCCGGCACAGGGTGGCCGAGCTTTTACCAGGCCATCGCTCCTGAAAACATCGCCACTGAAGAGGACACGCTCTTCTTTATGCGGAGGACAGAAGTGCTATGCAGCAAATGCGACTGTCATCTCGGCCATGTCTTTGAAGACGGACCGCAACCCACAGGACTTCGTTACTGCATCAACTCCGCCTCCCTGGTTCTGCATAAGGCCACAACCCTCTGATTTCTTCAAGATTACTCGGCGGAGAAAACCCGGGTTTCCGGGTGAAACGTGTACCAGGCAAACCAAAATCCCACGACAGAAGGCATCTCCCGGTCGTTTTCATCCCGGATGACCGCCGTCCTGGTTTTGCGATCATAAAAAACACGGATGGGTGTTTTGCCCAGAACATCTTTCACAGGGGATTCCACTTTTCCCAACTCGGAAAAAGGATACGCTTTAACAACCTTGCCTGATTTTATGCCAATCACCTTTTCCTTAGGGTGGTACTTCTTGTTCATTGCGTTCACACCAAACATCAATCTCTTACTGGTTTCATAGCCCTGATAAGGGTCCCGATCATAATCCCTGCGATAACCCGTATCATCAGACAGGACCAGGGTTTTCGGATACCTGGCCTTCCAGCTCTCCCAGTTCGTATGTGTGGAGGGACGCAGTTTTAAACGGGCACCGGTTAGACTACCAGTCACCGCCTCCGATTTAATTTGCGACCAGAGGCTTTCCGTCTGATGATCATAAAGCAACATATCGCTTTGATAGAGCAGGCCCGAAACCCCAAATGTAAGCTTGCGTCCGTCCACTTTGGTGTCAAACACCATGCCGGTTCCGCAAAGGGGACAATAGGTCACCACCACTGAAGTACCGCCAATACGATCATTGACGATTTCGTGCCAGTTCAGAATTTTAATGGGATACGCCTTCGCCTGACCACTCTGAATGATTCCTAGAATACGATCATGCTTTTTCAAAAACGCGGCTTCCCCTGCCGGTATAAATTTGGGATGGAGAATGGCGGGGATTCCGTCCTTGCCTGGTCCGCCATCATAAATATCATCAACAGGAATGCTGTGGCGAGAAGTGTCAAATCCGCAAAGCGCGATGACAGTTATCAGGCCGCATAATGAGTAAAGAATCGATTTCATTCTGCTTGGTCGGTGCACCTGGCAATCCCTTACACCGGCAATCATGGGTCCTCAAGCAGGGTCGCAATGCAACTTTTCAGCCATTTGCTCTAAAGCCTCGGAAAACACAGCGTGAAGTTCGCTACGGATTTTTTTTGAATCGTACTCCACCATGGAACCGCCACCATTTAAAAATCTCATCTGCGCGTCAACCTTAAAACAGGCAGACCGTTTTTCTTCCTCTTCAGATGCCTGCAACAACATGAGTTCACAGAATTCAATACCCGCCTCTACCGATTGAACCAGTTGCGGATTGATTTGAAATCCCCGGTTCTGCAAATGGTCGCTGATCTCAAGCACTTTTTTAAACTCCTTGCCAGCCTTTTCATAATCCTTGTCGAGCACAAACTGGAGGGCTTTCATCATGGCCAGTTCCTTGTTTCCGCGGAAATGGGAATGCGGCGCCGGGTTTTTAAAATAACGGTTGTCCAAATCGATCAACAGGCCGATGGCATTTTGCCGGGCCTTCTTCCGTGACAATGGATTGTCCGAGGGAAGCTCCCGGTTGTCCGGATTGATTTGCTCGGAAATATAAAACCATGCCAGCGTTTTTAGTGCCAGCGGTCGGGCCGCCGCTCCATTCAGGATGGCATGTTCAATATGGTTCAGGCCAACAAGCCGAAGGTCTTTTCCTCCCTGCATGATCAGGTTTCCCAGTCCACCAAGGCGACTGTTGCCATAACGGTAAAGTCCAAGACCGAAATAGGCATCGAAAAGTTTTGGGTTCAAAAACAGAGCTTTCTCAAGATGATTATCGGCCTGAAACCCATTGATCAAGGCGGGAATAAGGTTGCCTTGCCCGTATTCAAAGATACCGATATAACCTTCCGCCGCACCCAGGTACAAATTCGCCTGAGCCTCCTGGTCGGATGTCACGGAAGCAGAGTCCAGAACTTCATGGGCTAAATCTTTTACCTGCCTGCTGTGGTACATAAACTCCTCTGCTATTTTTTTGTCTTGATACTTACTGGTGAAAGCCAGCGTATGGCAAAGCTCCCCCAGCAAACCCGCGTAATTAAAGTGATACTTCATCAATTCAACGCTGTTTTCCAGAGAAGGCGATGCAGATTCCAGACGGTTGATTTCGCCTTGAAACCTGACGAACCACTCATCAAAATGGTAGTACATGGAATCCTTAAGTGCCAGAGGAGCCATTTCCTCGGCGGTCAGATTGTTCGATTCGGCATTGATGACGAGCGATTCCTGTGCCTTTGCAATAGGCAAAGAAAAAAACAAAACTCCTGCCAGAAGAAAACAGATTTTTATCCCTGAAGTATGCATAAACAAACGAGATCACAAACCGGGTTTTTCGGGGCGCCGAAGGAGAAGCTGGCGAATCTGCCCAACCCGCTGATAATCTTCCACCTTCATAAACAGTTTTTCGGCCTTCTTTAAATAAGAGAGCGCCTTGACCGGATCAGATAATTTTTCGCGATATAGTTTCCCCAACATCAAATGTCCATCGGCAAAATCGGGTTTTATCCGCACCACTTCCCGAAACGCCGCGCTAGCTTCTTCAAACATTTCCAAATCCATTAGAGACAAGCCAAAATAAAATTGAAGCTGAACCGAGTCGGGCTTGAGAGCCACGGCCTGCCTCATATAATCCACTGCCTGGGAAACTTGCGAATTCATGCGACAAGCGATGCCCAGGTAATAATAAACGTTGGAATCCTGAGGTTCGACATGAATAGCCCGGGTTAACACCTCCATGGCCAACGCCAACTCACCCTGCTTAATATAGGATGCACCCAGGGCGGTATAGGAGTGAATAAATTCCGGGCTGATGTCTATCGACTTTTTAAAAACCCATACAGCCTTATGCAAGGCATCGATGTCATTTTCCTCCATACAGCCATAAGCAACCCCCATATTGTAAAACGCGTCCATAAAATCAGGTCTAAAACCCTGGGCCATCCGGTAGGCATCCACCGCTCCCTGGTACCAACCCAGACCCTGGAGCCGCAAACCTTCTTTCAGCCATTCATCGGCGGCTTTGTTTTTATCATGAACCTCTTCCTTGGGCCGGTATAACTGATGCGCCAAAGCCGCTCTTTGGAAATCATTCTGTCGGATATAAAGTTGCTCCGCCTTTTCCAGATATTTTGCGGCCCGTTTCGGGTTCCGCAGTTTTTTAAGGTGAAGTGTCCCAAGCTGGTAATAGCCTTCCGCAAATTCCGGCCACACCCGCACTGACCTCTTTAAGGCCTGACGCGCTGAGGTGTGATAACCGTACTCCATAAATGCGGAGCCAAGAAGTCCGCATATCTGAGCGAAAGTTTGAACCGGTGCGACTGCAGCCTTTTCAGAAACCTGATATTGATCACGGTTTCTCCCCAACCGATCAAAGATAAAAGTCAGCCAATAATCCGCCACCGCGAAATCCGTTGCCATGGGTATGGTTTTTTTCAGCGCGGCGAGCGCTTTTTTTTCCTTGCCGGAAACCCAATAGGCTGTACCCAGATCAAAATAGATTTGCGGGTAATTGGGTTTGAGGCGAACCGCCTTGCGGTAATGCTCAATTTCCTCCCGGGTATTTCCCATCGCCCCGTAAATATGCCCCAGAAGGTGATGAACAGGGTACGCATTAGGGCTCAGGTGCAATACATCATGGCAAACACCAACCGCCTCCCAATAAAACCCCTGAGCCGTGAGCTTGACCGCCTCCTCAAACAAGTCAATGTCATCCCAGGGATAAGGCAGGAGGTCTTCGATCACCTGCACCAGTCTTGGCACCGTCAGCTCGACACCCTGAATGGCTTCAAACCGCTCCACCAAATCAGGGTTACTGCCCTTGAGCTTTTCCCCTAAAGTGGAAAGCCCCCCACTGTTAAAGGGTGAGCGGTCCTGTTTCTTTTTGGTTTTCTTTGTAGCCAATCCACGCCTCATCAAAAAAAAATGATGATCCAATTATAAAGGGTCGGAAACCTGATTGAAAGGGGGGGTTATTCGGGATATCCTTGCATATTCTGCAAAATATTTGTGAAGGAGATCGGTTCTTCCTGCCGCGCAAATGGGGCGGTTGGACTTGATATCTGTCCTTCCTCAAGAGCCAGAACCCGATCCGCTATGGAGTGGGCCTGGTCGTGTTGGTGCGTGACCCACAAGATGGTATGGCTGTTCTTTAAAGATTGAACCAGCTTTTCAATCACTGCCGTAGATTTGGGGTCCAGGGAGGATGTAGGTTCATCCATCAGCAAAACTTCCGGTCCCACTGCCAACGTGCGGGCCAGGGCGAGCCGCTGTTGTTGTCCCTGAGAAAGCGTGGTCGCTTTTTCACCGAGCCGGTCCTTGACTTCCTCCCAAAGAAATACTTCACGCAATACTTTCTCTGCCAGGTCAGGGTAATCCTTTTTGGCTATCTTCGTCACTTCCCTGATCCCAAAAACAACATTGTCGAAAATACTTTTGGGAAACACGCAGGGTTTTTGAAAAATCATACCGACCTTTCTCCTCAGCGAATAGACATCGGTATCGGAGCGATAAATATCCACTCCATCGACAAGAATACTTCCCTCAACACGGAAGTTTTCAATGCGATCATTCATCCGGCAAAGAACACGCAGAAGAGTGGTTTTCCCCGAGCCGGATGCCCCAATGAGGGCAGTGATGGAGTTTGCCGGTAGATTGAGGGTCAACCCCTGAACAACTTTTCTCTCACCAAAAGCGGCAGTAAAATTTTTAAATTGAATCATTGCTCAGACTCCATAACCACTCGTGTCCTGAATGCCCAGGCTGTCAGCGTCAGCATGAGTACCAAACCCAGCAATACCAGCCCGGCACCCCAGGCCTGAGCAAGAGATTGCGGGTTGGCCGCTTCCTGCGCCAAAACCAGAATATGGGTTTGCAAAGTAGGGACCGGATCGGAAAACGACTGTGGCAATTGAATACCGGAAAAGGTGGTGGCCGTAAACATGATAGCCGCTGTTTCACCAGCGGCCCGGGCCAATCCCAGCAACACCCCCGTCACTATCCCATAAAAACATTGCGGCAGGATGATGCGGCGAATCTGTGATGACCTTGAAAGTCCCAGCGCCATCCCCGCCTCACGGTATTTTTCCGGCAAGGCTTCCACCGCCTCGCGGATACTCACCTGCAATGTCGGCAGAATCATCACCGCTAAAATTAACGAGCCCGTTACCCACGAAACACCCAGATAAACCCCAAAAAACAGATAACCCACCAAACCAAACAAAATCGTCGGCGTAGCATTGAGAATATACGTGAGTTGGGTTAAAAAAGTTTTGAATTTTCCAGACAAGTATTCCGTCTGGAAAAGCACCGACCCCAAAGCCACAGGCAAGCTCCATAAAACCGCCGTGACCATCAAAATCAACGTCCCCACAGCCTGATAAAAAATGCCACCAGAGAGGCCAAAATCACGGGACTCTTCAAAGAGGAACCCGGCATGAAACGCCGGCAGTCCTTTGACCAACAGGGTACCCAGAATGAAAACCAAAAGGAGCACAATTAAAAAAGTGATGGCTCCAATAAAAGCCAGCACCGCTTTTTCCACCATTACCGCATTCACCTGCTACTCCGCTTGATAAAAATATTTCCTAGAAATGTAAAGGCCGCCACCATTAAAAACAGGGTCAAGCCCAGGCCCATCAGCGCGCTCCAGTGCTGTTCACTGCCCAGTGCTTGTGCCGCTTCACGGCCCAGTTTGGAAGGAATGGTTTGGCCCGCAACAAAAATATTGAATCCTGGCACCTTATCGAGACTGCCAATTACCAGCATCACCGCGATGGTTTCCCCCATTGCCCGACCTACCCCCAGCAGAACCGCCCCCGCAATTCCCGGCAGGGATTGCGGCAGAACCACCCTCCAGGCAGTTTGCAGTTTAGTCAGGCCCAGCCCTTGGGCGGCTTCGCGAAACTCTGCAGGAACCGAATGGAGTGCGTCTTCCGCTAAAGTCAAAACTGTTGGCAAAATCATGATCGCCAGCAGGCAACCAGCAGTAAACAAAGTGTTACCATCAAGCAAATTCAAAACATCCTTGATCCCAACAGTCAAAAAAGAAACGCCAAGCAAGCCGTAAATAATTCCCGGAACGCCTGCCAACAATTCCATAACCCCTTTCACCCTTCTGCGCAATGAAGGAGCCAGATATTCGGAGGTGAACAGAGCACCCGAAAGAGCCACAGGCAAAACCAGACTCACAGCCAAACCCGTAACGATCAGGGAACCGCAAATCATGGACAAGGCGCCAAAAGTCTCCCCCACCCACCAGTTTTCTCCCAACCAGAACCCCAATCCTTCCGAACGTACAACCGGAACAGATTCTACGAGCAGAAAACCGCCCAGACCCACAGCGCAAACGAGAAAAACCAAGTTCATTGCGGCAAACACCCAACCCGCCGGGTCCAAACTACGGATGCCCGAGAGACCGCTCCTGAAATCATTTCCCCGCGCAACTTTCATGGCTGAAAAATCTCGTCATCCACAGGTATATAACCGCTCTCTGCTACTATTTTCTGGCCTTCCGACCCTTTCACAAAATCGATGAAAGCTTTAACCTCTCCTTCAGGTTCTCCCGCTGTTACAAAATTCAATTTTCGAACAATGGGATACCTCCCCTGCCTGACCGCTTCCCATGTCGGCAAAAACTCTTTTCCCTTAGATCCAAGAGATACCGCTTTCACATCTTCATTGATCCAGGCAAAGGACAACATGCCAATGGCCGAATCGCTTTGCGCAATCTTGGCCTGCTCTTCATTATTTGATCCGGTAACCAGAAGTGTGCCGGGTGTTCTTTGCGTTGCGTTTCCGAAAACATATTGCATGAACGCATGGCGGGTGCCACGATGCCTCTCCTTATCGATGACGACAATTTGCCGGTCCGGCCCACCGACCTCTTTCCAGTTGCGGATTTTCCCCATATAAATCCCGGCGATCTGCGTGGGTGTTAAATGTCGAACCCCGGCCTGATAAATTTCCGTGGAGACCACGCAGGCCACGGCATCGAGTCCTACTGAGTGAGTTTTTAGACGGGATTTTTTAAATCGCTTCTTCTCGTCCGGGGAAATCCCGCGTGAAGCCATACCAATATCCGCACGGCCCTGGGCCACAGAATGAATGCCTACACCTGAGCCTCCGGCGTTGACTAGAATCCGAACCTTTGATGACGCCATAAACTTTTGCGCCGATCGTGAAGCCACCGGTAAAACTGTGGTGGACCCAACGATCTGGACCCGTGATCCGGCTACAGTTTCGGACACTAGACCCCATCCCGTGATCAGGAAAAAAACCAATCCGATCCAGACTTTCTTATATCGACCCATGACCCCCCTGATTCTATATCCGAATATATAGATAACTATATATAAAATGACACAAAAAATCGCCCTTAAAATAAAGTCGCTTCAAAGAAGCAAACCTTACACGGGACGGGTCTGGATATTTAAACCTTCAGGGAGTGTTCAAGTTTGTGCAGAGCCCCGATGGCGGGCAAATGGTCTTGCTCGGCGGAGCGGCGAAGCCAGTGGAGGGCTTCCTGAGAGTCGGCGGGGGTGCCTCGTCCATTGCGGTACATCAGTCCAAGATGATATTGAGCTAAGCTGTGGCCCTGCTCGGCGGCCAGACGAAACCATTTGAAAGCCTGGTTATCATCGACACCTGCGCGACTGCCAAGTTCTATCTGGGCGGAGAGGTTTCCCTGCTCACCAGCTTTACGGAACCAGAGCAACGCTTCTTCAGAGCCGCCCGAGTCTTCCAGCAACCGAGCCAGATTAAACTGGGCGAGATCATCGCCCTGGCTGGCTGCACGCCTATACCATTTCAAGCTTTCTTTGTAGCTTTTTGGAACACCGGTTCCCAGCTCATAAATTTCGGCCAGCCGATTCTGAGCCCGGGCATGCCCCTGTAGCGCGGCTTTACGCAACCAGGCAATATCTCCGCTGTCCCAATCTTTCTCTATCTTTTTTGGAGTCGATTTTCGATACCATTTTGCCGCTTCTTCAAAATCTTTAGGAACTCCTTTGCCAACAAAATACATCCGCCCCAAACTCTGACCCGCCTGCTGGTTGCCCTGTTCAGCCGCCTTTCTATACCAATGAGCGGCATCTTCATTGCTGTATTTTTTGTTTTCAAAAAGCTGTCCAAGATGATTCTGTGCCAAATGGTTGCCCTGCTCGGCTGATTTCTGCAACCAGAGCAACGCCAGGTCATCTGCGTTTCTGGCGAAAAAGATTTTGCCAATGCTGTACTGGGCATAATCATGGCCCTGCTCGGCGGCTTTCTCAAACCAGTGGATCGCCTTCTCGACATCAGGCCTGGAGCCTTCCCCATTCAAATACATCCGGCCCAGATTGTATTGTGCCAGCGAATATCCCTCTGCCTTGTGGTACCAGTGCAATGCCTGGGCGTGGTCGGGAGCAATGCCTTTGCCGTGATAATACATACGGGCGAGATGGAACCGGGCGAAAGCGTCTCCCTGCCAGGCCGCCCTGCGGTAACAACTCACTGCCTGCGGTAAATCCTGAGCGATTCCTCTGCCATTTTCATAGAGGATTCCCAGAAAAACCTGGGCACGGATTTCATTTTCATCGGCAGAGCGCTCAAAACAAGCAAACGCCTTTTGTTCATCTTGCTCTACCCCATCACCGAAAAAATATAACATTCCAAGATTAAACAAAGCCTGAGGATGGGACTGGTCTCCCGCACGCTGGTACCAGTCCATGGCCAAAAACGGATTTCTCTCACAGCCCTTGCCATAATCGTAAAGCAAACCGAGTGAGTTCTGCGCTTCAGCATAATCCTGATTGGCGGACCGGCTCAACCACAGGAAGGCTTCTTCATATTCCCTCTGTGCAAAAAAATACTGACCTTTTTTATAAAGATCTTCAGCACTGGGTTCAAAGTCCGGCGCTGTGGTTTCCAGAAAATGTTTCGCATGCGGGTGACCCTGTTCCGCGGCATTGCAAAACCATTGCAATGCTTTTTTCGGTGCCTGATCAACCCCCTCACCACAATAGTAAAGAGTTCCCAATTTAAACTGGGCTCGGTCAAATCCATTTAAAGCCGCTTTTCGGAACCATCGTGCGGCCCGGTCAGGATCTTTCACCACTCCTTTTCCCCGTTCATAAAGATCGCCCAGGTTATAGAGTCCGGCTTCATTACCATTCAACGCCGCCTTGCGATACCAGGACTCGGCCTGGGAGTAATCCCGGGGAACCCCATCGCCATTTTCATAAATCACACCCAGCATATTCTGGGCTGTATCGTTATTTTTATCCGCCGCTTTCTCAAACCATTTTACCGCTTCGTCCCTGTTGCCTCCGTTTTCCTGGTAACACATTCTCGCCAGGTTGAATTGAGCAGCGCTGTCTTCCTGTTCTGCGGCCTTCCTGTACCAATGCAAACTCATTTCATGGTCCTGCTCTACCCCAAATCCGTTTTCGTACATCACTCCCAGAAAACCCTGACCCGGTGCGGAACCCTTTTCCGCCGCCCTGGTAAACCATTTGAATGCTTCCTCATGATCGGCAGAAACTCCCACTCCCTTGAAATAGACCACGCCGAGATTGTATTGCGCCTGCGGTTTTCCCAGCCGTGCTTCCCGCAACCAGTTTTCCAGGTTTGTGCGATCAACTTTTCCTACAGCACCCTCGCTATTTTTGTAATAAACCTCCGGCACCGCCTTGGCCGTATCCTTATGGTTCCCAGGCAAGGTATGGGACTCCTCGGCTACGGATTTTTCTACGGCAAAGGAAGCTTGAGTGTGCGGTTTATTCATGAGAATAATCTATGAAATAAAGTCATAAGCCAAATCCCGAATCCGGGTTTTGGTGTTTTTAATTTTCTCTTCGATATCATCGGCGATTTCCTGAAGCAGATCACGCCCTTCCCGCTCGGCGGAATCGATATTCTGCTTCAGTTGAAACATTTCCGTGAGCGTCAAGTCTTCCAACTCGTCCGAAATCTCGTTCAGGCGTTTTCGCACCTGAGCCATCTGGCTCACCATCCGCACCAACTGTTCACCCAGTTCCAAAGCTGTTTCGAAAGGTGCTTCTGCCTCCCATTCCATCAAGATGGAGCGTATAGCCTCCTCATCCAACTGATCGTAAGCCTCATTGAGTTTCGCCATCAGGTCATGCCTGCGTTCGCGTTCGGTGGCGGAAGAAGCCAAATCAGGATGAATCTTTTTTGCCACACGGCGAAAAAGTTTTTTCAGGATTTCAGGGGGATTAAATTCTTTGGTAGGTTTTTCCGTGACCGGGTGTTCCTCCTCACCGGCCTGCTCCCGAGCCGACTCCGCTTCTTCCCGGAAGTTTTCAGCCTTAGGGTAAAACTTGCAAGCCAGACCCAAAATCTGCGCCTTAACCTGATCCAGTTCCGCATACATCGGACCAACAACCGTCTGATAACGTCGCTCAAAAAGATGCAGCTCCGATTTTGCCGTGGAAAGCTCAAGCTCCTTGTCGGCAAGCTTACGCCGCAGATCGGCCATTTCACGCCGTTTGGCCTGTAGCTCTTCAGCTTGCGGACTCAATACCTGGGTAACAGAAGACATAGCCGTCCTTACCTGAGATTTCTCTTTAATCGGGAATATAATATTATCGGGCGAACACCGCGACAAAACAAGTACGAAAGCATTACAATCTGGTCACAAAGGAAGTATAGCCAATTAATTCAATAGGTTATATGGAGTTAAACTTTTCCAGCCATTACCCGCATGCCGTCAATGAAAATAAAAGCTCAATTTTCAATGACATAGCCCATTAAAACAGATAAGCCCATTAAAATCAATAGCTTATAATCTGCTCAGGCGGCGACCCGTTCGAATCCTCGAAGCCCTTTAAAGTTGGTGCTTTACAAGGCACCCTGGGTGCATTAAAAATGGTGCGGCAAGAAAATTTCTTTCTAAAGGACCACCGTGCAAAAAGTTCCCGTTGTCATCGCCGAAGACTCACCTTTCCTGACGACCGAAACCCGGCAGAGCCGCTGGGCTATTCCTTATGACTTTGCATGCCTCAACGCCCGGATCGATAAACTGCTGACTCGCAACCAAAGTTGTTTAAAAGGTAAAAGAGTTCTCGATATCGGATCGCATATGGGAACGTTTGCCTACGCCGCTCTTGAAATGGGAGCAGAGTTTGTTCAGGGTATCGACACGGAAGAAAAGACCATCGAGCGGGGAAAAGAACTGTTCCAGCAGGCAAAGGTCGCAAAAACCCGCTATGACTTTAAGGTAGGCGATGCGTTTGATTATCTGGAAAGTCTGGAGAAAGGAAGTTTTGATACCGTGCTTTGTCTCGGCACGCTCTATTACATGGTCGAACCGTATCGTTTGCTAAAACTCATGCGGAAGGTAGCGAGAGAAGTGGTCCTGCTCGATACCTTCACCGCCGCCTATGCGGCTATTCAAGGAAAAGACGCACCACAGGTTTACCAGTCCATCAATGAAGAAAGTCTTGCGCTGCCGATGATGCTCACCGCCCTGACTCAGCCAGAAAAGAAAGATTATCGTCTGCCGCACTCTTTCCCACACAAAGACAAAGACCTCAGCCTCATCACTCTACCCACATCAGCACTTTTGGAAATCTGGTTCCAGTCATTAAAAATGCAGTTCACAAAAATCGACTGGGCAGAATACCAGACCCGACCCTGCACCTATCACGATCTACTCACTCCCGAGCAGAAAAAAACTTCGCACTGGGCTGATGTTTACACCAGCGGTGTGCGAGTTTCTTATTTGCTCCGCCACCACCACTAGGCGTGGGGCCAACTGGCAATAGCTTCTACTGGCTGGCAAAGAGTTGTCTCGGCTGAAATAGTACAACTTATGGTCATTAACAACGGGAAGGAATTTTAGATTTATGATAAATGAAGACGAAGGTTTTGAAAAATACGGGGACGTGCCATTATATTTTTCACACTACTACAATTTCCTATTCATTTATAAAAGTAAGGTGATGGAGAATGGAGATCAAATCACTTTGCAACTCGGTGGAAATATGGAAAAGGTTTCAGCAATGGTGGTGGACGTAAATGACCCGCTCACACTCAATGAAAAATCCGACAACGAATACGCCCATATCAAAAACAAGGGAAACCAAGTCATTTGGGAACATGGTACCCCCGTAGAAGATGAGTGATAAAAGCTCTCAAGGTATTCATATGGATCGCTTTATTTTCAACTTGAACCCCACTAGGCGTGGCCAGTGTCACGCTGGTATAATCTATTCGTCTCGTTGGCAATTTTGCCATGAAGAATCAGGATCAACCAGCGTTTACCACCTTCCTTGACCACCCCTATTGCCACATCACGAAACAGGATTGCGGGTTGTTTTTTTTGCAGGGTTTTAAAAATCGTTTTCGACCATTTCGCCGCACGGCCCACCTGATATTTTTTGGCCCAGTCGAACAACTTGATTTCAGTGAGAGGAATCGCCACTTCTCTCGCCCCGGTCAAATGACTCAACCTGAGGCCGAGCATTTTATTCAGCACGGGTTTCTGGCTTAAACTTCCTACCCATTCCAAATAACCACTTCTCAACAAATCATAAACCCGGACTTCATACAAAGGCGCCGCGGATTCAGGATGCCAGGTCCTGGCAATGTTTTCAGCCAGCGAAATATAGAGCGACTTCACCTCTACCCACGGCAAGGGTTTCACTGAAAATAAAATCTTTTTTTTCGATGCGTTTACAATTTCTCGAACCTCCTCCGGTAAAGACAGGTCCGTTTCATCCTGCAACTGATCCATTTCGTACAGCAGGGTTTCCGGTTCAGGGATTTCATCCGCCTGGTGTTCTGCATAAACTTTTATCGCTGACTCTCCCACAAACAATAACCACTGAATCCACAGCACTCGTAACGTCATCAGTTGGACCTGACGTCTGAAAAAACCAAAGGGTAAACCGCTATTTTTTTTATTCGGCGTAGAACCAGGCATCACCTCAAACAGACGAAATTGAGTCAGCCTTTCCAAGCCGGGAATTTCCAGCATATTCAGGATTTGCCGGTTCACCTCAAGAAAAGCTGAGAGCACGTTCCCGATCCGGGCCTTTTCCATTGGCTTCTTCTCATCGGGATAATAAATGGACGCTACCTGAGAGATCAGGTGCAAGGTATCCGGTAAAAATCGTAACCCTTCCACATGAGAAAGCTTTTCTTTACGATAACTCGAACAAGTCTCCAGCACCACTTCTATTGCCTGAGTCTCCTGGGGAGAAATTTTTTCATCCCTTCTTTGCTCAAATTGTTTTTGTCGGGCAAACAGGAACCGCCAAAGTTGGAGAATCCCCCTGACCTGGGGCCAGAAAAAGCCGGCGACAACACCAGCCAGAGCCAGTCCAGCAAGCAGAGCTATCACTCCTGGGTCAGACAAAGACATAGTGCTTTTTTCTATAAGTGGGAAGAAACATTGGTATTATATGGACAGATTTTTGATGTTTTTTATTTTCCACCATTTCCAGCTCTGATCGGCCCAGCCTCTGCCATGAACCAACTGTTGCTGAAATTTTTTGCCCTGCTCCTTATGGGTATGATTTTAACTCAATGCGGGAATAAGAATAGTAAAGAATATGTTGAGGAAGGAATCAAGCATACCGAACAGGGGCAATTTAGCAGCGCAAGAGAATCCTTTTTAAAAGCTATCGAACAAGACCCCAAAAATGCTGCGGGTTATTATGGGTTGGGAGGAATCTATAATCTTGAAAAGAAATATGACGATGCCGAGAAGGCTTTCAAGGCAGTCATCCAACTGGACCCCACCCACTTCAATGCATGGTACAGCCTGGGCTATACCTATGAATTGATGGGCAAAAAAGAGGATGCTGAACAAAGCTACGAGAAATCCCGCCGACTCAAGGGGAAATTGGATGCCATCATGGACAAGGAGAAGCCTTGAGGCCATTGATAATTTTTATCCTCTTGTTCGCGTGGGTCAGTGCCTGCGCCCCTGTCAGTAAAAAACACCGCAAGCGAACCCGAAGGGCTCCCCCTATTGACCAACTGGTCGAGAAGCAAAAAGGAAGTTCAAAACCCTCCAAGTCAAAATCTGCCCCAAAGACCCGAGACTCTATTTTAAGCGGTTCGGTGAAATCGTCTTTGCTTCCCACCATTTTGAGCGAACAGGATAAGACTTTGATGATCCTGATCAATGCGGGAAAATACCTTGTGGGTAAGAAAGAGGTTTCGCCCCGTGGTAATCTGGTCAAAAGCAAAGCCTCATTTATAAATCTCGCGGCATTTTATATTGACCGGACGGAAATCACCGTCACCCAGTTCCGAAAATACCAACCCCGCTATGATGAAAAATCCTATACCGGTGGAAAAGACTGCCCCAACTGCCCGGCAATGGGTATCAACTGGATTCAAGCGAGCAAGTATTGCCGATGGGCAAAAAAACGTTTGCCCCGGGAAGAAGAATGGGAGGCCGCCGCTCGGGGTGTCACCAACTTTTCCTACCCTTGGGGAGAGGTGTTCCTTCCTAATCGTTCCAATTTACTAGGGGAAGAAGACGGGCACCTTTTTTCTGCGCCGGTGGGCTCTTTTCAATCTGGCACCAGTACCAGCGGCGTTATGGATATGGCCGGGAACGTCTGGGAATGGGTGGACTCAAAAAAATCCACAAGGCTTCAGCCTGAAACCCGCATTGTCAAAGGCGGAGGTTGGACCAGCGATAAAAAGCAGGCGCGTATTTCATTTCGCAACCATGTTGATCTTAAAATGAAGAACCCGACCTTCGGGTTTCGTTGCGCAAAATCACTGGTTCAAAAAAGAGGAAACCGGGCAGAAAAATAAAAAAGCAGGGTAAACGCAGAGAAGCCAGCGAAGAACTCGCTGGCTGGACTCCTGCAAATATTCTATTCAGGTGGGGGGTGCTACTGAATCAGGAGCAACCTGACGTTGCTCCACAGGTCATGCACTTCAAACAGGTTCCGTTTCGAACCAATGTTAAGCTTCCGCATTCCTGACAGGCATCGCCTTCATAACCTTTCAGCTTGGCAATCATTGCCGTGGAAGTCGCGACTCCCGCAGACTGAGCCGCTGTAGAAATTTTCTGAGCAACAGGAGCCGTGGCACCATTACCGTTGCCATTACCGTTACCATTGGATGGTACCGTACTGATCGCCGGGGATATCTCGGGTTCGACTTTCGCAGATTCGGATTTCGTTGCAGGCGAATTCGAGCTCCCTGACAGTTCATTGGTGTCAGGTTCTCCCTCATCGTCACTGGACTGCTGATTTTTTTTACCGATGGAATCGGCCCGTAAATCATCGGGTGTTACCTGGGACAGATCGGTCCTGTCCAGATAAGTGATAGCCAGTTCCCGGAAAATATAGTCGATGGTTGAAGTAGACATGGTGATCGCCTTGTTGCCGGTCACAATCCCGTTTGGTTCAAACCTGGTAAACACAAACGCATCGGTAAACTCTTCCAGCGGCACCCCATGTTGCAGTCCCAACGAAATCGCGATGGCAAAGCAGTTCATCAAACTGCGGTATGCCGCGCCTTCTTTATGCATATCGATAAAAATTTCGCCCAGAGTACCGTCTTCGTATTCACCGGTTCTGAGATAAACCTTGTGCCCTCCAATGGAGGCTTTCTGGGTATACCCTTTTCTCCGATGCGGCAGGACTTTGCGCTTGTGCTCACGGACCACTTCAACGATCTGTTTGGCAACCTGCATGACCGGGGCTTCATCTTCCATCTTCAACTGGTTAAAGCTGTCACCCGCCACGCTGTTTAACGGCTGGCTCAGCTTGGAACCATCGCGATAGATGGCCGTTCCCTTCAACATCAGTTTCCAGCTCAGTACGTGAGCTCGCTCAACATCGGCAATGGTGGCATCGTTGGGCATATTGATGGTTTTGGATATCGCGCCGGAAAGAAATGGTTGGGCCGCCGCCATCATGCGGATGTGCGCTTCAGGCCGGATAAAACGTTTGCCATACTTCCCACACTGGTTGGCGCAATCGAAGACCGGGTAATGGCGCTCTTTAAGGTGAGGAGCATTTTCAACCGTCATCCGTCCACAAATGCTGTCATTGGACACCTGGACTTCCTCTTCTGTAAAACCCAAATGCGCCAGAAAATTGAAGTCCATGGAGTTCAATTGTTCATCGGTCAACTTCAAGACATCCTTGCAGAACCGTTCCCCCAACACAAATTTGTTGAACGCAAAACTGATATCGAAAACCCTCGGCAGTTCGAGCTGAATATTATCGAGCACCTCATCGGTAAAACCTTTTTGGCTGAGGGAATTCCGGTTGATGTAAGGAGCGGAGTCCAGGTTTCCCGACCCCACACAATATTCAACGATATCCTTGATCTCATCGGGTTTGTAACCCAGCCTGCGAAGTGCGCCGGGAACCGACTGGTTGATAATTTTGAAATAACCGCCACCTGCCAGTTTTTTGTATTTGATGAGTGCGTAGTCCGGTTCAATACCCGTGGTATCGCAATCCATCAACAATCCGATCGTACCTGTCGGCGCGATACAAGTGGTCTGGGCATTACGAAATCCGTTGCGTTCTCCCAGTGCCAGTGCATCTGCCCATTCCTTCTGGGCCGCATCAAGGAGATAAGACGGGCAATGTTCCGCATGGATACCCTGCGGGAAAACGGTGAGGCCATCATACTCATGAACTTCCACGTTATGCGCCGCACGCCAGTGGTTTTTCAGAACCTGGAGCATGGAGACCCGGTTCTTTTCAAAGTTCGCAAAGGAACCCAGTTCGCCAGCCATTTCCGCAGACATGGCATAAGCGGCTCCCGTAGTCATGGCGGAAATCGCACCACAAATAGCCCGACCACTTTCCGAATCATAAGGAATCCCCATCACCATAAGCAGGGCTCCCAGGTTGGCATAACCGAGACCCAAGGTGCGGAATTCGAAACTCTTTTTGGCGATGGCCTTATTAGGAAACTGCGCCATCATCACTGAAATTTCCAGAGTGAGGGTCCACAAGCGGCAGGCATGGCGGTAGTTTTCTATTTCAAAAACAGCCTTCTCTTCATCGTAAAAACGCATCAGGTTGATGGAGGCGAGATTGCAGGCGGTATCATCCAGGAACATATATTCAGAGCAAGGGTTGGAAGCCCGGATCGGTCCGTCTTCCGGACAGGTATGCCACTCGTTGATCGTCGTATGAAACTGGAGCCCCGGATCAGCACTGGACCAGGCGGAATGATTGACTTTTTCCCACAAATCCTTGGCAGGCAGGGTCTTGATGACCTTGCCATCTATCCTGCCAGTCAGGTTCCAGTCGCCATCGCATTCGACGGCACGCAAGAACTCATTGGTGAGCCGAACCGAGTTGTTGGAGTTCTGGCCCGAAACGGTCAGGTAACCTTCCGAAGTCCAATTGGTGTCATACTCTTCAAACTCAATATCCTTGACCCCTTGCCGGGCCAGCTGGATAACACGATACATATAGTTTTCAGGAATAAAGCAATCCAGCGCCTTGCGAATAGCTTTTCCCAGAGCTTTATTTTTCTGCACATCAAACCGGGTTTCTTCTCCTTCATCCTCGGACCAGCATGCATGGAGGATCTCTTTCAGACTGCGACGGGTAACCTGACTTCCTGCTGCAAGCGCGGCAACCTTGCGCTCTTCCTTAGCCTTCCATTCGACGAACTCTTCGATGTCGGGGTGGTCCATGTCGAGAGTGACCATCTTTGCGGCGCGTCGGGTAGTTCCGCCAGACTTGATCGCTCCAGCCGCCCGGTCACCGATCTTTAAGAAACTCATCAGTCCGGAAGACTTTCCACCGCCGGAAAGAGACTCGCCATTGCCACGAAGGTTGGAGAAGTTGCTCCCGGTCCCCGACCCAAATTTGAACAGCCTGGCTTCCTGCCGCCACAAATCCATGATGCCGCCATCGCCTACCAGGTCATCTTCAACAGAAAGAATGAAGCAGGCATGCGGTTGCGGTCGTTCATAAGCATTTTGGGATTTTTGCAGTGCCCCGGTTTCCTCGTCGAAATAATAATGCCCCTGAGCAGGGCCTTCCAGACCATAAGCCCAGTTTAAACCCGTGTTGAACCACTGCGGAGAATTAGGCGCCGCCAACTGCCGGACCAACATACAACGCATCTCGTCATAATAACTGCGTGCATCTTTTTCACTGGTAAAACAATTGTTTTTCCATCCCCAATACGTCCAGCATCCGGCCAAGCGGTGAAAAACCTGCTGAGATGTGGTCTCGCGGGCGAACTGCGCTGACTCAGGAAGTTGGTTCAACCTCTCTTCATCCGGTACCGATGGGCAGAGCCATTCAGGCACTCCGGGTTCGAATTTCTTTTTCACTCGGGCCGGAACCCCTGCCTTACGGAAGTATTTCTGCGCCATAATATCCACCGCTACCTGCGACCATGTATCCGGCACCAAAACATTCTTGATTTCAGAAACCAAAGAACCATCGGCATTGATGATTTTAGAATCCCGCTCGACAAAACGAATTCCCTCATAGGGATCCTGGTGATCTTTGGTAAATACACGGTCAATTAGCATAGTGACGCTCCGCCTCGCTAAATAAAATTATTACAACAATTTGAAACAGTTATAAGTCAAAAGTTCGAAGGATAATTGCGACCCCAAACTGCCCTTTTCCCTTAAAAATTTCAGGTGACTCCAGCCACAAAATGTCTATATTTTGTGTCGCCCACTAAAATATACACAACATATGGGGTTGTCAACGAAATTCCAGAGCCCCCGAAAAACTTTCCTTCAAGGCCGTAAAACATAACGGTTTCGCCTTCCTCCCTACCCCTCAATATAGGCGAATAAAAAGCAAAAATCAATATCGAGACTGACAAAAAAATAATTTTTTAATTCAAGAAGGGGCAATTTTTCTGCGATTTAGCGGAGAACCTCCGCAGATGAGTCGTAATATCTTTATCCGGCAGACAACCGTTTTTCTCGGCCCAACGAGCCATTGTTTATTGGGTCCGCGTCACGCTGACCCCACGCCGAGTGGCTGCTAGCCGCAGGGGCAATGTGGAAAAGCTTGTTAAGCCGAGATTACGATTAGTAGCCAGCGAAAGTTATTGCACGCTGACCCCACGCCGAGTGGCTGCTAGCCGCAGGGGCAATGTGCAAAAGCTTGTTAAGCCGAGATTACGATTAGTAGCCAGCGAAAGTTATTGCACGCTGACCCCACGCCGAGTGGTGGTGATCTTAAGTTTGCCGACAAACTCCATCAGGCGGAAAGGACCCTCCTGAGTTCCTTCGGTCAGTTTGATGTGGGTGGCATCCACCACATCCTGGCCAAATGTTGGGTCGAGAGCCCGCCATTCTCCTACATAGACTTCCGGCCAGGCATGATAGAGAAACCCTTCATATTCTTTGGAATACACCAGCCCGTTAACGATGCGGGTGGGGATGCCCGCCGCCCGGGCCAACGCCGTAAACAGATAAGTATGAGACTGGCATTCACCTCGCCTTTCATGCAAGGCATCCAACGCCGTCACGGTATCCACCAGTTCCTTTGCCAAATTGTGGTACACCCAGCGGTTGATATCTTTAGATACCTGCCAGACATCACTGCTGTCTGCGGCAAGTTCCCGCGCCAAAGCCCGGATCATCGGATGCCGGGCCTGCACCTCGGCCGAATCTTCCAGATATTTTGCATCCGGTTTTCCGAGCCCACTCAACGAGCTCCATTCCGCTTCGGTTTTAACTTGCAACGTGACCCGATATAAACCATTCGGCAGTTGTTCTGTCTTGAGAATTTTTTGCCGTTGGTCTTCTGGAACGAACTTGGGTGAACGAAGAGGCTGAAGGTGAAAGATGATTTCCCTCACCCGGTCCGACCGGTCGATTTGCCGGTCGGGTTTGACCAGACTCATCGTAATGATACTGCTGATCATCAGCGGCTCATCGAGTCTCTGAGCCACTTCGGCAGACTCCTTGAACGACTCAAAACCCTGATTAGTGGTTTCCTTGATCACCGAACCGTCCCCGGCCACCCATAGGGTGGTTTCGATGCCGCCAAATTTTTGTTTGATCGCCAAAGTCTCAACAGGTTCACCTGCGTACTGTAAGTTTTCCCGGCGCAGGACTTCATACTCCAGATCCACCAGCATCTGGAACGGCTCCAGAAATAACGGCAGGATACCTTTTTGCCCCACTTTCAATCCGTCCGCCATCAAATTTAAAAGAAAGGTTGAGGAAGGAAGCGTCCCTGGGGGGAACTCAATGGTCTTTTCCCTGTCAAACCCGCGCGACTTGATCTGGTAGACAAGCCGATTGCCCTCCACCTGGCCCTCGACCTGTTGTCTATGTCCGGTGATCTCCTGCAAAAGTGAGAAACCACGAAGCTTGAAATCCGGACCCAGCCAAGTCTTTTGATTGATGGTAGTGGACTGATCCATGGATTTTGAACGAATCTGAAAAAAAACCGTGGAGTCTACCTCAATGCCCTCTGGGGACCAGCTAGTTTGCACCCGGGTGAACCCCATCTTCTGGCCCTGAAAATAGGTTCCCATCCAGTCTTCCCGCTCCCCGGAGCCCTGAAACAGGGGGCCGCCCTCGAACAGGGGCTGGGCCATGACCGATCCACAAAATACCCACAGAATAAAAATAATTTGCGCTGATAACTTCATGTCATTGACTGGCCTATCAAAAAGCTCCGAGGATAAAACATTAGGTAAATGTGGGGTTATATAAAATATAATCCCACATAAAAATAACACCCAACAATAACATTCAGGTTATCACACTCAACAGGGCCACCCACTCCTGTGGGAGGGAACTAGCCCGTATATTGCATGAGGCGGAAATCAAACCCTCCCCCAACCCCCTCCCTATGAAGGGAGGGGGCAAAGCAAAAACTTGATTGAGCCGAGACAAATCTTGGCTCGCCAGAGAGAGTTACGGCCCATTGGGTCCAGCGTCACGCTGGCGCTTAATGGTACAAAATAAATAAAAGACCTCTTTAAAAAAATTCTGTTATAGTATCTTATGATTGACCCAAAAAACGTCCCAACTTACCTTACTTTCGATGATGTATTGCTCCTGCCTGCCCATTCGAAAGTTTTGCCCGTAAACGTAAAACTCTCGACCCGGTTGACCCGCAACATCAAACTCAACTGCCCTTTAATCAGTGCCCCCATGGACACTGTTACTGAAACAAATCTGGCTGTCGCCCTGGCTCAGGAAGGTGGAATCGGCATCATCCATCGCAGTCTTCCTCCGGAAAGGCAGCGCAAAATGGTCGACAAGGTCAAACGTTCGGTGAGTGCCATGATCCCCGACCCGATCACCATGAGCCCCAACCAGAAAATCAGTGAAGCGCTGGATGTCATGCTGAAATACAACATCACCGGCATCCCCATCACGCAAAAGAAAAAGCTGGTGGGCATTCTGACCAACCGGGATCTCCGGTTTGAGAAAAAACTCAACGGGAAAATCAGTTCCCTGATGACCAAAGACAATCTGGTCACCATTCCGGAAGGCACACCTCTGGAAAAGTCCAAACAGATGTTGCACGACAACCGCATCGAAAAACTGCTGGTGGTCAACAAAAAAGGCCATCTAAAAGGACTCATCACCACCAAGGATATTGAAAAGGCCGGGCAATTCCCCAACGCCGCCAAAGACGCCAAGGGCAGGCTGTTGGTAGGAGCCGCTTTAGGAGTTACCCAGAATCCCATCGAACATATCGAAGATCTGGTCCGAGTCGGGCTGGACGTTCTGGTGATCGACAGCGCCCACGGGCATTCGGAAAAGGTCCTGGCAACCATCCGAAAAATAAAAAAAGCTTTCCCAAAACTTGAACTCATAGGCGGCAATGTTGCCACCGCAGAAGGCACCGCCGATTTGATCAAAGCCGGAGTGGACGCCGTCAAGGTTGGCATTGGCCCCGGTTCTATCTGCACCACTCGTGTAGTGTCAGGAGTTGGCGTGCCACAAATCTCAGCCATCGCGGAATGCGTTAAAGTGGCAGAGAAAAAAAATATCCCCGTTATTTCCGATGGCGGCATCAAACTTTCCGGAGACATCACCAAAGCGATCGCCGCCGGGGCCAGCACAGTGATGATCGGCTCCCTGTTTGCGGGAACGGAAGAAAGTCCCGGCGAAAAAATTCTTTACCAAGGCAGAAGCTACAAGGAATACCGGGGGATGGGTTCCATCGGTGCCATGTCCAAAGGCTCCAGCGACCGATACTTTCAGGAATGGGAGCTCTCTGAAAGCAAACTGGTTCCGGAAGGAGTGGAAGCACGCATTCCCTTCCGTGGCGCTTTATCATTCACCGTCCACCAACTGTTGGGAGGACTGCGCGCAGGGATGGGATATTGCGGAGCCGCTACCATTGACGCATTGAGAAAGAACGCTTCTTTCATCAAGATCACCTCGGCTGGACTTCGAGAAAGCCACGTTCACGATGTGATCGTGACCAAAGAAGCGCCGAACTATAATATCGACTGAACCGCTGGAATTTCTCCGGGCAGGCCACACAATTTCCCACATTGATATGACCACAGACACTCTGCACGAACAAAAAATTCTTATTCTTGATTTCGGGTCGCAATACACCCAGAACATCGCCCGCAAAGTGCGGGAAAGCCAGGTCTATTGCGAGATCCACCCCTGCACCCTGTCGTTCGACAAAATCAAAGCTTTTAACGCGAAGGGCATTATTCTCTCCGGCGGACCCGCAAGCGTTCTGGAAGAAGGCGCATTGCTTTGTGACCGGGAACTGTTTGGACTGGAAATCCCCATTCTCGGAATCTGCTACGGCATGCAACTCATCACCCACATATTGGGCGGCAAGGTGGATCCTTCCCCGCATCGCGAATTTGGCAGAGCCGAATTGATGCTGAAAGAATTCTCCCACCTGTTCGAACAGGTGAATAACAGTTCCACAGTATGGATGAGTCATGGCGATCGCATCTCAAAACTGCCAAACGGATTCAAAGGCATTGCCTTTACCAACAACTCACCACTGGCCGCCATTGAAAACCCTGTAGCCCATATCTACGGCTTGCAATTCCACCCGGAGGTGGTCCACACAACTGAAGGCGAAAAGATCCTTAACAACTTCCTGTTTAAAATCTGCCAGTGCGACAGAAACTGGAAAATGGATTCACTGGTCGAGCACATGATCCAGGACATCCGCAACAAAGTAGGAGATTCAAAAGTGGTTTGCGGATTGAGTGGCGGCGTTGACTCTTCGGTTGCGGCGGTACTAATTCACAAAGCTATCGGTGACAACCTGTACTGCCTGTTCATCGACAACGGACTTTTGCGGTCCGGAGAAAAAGATAAAGTGGAAAGCACGTTTCGCGACAACTTCAGCATCAACCTTGATGTCATCGATGCTTCCGACAAATTCCTGGGAAAGCTTAAAGGCATCACCGACCCGGAACAGAAAAGAAAATCCATCGGCAATACCTTCATCGAAGTTTTCGAGGAAGAAGCCAAACGACTGGGCGACTTCACCTTCCTCGCCCAGGGCACCCTGTATCCGGATGTCATCGAGTCGGTCTCCTTCAAGGGTGGCCCGTCTGCGGTGATCAAGTCGCATCATAATGTTGGCGGCCTGCCGGAAAAGATGCAGTTAAAGCTTCTCGAACCGTTCCGCGAACTGTTCAAGGATGAAGTCCGTGTACTGGGGCGCGAGATGGAAATGCCAGATGAAATCATCAACCGCCAGCCATTCCCGGGTCCGGGACTGGCCATTCGCATCCTGGGAGAGGTAACCCCGGAACGCCTCGAAATTCTTTGCGCCGCCGACAAAATCATTTTGCAGGAAATAAAAGCCGCAGGCTTGTATAACGATTTATGGCAATCGTTCGCGGTCCTGCTTCCGATCAAAACCGTAGGGGTCATGGGCGATGCCCGCACCTACGAAGACGTAATAGCCATCCGCGCCGTCACCAGCACCGACGGCATGACGGCAGACTGGGCTCACCTGCCTTACGAACTCCTGGGAAAATTCTCAAACCGCATCATCAATGAAGTACATGGAGTCAACCGGGTGGTCTATGACATCAGCTCCAAACCCCCTGGCACCATCGAATGGGAATAACCACTAGGCGTGGAGCCGGTGTGTGTTATGTTTTTCATCAGCCTTCATGCCCCGTAGGGGTACCATCGCTTTATTTGGCTGGCAACGAGTTATCTCGGCACAATCAAGCTCTTGC